>AR_comb_assmDRAFT_10126271_pt1 | contig 15622 bp, 17 predicted proteins | sample ArasoioldDNA_FD_10543 | JGI IMG/M metagenome (IMG submission 10543) | reverse complement strand
GTGACTTTATGCGGCTTCCAGGGACTCCATGGCTCCGTTGGAGCAACATTTAAGCAATAGTGCCTGGCGTACAAAATTATGTGATTAATATTGGGAAGATTGGGAAGCCGATCCCTCGACACAGACGGCGCTGAGACTGCACTTAAGGCGTAGAAAAACTCATCTGACAGCGTACGCAGAACGTAATGACGTATCCGCTTCACAACTGCGTGGTGATAGTCCAGCACGCGGCTGTTCGGTGCTCTGAAGGCGGCGGCCTCTGCCGCACTGTGCCCTACCCTCGTTTCGGCGGGATCAGGAGCGCGGCTGAACTTAGCGTACCAACCCTATCGCGACTCCTAGTGTACAGGGCTTCTCTTCTGAGAGTTCTTGCCGTTTTTCCTTCCGTGCCTCTGGTGCCTAATGCATCAGTCAGTCTCCGCTGGGCTCTGGAACTGTCTCAACATGTGAGACCACGCCCAGTTCCCTCGGGCGGCAGAAACACCGCTGCCACTAGTGAGCCTACAGGCTCCGCGTAGCTGTTTCGAGTCCCGGTGGCTCTCAGGCGGGGAGAGTCTGCATCCGGAGCTTGGCCGTCTCCTCCTGGAGGATGACGATGATGCGGCTCATGAAGTCCCGGATGAGGATAAGTTCCTGGTCACTATAGCGCGAGCATAGCTCGTCCGTCGCTTGCCCCAGGGAGCCGAAGAGCGGGGCAATATCGTGTTGCATTTTTTCCATGAGTGGGCGGATGATCACCCGCCGGCGGTCCTTAGGGTCATTCTCGCGACGCACAAAGCCCGCCTTTTCGAGGCGGTCGATGATGCCAGTAATCGCGCCCGTGGTGAGACCAGTAAGCTCAGCAAGTTCACCGGCAGTGATAGGGCCAGCTCTGCTGAGGAGATCAAGAGCCTTGTGGTCGGTTGCGTTCAGACCCAGCCGCTCGGCAATGGCCTGATGAAACATCACCATACGTGCACTGACTTCACGCCCGAGTTCCCGGCCAACTACAGCAAGTAACGTAGCACGCTCGGATGGCTCCATTGACATCTCTCCACATCTCCCTTAGTATTTCTCTCATATGAAAAGATACTTAGGAAATAAAAATCTGACTTTCTCAGATTTTATCATTGAAAGAGATCCGACACCACAGGGGCGAAGAAAACTATGTGTTATCTGCCGCTGATCCTCAAACATAGCGTGTGTAATCGCTGGCGTAGTGCTTTGACTAACATGAGCGTGACGGGGTCGGCTCAAAGATCCCTATAAGACACCGAATGCTATGCTAGAAGAACGCAACGCCGAAAAATCTGCCTTGCTCAAGCAGCTCCACATTGACCGCAGTGCTACTGGAGCCCCGCATCGCCGTGCGCGCTGGCTCGTGCTGGTCGGCTGTGCGCTCTTGGCGCTTGTTGGTGGCCTGCTCTGGTTCAGCCTGACGTGGCTGGAGCCGCCCATGGTGCGGATCGCGGTGGCGCGCCCTGCCAGCCAGGCATCTGGCACGGGCTCTGTGCTGGATGCCAGTGGTTACGTCACGGCGCGGCGTCAGGCTACGGTTTCGGCCAAGATCACTGGCAAAGTCGCCGAGGTCTTGATCGAGGAAGGCATGCGGGTCCAGGAGGGCGCTGTGCTGGCCCGGCTTGACGATACCGAGGCTAAGGCCCAACTCGCTTTAGCCCGAGCCCAGGTGACGGCCACCCGCGCGCAACTCGCCGAGATCCGTGCTCAACTCATCCAGGTCGAGCGGGACTATACGCGCCAGCAGGCGCTTGCCGATCGGCAGCTCATTAGTGTGCAGGCGTTAGATGCTGCGCTCGCGCAGCGCGACATGCTCAGGGCGCGGCTGGCCAGTACCGAAGAACAGATCAGGGTGTCACAGGAATCGGTCGCGGTGGCCCAGGTGCAGCTCGACAACACCGTGGTGCGTGCGCCATTTAGCGGGATAGTGATCGCCAAGGCCGCGCAGCCCGGTGAGATGATCTCACCGATCTCGGCCGGCGGTGGCTTCACGCGCACCGGTATCGGCACCATTGTGGACATGGACTCACTTGAGATCCAGGTGGACGTCAACGAGGCGTTCATCAACCGTGTCCAGCCGGAGCAGCCGGTGGAGGCGGTACTGAATGCCTATCCGGACTGGCAGATCCCTGGTGAGGTGATTGCCATCATCCCTACGGCAGACCGCAGTAAGGCTACCGTCAAGGTGCGCATCGCCATCAAACAAAAGGACTCGCGTATCGTGCCCGATATGGGTGTGCGCGTCGCCTTCTTGGACCCGCAACCCACGCCATCCGCGCGGCTCATGTCCGGCGTCTTGGTGCCGGACACGGCGGTGCGGGCGGATGGCGCCGCGGGCGTGGTGTTTGTGTATACCGACGGCAAGGTAGAGCGTCGTAGTGTCACGTTAGGGCAGAGCGTCGACAGTCTACGGCAGGTGCACAGTGGCCTGCGTGACGGCGAGCGCGTGGTGCTGTCACCGCCGGAGTCACTTCAGGACGGCCAGGCTGTGAAGCTGGCCGCCAACGGTGCCCCATGAGCCATCTGGTCGAGGTCCGCAACCTGACGAAGACGTACGTGCGCGGCCGCGAGAAGATCGAAGTGCTCCATGGCCTCAACCTCGACATTCCCCGGGGGGACTTTGTCGCCCTGATGGGTCCGTCCGGCTCGGGTAAGACTACCCTACTCAACCTGATTGGCGGGCTGGACACACCTACGACGGGCAGCATTACGGTGGACGGCCAACGCATCGACCAGCTCTCGAGTGGAGAACTTTCACGGTGGCGCGCTGCCCATGTCGGCTTTGTGTTCCAGTTCTACAACCTCCTGCCGGTGCTGTCCGCGCAGCGCAACGTGGAGCTGCCGTTGTTGTTGACCAATCTCTCGGCCGTGCAGCGACGCAAGCATGCCGAGATCGCGCTTACCCTGGTCGGTCTCCAGGACCGGGCCAAGCACAAACCCAAGGAGCTGTCCGGTGGTCAGGAGCAGCGAGTGGCGATTGCCCGCGCCCTGGTGTCCGACCCGACGCTCCTGGTCTGCGACGAGCCGACTGGAGATCTCGACCGCGCCACGGCAGACGAGATCCTGACCCTGCTCCAGATGCTCAATCGCGAGCACGAGAAGACGGTCGTGATGGTGACGCACGATCCCAAGGCGGCCGAATATGCCCGCCGCCAGGTCCATCTGGACAAGGGCAACTTGGCGAACGGGCAGGACGCGCCATGAGATACCTGCCACTCCTCTGGGCCGGGCTGTTCCGTAAGAAGACCCGCACCATCCTGACGCTGCTGTCGGTGTGCGTCGCGTTCCTGCTGTTCGGCTTCCTGCATGCCGTCACGGTGGCGTTCGAGTCAGGCGCCGACAGCGCCGATGCCAAGCGCTTGCTCACCACCGCCCGCTACTCCATCATTGAGCTGTTGCCGATGGCGTATCTGCGCCGCATCGAGCAGGTGCCGGGTGTCGTCGGCGTGGCATACGCGGAATGGTTTGGTGCCAAGTACCAGAACGAGAGCAATGCCTTCCCGGTATTCGCCGTGGATCCCCGGCGCTACCTCGACATGTATCCCGAATTCACGATCGCACCCGGCCAGCGCGAGGCCTTTGTCAAGACACGCACCGGCGCCGTGGCCGGCACACGTCTGGCCCAGCGCTACGGCTGGAAACTTGGCCAGAAGCTGCCAATCAGCTCGGAAATCCATCCGAAAGCCGACGGCAGCATGGCTTGGGAATTTGATCTGGTGGGCATCCTGGATGCTGACGACCCTGCAGTGCGCGGGGCTACCGACGTGGTCCTGATCAACGGCGCGTACTTCGACGAGGCACGCCAGGCCAACAAGGGCCGGACTGGCTGGTACATTGAGCGGATCGCCGACTCCACGCAGGTCAGAGCCATCGCGGCGGCGATCGATGCGCTGTTCATGAACTCGCCTGACGAAACCAAGACCCAGCCCGAGAAGGAATTTGCGATTGGCTTTGCCAAGCAGATCGGCGATATTGGAGCGCTCGTCACGCGCATCCTGGCCGCAGTGTTCTTCACTATTCTGATCTTGACCGGCAACACCATGGCGCAGTCGATCCGCGAGCGTATTCCGGAACTCGCCATCCTCAAGACGATCGGTTTTTCCGACGGCCGTGTGACGATGCTCGTGCTGGCGGAGGCAGTGGTGATGCTCCTGCTCGGCAGCGGGCTGGGTATGCTGGCCGCAACCAGCCTGCTCCCCGCCATGAACGGCGCCACCGGCGGTCGCTTCCCACTGCTGTCCGTACACGGTAGCACCTGGCTGCTGGCCCTCGGCATGGCCGTGGCGTTGGCGCTCGCTGTCGGCCTGCCGCCGGCGTGGCGGGCCTGGCGCCTCAAAATCGTGGACGCGCTCGCAGGACACTGAGCCCAGGAACTCTTAGGCGTTGGCTCAATCAGGCTGTTGCACTCACCGCTATTACCCTGCGCACTCTCCCGCAGCGGCTCGGCACGTCGCTAGTCATAGTGATCGGCATTGCCGGTGTGGTTGGCGTGCTGGTGGCGGTGTTGGCGATGTCCGAGGGCTTTCGCCATACCCTCGCCAGCACCGGGCGCTACGACCGCGTAATCATGCTACGGGCCGGGTCCGACTCCGAGATGTCGAGCGGCATAGGGCGCGACCAGACCACACTCATCGCGCCTCTACCCGGTATCGCCCGTGACACCGTGGGGAGGCCGCTGGCGTCGGCCGAGCTGATGGTGATGGTGGATCTGCCACGCCAGGGCCAGACCGATCCCAACAATGTGCCGTTTCGCGGTGTCCAGCCGGCGGCCTTCGCGCTCCGCGACGAGTTCAGGATCGTGACTGGACGGCGCTTCGAGCGCGGCGTGCGTGAAGTCATCGTAGGCAAAAAGGCCGCACAGGAGTTTGCCGGGCTCACCGTCGGCGTGACCATCGACTTCCGGGACAGCAACTGGACCGTGGTCGGCCTCTTCGAGACCGGTGGCGACGTGCATGAATCGGAGATCTGGGCGGATGCTGAGGTCACGATGTCGGCATTCCGGCGCGTGGGCTACCAGTCCGTCACCGCCAAGCTCGCCGACGGGTCAGAGGCTGGGTTCCTAGCCTTCAAGGACTCGGTCAGCCGTGATCCGCGCTTCTCGCTCAGTGTGCTCCGCGAGCCCGAGTACTACGCCCGGCAGGCCAAGGTGCTCTCGGACCTGATCAACATGCTCGGCTACACCGTGGCCGCCTTCATGGCTATCGGCGCCATGTTTGGCGCGCTCAACTGCATGTACGCGGCGATCGCCAGCCGCTAGGTCGAGATCGCCACGCTGCGCGCCATCGGCTTCAGCGGGACGCCGGTGGTGATCTCGGTGATGATCGAGGCGTTGCTGCTGGCCTTACTCGGTGGAGCAGTTGGTGGGACGCTGGCCTACCTGTATTGTGACGGCACTTCCCTCTCGACGCTCAACTTCAATACCTTCTCGCAAGTGGCATTCGACTTCCGGGTGACGCCGCACCTGCTCGCCCGGGGTCTCGTGTGGGCGTTAATTATCGGCGTGGCCGGTGGGCTCCTGCCCGCCATCCAGGCGGCACGGCTGCCGGTGACCGTGGCGTTGCGAACCTTGTAAACTCAGTGTGAGCAACGCATGGTGAGCGTGGCCAGCGTAAGGCAGTTGGTCGACCTTTACCGGCTAAGAAGCGGCATGATGAGCTTGTACATACACACCACTCTGCCTTCACCGCATCGCTTCGGCCATCGTCCGTGCCAAAGCCATACTCTGTTCGAACAGCCGATTGTGCGCTAAGTCAGCGAGCTGATGCGCGACCATGGCGGCACGGAACTGCACCGGGCCAGTGAGCGAGAGCATACGGTCAGCCAGGCCCTCGGCGAAGACACTCACCCGGCTGGCGCTCTCGGCACGAAAATGAAAGGTTACGGGCTGGTCGGCAACACAGGTCACTACCCGCATGAGCTTGATCTCTGCCGCACCTGACGCCAAGCGTCGAATGCGTACGCGCGGTGCGCCGTGGGGCCAGGCAAAGTGCCAGTGGACTTCAGGTCCTGGCATAACTCTGCCGCCTTGCGGTCGCCACCCAAGACGTAAGGCTAGCCACCCGACCAGCAACCAGGCCTGGGTGAGCGCATGGGGGCCGTGCTCGATACAGATTTCGGTCATACCCTCCAGCGCCCCAGGCGCATAGCCAGGGTCTAAACTCTGGGCGAGCAGGCGATGCCAGAGCCTAGGACGTTGCCAGGCCAGGTCGGCAATATTTTTCGCGTGTCCACGTCCTATCCATTCAGCCATCACGATGAGCTGATGTAACGGGTCCGTCCAGGCTACACTGTCGTAGATGACCTGGTCAGCGAGCTCAGCGAGCTCATCAAAAAGTACTCCGTGCAATGGTGGAGCTTCGGAGGTCGCCCACCACAGCGTCGTCGCCAGGTCGCCGAGCAGCAGGGAACGAACGATCGACGGCAAACGCTGGATGCTCGCGCTCCCTGCCCGCACGGTGACCTGCTCGCTGTAGATCTGCTGTCCTTCCTCGGTGAGGCGACGATGCGCACAGACAAAGGCTTCGAGCCCCTCACCCTGGCGGTTTACGTCAGCCACGAGGAGCAATACACGCGATGGGTGCGAAGCGACGATAGACGGGATCTCGTGAAGAAGCTCATGCTCTTCGTCAGTGTTACGACAGAATATGACCAGATTGGCCATACAGGCCCGCGTCACTGGCGCCCCCACCTCAGGCGCCTCAGGATCATGCCAGAAGCGGGCGAGTTCTTCCTCGATCGCAGCGAGATCGACCAACTGCGGTGCGGGTGAGTCGCAGGCCGTTGGGATTAGAGTATTCTCCATGCGCGTCCCTCCGCTTCGATCAGTCGGTCAGCTTCCAAAGGTCCCCAGCTCCCCGCCGGATACTCGGGCAAGAAGCGGCTCCGCCTTTGCTCCCAGGCGTGCAAAATGTCGGTGATCCAGGTCCAGGAGACTTCCACCGCATCCCGACGCATAAACAGCGTGGCATCACCGGCCATGACGTCCAGCAGTAAACGCTCGTAGGCTTCGGGGGAGGTATCCCCAAACGTCGTCCCGTAGCGGAAATCCATCAGCACCGGATACACCCGCGCCCGCGGCCCGGGGACTTTGGAAGACATCCGGAGTGAAAAACCTTCGTTGGGTTGGATACGCAATGTTAACACATTGGGCGCCAGCGGCGAAGAGGGATCGGCATTGAACAAGATCTGCGGCACTGGCTTAAAAAACACCGCGACCTCGCTGGCACGCTTGGGCAGGCGCTTGCCGGTACGCATATAGAAAGGCACCCCGGCCCAGCGCCAGTTGTCAATAAAACACTTGAGGGCCACATAGGTCTCGGTCGTCGAGTCGCGGCTCACCCCGTCTTCCCGGCGGTAGCCTGGCACCTCCTCACCATGTATATAGCCAGAACCATACTGGGCCCGCACCACGCACTGCTCCACGTCCTGCCCACGTAGAGGCCGCAAGCAGCGCAGTACCTCGAGCTTGGCGTCCCGCACCACGTCGGGAGCGAGGGACCAGGGCGGTTCCATGGCGACCAGTGAGAGCACCTGCAGGAGATGATTCTGGACCATATCGCGCAGGGCGCCAGCCTGCTCATAGTAGCCAGCACGGGTGCCGACGCCTTCGTCCTCAGCCACCGTAATCTGGACATGATCGACGTATTTCTGATTCCACAACGGTTCGAGGATGGCATTGGCAAAGCGCACAATCAAAATATTCTGGACGGTTTCCTTACCGAGGTAATGATCGATGCGAAAAATCTGGCTCTCATCGACGATCTGCATCAGTCTGTCATTAATGGCACGGGCGCTGGCCAGGTCCCTACCCAGTGGCTTTTCCACAATGATGCGTGTCTGCGGCCCCTCAGCCGGCCTGGTGATGAGTCCGGCACTCTGCAACTGCTCCACACAGGTGAGAATCAGTTGCGGAGGGATAGCGAGATAGAACACGCGATTACCTGGAATGCCGAATTCATCTTCGATCTTTGCGAGACGATTCTTGAGTGTTGTAAAGACGGTGGCATCCTCGAAGGAGCCTGGCACGTAGAACAGCGCCCGCGCAAAGTCTGACCAGCGGGTAAGGTCAAGTCGACGACGCGAGAAACGCCTCACACCTTCCTGGGCAAAGGCCCGAAAGGCCGCGTCATCCATGTCGTTCTGGGCCACACCGAGCACGGCAAAACTCACTGGCAACAGGCCATCCAGGGCCAGATTATACAGCGCAGGTAAGAGCTTGCGACGGGCTAAGTCACCAGCGGCGCCCAGGATAACAAACGTGGAAGGCTGCGGCACCAGGTCGAGGGGTAAACCGGCCATCAGTGGATTGGAGCTTGCTACCTGGACCATGTTCAGAGCTCCCTGGTTACGGTCAACACCAAAAACGCGTCCGCCACATCCCGTGCTTCAGTCGCACCATCCAGATACAAGCTTACCATGTCTTCCGTTGTGAGTGGAAACATGGCATGGGTGGGTGCATGGGTGGAAAATGCCATGGGCATGGCCTATACTCTGGCCAATCATGCATGCTTGTAGGTGCTCTCCACCTGTATGCCGGCGCGTTCTTCTGCGCCCATCACCTCCCGTGCTAACGAAAGGACCCCATATGCCAAGCTTTGAACACCACGGCGCTTCCATTTATTACGAGGAGTTCGGCACCGGCTTCCCCATCCTCACGTTCGCACCCGCGGGTCTGCAGTCGACCATCGCCGTCTGGCACCGCCCCTCCGCGCCCGTTGACCCCACCACCGAATTCGCCGCGAACTTCCGCGTCATCGCGATGGATCAGCGCAACGCTGGTGGCCAGTCTCACGCGCCCATCACCGCGCAGGACGGCTGGCACACCTACGCGGCCGACCACATCGCCCTGCTCGACCACCTGGGAATCGACCAGTGCCACCTCTACGGCCAGTGCATCGGGGGGCCCTTCATTCTGAGCTTGCTGAAGGCCCAACCCCATCGCATCGCGTCTGCCGTGATTGCACAGACCATCGGGCGGGTGGGCGCTATGCCTCCTAGCCGCTCTGCCAACTTCGAGGCGTGGGCCAAGACGCTGCAGAACCACCCGGAGGCCACCGAGCAGGTACTGGACGCCTTCAACCAGAATCTGTATGGGCCTGGCTTCGTCTATAGCGTAGACCGTGCCTTCGTGGCGAGTTGCCAGACGCCGTGCCTGGTACTGGCGGGCAACGATGCAGCGCATCCGTTCGCGATCTCCGAGGAATTGGCGAGGCTGCTCCCTCACGCTGAGTTCATCCCGGAGTGGAAGGAGGGCGCGCCCCTGGCAGCGGCAAAAACCCGGATGAAGCAGTTCCTGGCAGAGCACACGCCCGTCCGGGCCTAGCCCGCATGGCACCCTAAGGAAGGAACTCTCGAAAAAGGAATGGGTCTATGACGCTGCAGGGGAAGCGAGCGATTGTCCTGGGTGGCAGTTCAGGTATTGGTTTGGCCGCAACAAACCAGTTGGCCAGTGAAGGGGTGTCTGTGATCGCGGCAAGTCGCCATCCGCAACGAGCCCAGCAGAGTGTGCGGGCTGGGGTAGAGCTCCAGGTCTGTGATGTGCAAGACCGTGAGGCGCTGAGTGCCCTGTTTGCCGCCAGCGCGCCGTTGGATATCTTAGTGAATGCCGCCACTGGCGGGACACGGGCCATGGGGCCATTCTTGCAGATGGATCTGGACGGTTATCGCGGGTCGTTTGCGAAACTGTGGGGGTATACCAATTCGGTGCGTTTGGCCGCCGAGCACATGGATGAGCGGGGCACCATTGTGCTGGTGAGCGGCACGCCGGCACGGCGTGCGAAGCCCGGACAGGTGTCGCTGGCGTCTGTGGGTGGAGCTGTGGAAGCCTTTTGTCGCGCCGTGGCCCCCGAACTGGCCCCACGCCGCATCAACGTCGTGTCCCCTGGGATTATCGACACCCCGATGTTTGGGAATGATCTGGACAGACGTCAGCAGATGTTGTCCGGGGCCACTGCCAACCATCTGATTCCGCGTCCAGGCACGGCCGACGAAGTGGCGGCGGCCATCTTGTTTTTGATCAAAAACGACTTTGTGACTGGCACGACGGTCGATGTAGATGGGGGCTGGTTGCTGAGCTGAGATCACGTTCCCTGCCACTGCGTGGGCAGAGGGCGCCTAGCTTAACGGGCGCCCGTTCCCCGCGACTGCGTCGGCGGAGGGGGCACCGCTTAACGTGCCCCCTTCCCCGCAATGCTTCAGGGCTCTTGAGGCGCCTGTATGGATGTCGAGCGCAATCCCACTATGTTCGGCGGCAACCGGTTCAAGCTTGCCGTCTTCGGCTCCAACTGCTCAAGCGGTCGCGCCGCTACCACGGTGCCGGAACGCTGGCAGAACACCTTCGAGGAGAATATCCGGCTCGCCCAGATGGCGGACGCGGCCGGCCTCGAATGCCTGGTGCCGATCGGGCGCTGGAAGGGCTATGGCGGCGCGACGAATTTCGAGGGCAGCACGTTCGAGACCATCACCTGGGCGTGTGGCCTGCTGGCCGCTACCCAGCGTCTCACCGTGTTCGGCACCGTGCATGTGCCGCTCTTTCCGCCGCTGCTCGCGGCGAAGCAGATCGTCACGGCTGATCACATCGGCCGCGGCCGCTTCGGCCTCAACATCGTCTGCGGCTGGAACCAGGAGGAGTTCGACATGTTCGGGCTCGAGCAGGACGTGCATGACGACCGCTACGCCCGCGGCAAGGAATGGCTCGAGGTCATCCTCCGCCTCTGGTCCGAGGACGCGCCCTTCGATTACGACGGCCGCTACTACCGGCTGAAGGGCGTAGCTGGCCGGCCACTGCCCTGGGGTGGACGACGGCCCATCCTGATGAACGCCGGCAATTCGGTCGCGGGACGCGAGTTCGGCGCGCGCCATTGCGACCTGGTGTTCGACCAGCCGCACTACCTCGATCAGGCGCGCGACCGCATCTTGGGCGTGCGGCACATCGCACGCGAGCTCGGCAAGGAGGTCCAGGTCTTCACCTCGGGCGCGGTGGTGTGCCGGCCGACGCAGCAGGAAGCCGACGAGTACTTCCGCTATTTCGCGGTCGAGCGCCGTGACGACGGCGCCATTGACACCATGCTCAACCTCTATCTCAGTCCCGCCAATCAGCGGGCCATGACGCGCGCGGAGGCGGAACAACTGCGCTCGCGCTATGGCGCGGGCTATGGTGGGCTGCTGGCGGTGGGTGATCCCGATACGGTCGCCGGCGAGATCAAGAAACTCGCCGATGCCGGCTTTGACGGGTTCTGCTTCAGCTTCGTGGCCTACATTGACGAGCTGCCCTATTTCATCCAGGAAGTCGTGCCCCGCCTCGAGCGCATGGGCTTGCGACAGAAGCAGAGATAGCGCAAACACGTCGTCATCGCTTTCGCGCCGGGGTCTGGGCACGCTGTATACCACGACCGGCCAGCGAAAGCAGGCCCGTGCCGAGCTGTCCATGGCTCTCGAGATGTATCAAGCAATGGAGATGACCTTCTGGCGGCTTGAGTCAGAGGCAGCCCTGGCTCAGGTGCCAGCACAAGGATCATGGGGAGCGCAACGAGGCCTCACCGTGAGACACATCGCCCATGCGTGTCACGATTGCAAGGGCCGCATGATGCTATCCCCTGGAAGATATCATGTCAGGGCTATCCGAGACTTCGTGAGCAACCACTTACACGGCACACGACCGCGACGTCGCGTGCGAGGAGGACCACTATGGAGATCCCGCGACCGGCGCCACCGCGATCTGCTCCAGAGCGAGAGATGCTAGAGGCGTGGCTGGACTTTCACCGCATCACCCTGGAGCGGAAGTGCAGTGGCTTAGCGCCAGAACAGCTCCGCAGGCGGGCGGTGCCGCCGTCGGCGTTGTCGCTGCTTGGGCTCGTGCGGCACATGGCTGAGGTTGAACGCAACTGGTTCCGCCGTGCGCTGGCCTATGAGGACGCGCCACCGCACTACCGCTCCGAGCATGACCCCAATGGCGCCTTTACCAACGTCGACACGGCCGATGTCGCTGAGGCTTTTGCCACCTGGCGGGCCGAGTGTGCACATGCCCGGACTGTGGTCGCCTCGTTCAGCGATCTCGACGTGTTAGGGCGTGACGAAACGCGCCCCGGACGCCCGTCCGTGCGCTGGGTGCTAGTGCATATGATTGAGGAATACGCCCGACACAACGGCCATGCCGACCTGCTGCGCGAGGTAATCGACGGCGTCGTGGGAACCTAGTGTCTCCGGAGAGGATCATGCACTGACCACTGAAGTAGAAGCCGGCATGGTCACTGTACTTCCGCGACTTTCAGGTGAGCTGTATGGACATCATCCTCTTTTTACAAGCCCTGGAACCACGCGCGGTAGTGCACCTCGTGTTCGCTGGGATCAGCTGGTGTGGGGATGGCCCCCTCTACTTTCTCCTGTTTCCCCTGTTATATTGGGGGAAAGCGCCGTCCGTGGCGGTGCGCTATGGGTATCTGTGGGGGTGGGCGGTCCTGGTAATGATCGTGCTCAAAAGCTCCACCGCGACGATGCGCCCATTTCTCGCCGCCCCCGCGCAAGTCGCCTTTTTACAGCCTTTACTGGCTGGCTTCACGTGGTTTCCCAGTCCGGACCTGCTCAGAGAGGCGTATCGCCAGAGTCCGACATTTCCGAGTGGCCATGCGCTCGTGGCCACCGCGTTGGGCCTGTATCTCGCCGCGCACACGCCGTCTGTGGGCTGGCGCTGCCTCCTCGGGAGTGGCATCGTCCTGATCCCGGTGGCGCGCCTCTACCTCGGGGTTCATTATCCCATCGACGTGCTGGCTGGCAGTGCCATCGGGGCCCTGCTCTGGGTACTGGCTACCCGCGTCCACTGGCCGGTGCGCGCCTCGCATAAGGTGCGCTGGCACCTGTGGCCGTGGCGCAGCCTCCTCCTGACAGGGACGCTGATGGGGGTGCTGGCCGTCATAGCTCTGGAGGCGGCGGTGGTCTGGCTCCTGCTCCTGAGCTATCCGGTGCTACTGACCGTGGCGCGGCGCCCAATCGTAGCATATGCCGCCGACCGCGGGGCGGTGTGGCGCACAGCCAATGCCGTAGGCGGCTGTGTAGGCGTCGGGGGGCTCCTCCTCGCTACCGCCCCGCTCCGCAGTCTCGGCATGCTCCTGAGCGTGCCGCTCGTGACCGCGTGGGTGCCCCTGGGGTGTCCATATCTCCTGCAACACCTGAAGCCCGTACTGCGCCGCTACGTGCAACGGACAGGCTTGGGCGGAGGGCAGCGTGCAGACAGCAGCGAGCCGATGGAGCAGGACCGCATGTCCTCCCGCCGTGATGGCTCAAAGGAGGGACTGGTGCAGGCTATGGCAAAGGTGTTCACATGGAGGGACTGAAGTCATCGAACTTGTATGCCCACGAACGCCGTAGTGACAGAAGGCCCAATTTATTCATCTTTGCCCCCAACCATCCCTACTGGCGACTGGGGGCTCGAGACACAGCCGCTACACGATGACTTCGTAAATCTCGCGACGCCCTTCCACCGTACTCCCGTTTAGCATATCGATCAGCCGCTGGGTGGCCGCATCGGGATTGACAAAGACCCCGCGTTCCACTTGGTAGAACTGGTCGAGACTTTCCGCCTCAAATTGCCAGACCACGGTATCAAAGGGGCCGCTCATATCGGCATAGATTTTGCCATTGGAAAAGCCCGCGTGGGCAGTGATCGCCTGATTCACCATTTTCAAGGCTTCAATGATGGCTAGTGCTTTGCCGCGTTGTGCCCGCCATGTTCCACGAATCATATACATCATCCACCTCCTCTGTTGCGCTTCCTCTGATGATTACCGCAATTGGGACCGATGCAACTGTTGGCCCAACTGCTTCATAGCAGATATCATACACGATAATCCGTCCTGCACCTTTCGCGGAGCCAGAGTACACCCAGTCTCAACACAAGGGGCGCTTTAGTTAGCGGCATGGTATGTGCGCTCAATCGGCTGGCCCGTAGCGACGTCTGTGCCTTTCACGGTCACGGCATAAATCCGGATGGAGTCCGGATCCGCCATTGCCCCCATTTTCTTGAGCAATGTGATTGGTTCGGTCTTGGTGGAGACGGACTCCACCTGCATCGTCGCATTGCCATTGGAGGGACCGAGGGTCATAAAGGCGATAGCCACGCAGGCATCACCTCGGCGCGCAGTCTTGACCTGTACAGTCGGACTCTGTAAGTCATGCTGTACGCGGGACAGGTCCTCGGTGCGCACCGCAAACGCGGTCGGATCGCTCTGTGATCCATGAGCGTCGATGAACTGAAGCCGTTTGCGGGCTCCTGCTTTGAGCAGTTCTGCCATCGGCTTATAGCGTGTGGTGTCCATCAGCCAATAGAAGTCGAGGGTGGGCAAGAGTCCGTGCTCCCGATCCGGGATCACGTGGCAATGTGTATCGAGCTTCGTATAGACGACGGTGATATTCTCGGGATGGTGACTCTTTTCGATAAGGAAGAGGGGGTAGTGTTCTCCGATATCCCCGACATTGGTGACTGCCTGGCCAATCATCAACGGACGGGCGAGAGCGTGGTTCACATAGACTATGTAGATCAGCATAAAAGCTGTTATAAAGAGTCTCATTGCAACATTCGCCCTTGTACGGATAGGTCTGTGTCAAAGGGCTCCTGGAGGAACGGAGCGACAGATGCCACCGTCCCACCACACCTTATGCATACACGGCTGATAGGGACTGATACAACCAACACACATTGCTGCGATGCACGACCACACCAGCCAGCACCACCTTGTACGTCACGCACTGCCGCAGTTGGAAAAAGGCCCAACTGGTAAGCGGACACACCTATATAGCAAAGTGAGACTGACAGTCCAGTCGCGTTCGATGAATGCGAAAATCCGCTGGTCATATTGGATTGAAGTGGGCTTAAAGGTTGTGACGGCTTCGCTCTGGGGTCTGGCCGGTTTATGGTTGGCCGCGACATGCCGCAAGGCTACCTGGGCCAAGCTGGACCACATTCCAAAGCGGCCATGCACATCGTAGTAGAGCATGTCTTGTATACGCATGACGTTGGTGATGCGTGCGGGAATGGTGACATGAATATACGCGCAGGCATCAGCGAAGGCCCGCAAGGTTTCCTCCAGATGCGCGCGCTCATCGTCACTCGGTTGAATTTTGCCTACCAGTGTTAGTGTTTGCTCCATGTCACTAAGCATATCAGCGTGCTGAAGTGTATGCGAGGGTAGCGGCTAGGAATTTCAAACGGCCTTTTGACGCCGCCCCCGCAGGAGCACCCCCAGCACTCCCGCTGGCGGCTTTTTCTGCGCCCCCAGCGGGGCCACGGTAGTGGCTCGCCGCTAAGCGGTGTAGGGTGCCGCGCACTTTGGCTAGTGCCGGACAGGCGGCTCAGGAGGGGAGAGGCTAGCGCCTCAGGGATGCCCTGGGGGGACAGCCTCGGGACAGACGGCGTGGGCAGGCTAGAGGGAGACTCCCACCCACCTGCGGTCTACTTGCGGCTGGCAGAGCGGTCTGCCAGCCGCCTGGCGAGGGGTTGGGCCTGCGTCCAGCAGCCTCCACAACCCCGAGGATGCATTTCCCAGGGGACTGTGGCAAAATAGCATTTGAAGTTCCTAATCAATGGTTCGGACAAAAATCAGGCGGCGATAGCGCCGTACGTTCTGAGTTCGTC
>AR_comb_assmDRAFT_10095516_pt1 | contig 15625 bp, 14 predicted proteins | sample ArasoioldDNA_FD_10543 | JGI IMG/M metagenome (IMG submission 10543) | reverse complement strand
ACATAATCAATCAAGTAAGGATTTGAAAGATCCGCCGAATGAATCTTGTAGGCATCGACGCCGATGTTCTCGCCGAGGTCGACACTAGTTGGTTCGTAGACGCAGGCGATGATTTGCATCGAGTGAGACGCACGAACATAGCCCGCCAACTCAGTCCAAATTGCGGGTGATAACTCAATCCCTTGCAACATTGGATAGTCCGGATGGTGCGGTACGACCATTCGCTCAAGTTTCCACATTTGAAACTGAATCGCATCGGCCTTAGCCGCGCCAGCCGCATCGATTATTTTGCGGGCGTGAGCTGTACTGCCTTCGTGCGAACACGCCATTTCCGCGATGATGTGAACTGATGGGGCCATCTTTCTATTGCTGAAGCTCAGGCATGAACTCCGGTCAGTTCCGACTGAGTATGAGACTGATACAAGCTTGAAATCTCCTGATTAAGCTTTGAAGCTAATAGCTGATGGGCGCGCTCATTCAGATGTACTCCGTCTATGGTCAGAATACCCGAACCTCCTTCAGCTTTGATCAGTTTATTGACATCAACGTACCGCACATTTGATTCGCTCGTTTGTTTAGCCAGGACTTCGTTGTAGAGCCGAACGTTTTGCTGAAAACCCGGAGACCTCAGTTCAATTGCATCGGGCGGCTCCACAATATTTACGTACATTAGCAACTGTATCTTAGACGTTCGAGCCAATTGAGTGACTTCTTCCACATGACGCTGAAAACGAGCCAGGGGAACGTACACTCGAGGCCTGTGTTGAATGATCCAACGACGATGCTCATGAACGAACTTCAAAATTGCGTCCCGCAGCCATTTTGGTCTATTCGCCAGAAAAGCATTTTCGCGTCTCAAAAATACCCGCGGGGCGCAGTCGACTACTCCGACGTGAACGATCACAACATCCGCCTTACGCAATTCCACTTGTTCATGCCAGTCTGTCAGCACAGCTTCGACCGTGCGCAGTCGCATCCCACGCTCGATAATCAGCGGGGCCTCTTTGCCAAATTCATCGCGAAGCGACTCATGAAGCAAATACGGATAACAGGCTTCAAAGCATCGCTCGCCGCCAACCTCTTCGCGAGGTAAAGCCAACGAATCTGCGAGAATGACTACTTTCATTTTTAAACGGGGGACGTTTTCCAATCTAGAAGCGGCTGCAACACCCCTCGACGCTGAACTCCATTTCTAGATCCCGGAGTTCCAGTGTCTACAATGTTGAATGTGATAGCCTCAACCGAATCGTAAACGACACTCGAAGCCGCATTTGCTATGTAAGCACTGACCGTGTATTTGCCAACGTTCAGCCACTCGGCGGGAACCTCAACTTCAGTTTGATATTTCCCAGGCTCGCGAGCGCCGAGTAGTTCTGGATGTGCGTCAAAGTCCGCTGTGGCAAATGCGCAGGTCCCATCGATAGAGAACAAGGCCACACCAACGCTTGTTCCTGAGACACTCTGATTGACTTCGTACTCAACTACAAATCGGAACCTCTCATTGTAAGCAATATCTGAACGGATCGAATTGTCGTCCGTAACGACAGCAACGCGAGTGAGATTAATCGCCTTCTGTGGGTTTGACACTTGAACATATTCCGGTCGCTCAATCAGTCCGCTGGTCATATATGTTTGAACGACCTCTGTAGTTGGTCCCATAGCTAACATCTTGCCATGGTCGAGTAGAATGCAATTCTTACAAAGCCGGCTGATCGCGCCCATGTTGTGACTCACAAACAAGATTGTCCGGCCTTGGGTTGAGACATCCTGCATTTTGTTTAGACACTTCTGTTGGAACGCATAGTCACCCACTGCCAAAACTTCATCTACAACGAGAATTTCCGGTTCGAGATGAGCGGCAACAGCAAAAGCGAGGCGGACGTACATCCCGCTGCTATAACGTTTGACCGGCGTATCCATGAACTTCTCAACTTCTGCAAAGGCGACTATCTCATCAAACTTTGCCTGGATCTCCTTTCTCGTCATGCCGAGAAGTGAGCCATTTAGAAAAATATTTTCTCTACCACTCAGTTCCGGATGAAAGCCGGTGCCGACCTCAAGCAAGCTTGCAATCCGACCGTAGAGATCAACTCGTCCCAACGTAGGTTCAGTGATTCGACACAGGACTTTTAGGAGAGTGGACTTTCCGGCCCCGTTTCTACCGATTATGCCTACGACGTCGCCCTGCTCGATCTCGAAACTCAGGTCCTTCAACGCCCAGATTGTGGGAAGGCCATCCCTTCGGCGCAGTGATCGAAGGGGTTTGCGAGCTAGTTCGACCAGCGTTTCCCGCAACGTCGAGTAAGCTGCTGTGGGCGCGCCAAGGTAGTACTGCTTAGATAAGTCCTGAACTTTGATAATCGGACGCATGCTCAAAAACTGACCATGTGGCAGTTAGGGTTTATGTCCTCCGCGCGGAAAGCGATTCAGTGGTTGTCATGAGGAAAGCACAAGGTCGGCGCGGGCGCAAAGACAATTTGTGATATCGAGCCATAGTTTTGTGCATGCCACTTACTGAACCAGGTCCTTGATCAAGCTATAGAACCCGCTCGAGTATCGATGGTAGCGTCCGGCGAAAAGTTCTCTGATCGCGGCCGGAATCCCGTTAAGCCTTCGCTGTGAAATCGAGACTCGCGTGTACATGTGCTTCAACTGGTGATCGATTTCCTTCTCCATCTTAAACTCGTAGCGATCTTTTTTCGCTACCATTCGTTCGCGCACTGCCTCCAGTTTCTTGATGTGTCCAGTAAAACTGGTCCGACGCTTCGCCCTTTCCCGAATGCCATTTGCTATTTCAGATGGCTCCTTACGTGAGGCGCCTATTTGTTGCGTGTCATGTTGCCTGTACTTGATAAGAGGGCGATCAATAAAATCCAATGATCCTGCCAACGAAATGATTAGTGCTATCCAACCGTCGTGTATCAAGGAAGTATCCTCGGGAATAGGTAGAATGAGATCCCTGAATTTAGTACGAAACGACATGGTTGCGCCTGTCACAATTTCACGTTGGCTCAAAAGCTCAAATGCAGCCGGCGACTTTATTTTAGCCTGAGAAGCGTGGTCGAACTCCAGACTGGCCCAAAGGTTGTAACCAAGGGGATTCTCTTTCTCATCGACAATCGACGCGTCAGTGAAAACCAAACCGACATTCGGATTGTCGACGAAACACTGTTCGGTAAAACTCAATTTGTCCTTCACCCAGATATCATCCTGGTCGCAAAGAGCAATTACCTCTCCCTGGCATAAGCTGATCGCTCGTTCAAAGTTTTTCGTTGAACCAAGCCTAATCGGGTTTTCATGGATGTGGACAGGAAATGGAGCGTCGGTTGCAAACTTTCTGAGCAGGGCGACAGTCGAGTCTGTCGAGCAATCGTCGCAGACTACAAGCTCGTCCGGGCGTCGATTTTGCGAAACAAGACTAGCCAACTGCTCTTCCAGAAACCGGGCGCCGTTGTACGTACATAGTGCGATTGATATTTGCACGACAGCTAGATAATGTCGGCGAAGCTGCGTTCCACGCGGGCAAAAGCATAGATCGCGTAGAGCAGGGCCAGAATAGTCAGTAAAGTGGCGAGGCCGAGAGCGGGCCAGTCAAACGGAAGTCCGAACAGAGCAGAACGATAACCCTCGATGATTCCGGACATCGGATTCAGCATCAATAGCCAACGCCACTTCTGTGGGATCGAGGTGGAGGGAAGAATGACGGACGAGACGAATAACCACAACTGAATAATAAAAGGCAATGCAAAACGGACGTCTCGATACTTTACGTTCAGCGCCGACATCCAGGTTCCCACGCCGAGTGCGAATAGCGCGGTGAGCAACACGAGTACCGGCAGCAACAGAATGTGCGCTGTTAGAGAGACTCGGTAGTAAAGCATCAAAAGAGAAAGCAGTAGGAAGGAGAGCAGCAGGTCGACCAGACCCGCGAGCATCGCTGCGGCTGGAACAATCAAACGGGGAAAATAAACTTTCGTGATTAGGTTTGCGCTACCAACCAGACTGTTGCCACTCGCTGTGAGCGCATTGGCGAAAAAAGTCCAGGGCACGAGTCCTGCGAGGGCGAACAGCGGGTAAGGAATCCCCGAAGAGCCAACACCCGCGAGCCTCCCGAAAAAGATTGTAAAGATGACCATCATGAATAGCGGCTGCAGGATGGCCCACGCTGCACCAAGCGCTGTCTGTTTGTAACGGACTTTGACGTCGCGCCAGGTGAGGAAGAAGAGCAGTTCACGATAGGCCCAGATGTCTTTGATGCTGACGATGGACCAGCGTTTCGTCGGTTGAATAACGACCAGAGGTTCGCTTGGGAGACGAAAACTTTGCATACCGGATGACACGATTCTACAAGATTACTTTCTATTAACGTATGCCATGCTATTTAGTTTTCTCTAACACGACCACGTCCTGGTGGGCGTGCAAGGCATTCGGAAAATGACCGAGCACTTTGAAATACTTGCCGAAGTTTTCAAAAACATAGTCCGCAGAATGGTACGTATTCTGATACCAGGCGGGAAAAAGTCCTTCTTCATAGGAGCGTTCAAAGAAGAAGCCTTTGTCGTTTTTCGCGCCGTGCAGAGTTAGGACAAGCGTTGCACCGATCTTCGAAATGCGGCGAAGTTCCTCAAGCCACCGAAATTGATAATCTTCGTCAAGGTGTGTGAACACCGAGATGGCGTAGATAAAGTCGAAAGTATCGGCGGCATAATCGGTGGGTGGAGTCTCTTTGCCGAGACTGAACGAGGCAAACCCCAGATTTTTTTGACACCAGTTAATTGCTTTAACGTCGATGTCAGTACCGTCGAATCGTGCGTTGGGGGCCAGATCGTGCACATGGATAAGCGTACGTCCACAACCGCAGCCGAAATCGAGAATGTGTTTGAACGATCCAATGTCGCGTCCAAGGTTCTGCAGCACCGATTGAATATCATCAGTGCACGCCTTGCCAATTGCGACGAACACTTCCGCGTCTGGTGATGCCCCGACACGATAGCGAAGTTCAGCAGGTGGAAGATGAGATCGATTTCCGTTCGAACGATCTTTTAGATCGGCATGACGGAACATTAACCACCGGTACAACGGCTTGTTTCGCTGTATCGTTCGCAAGAGCGGAAACCGAATTTTTTCCGGCACCGAACGCCAGAGCTCAACCAGGAGGTTCATTCGTTATTGAAAAGTGTATTCCCCTCGATAAAACGCACTAAGGTTCTCACGAAAGCGCTCCGTGCTGTAGATCTCGCTTAACAAATTCCACGCTTCTCGCCAGCAACGCTCGTACGCGACGGGTTCATCGAGGCGCTTCAGATCAGTTGTGATTCTATCCATGAGGACCTCCCACGACGGATAGACAGACTCGAGTTTTGCAAACGGCGGAGTAAAGAAACGCTCGTTGTATACAGCGAAAGCGACGCCACCGCTGAAAACGGGATCGCTGAAATAACCATCCAACCCTTCTCCGAAAGTCAGCGACCACTTCGTGGAGCTGGCCACTTCGCAGTAGTTCTCCCAAGTCAGATTTTGAATCACTTGTATCCTGAGGGACGGCAGCGCCTGCTGAATCTTAAGCAATACCTTTTCTTTGAGAGGATGTTTGTCATGCGACACCATCAGAAGCGGCTGCTTCTTTGTATAATCGGACACGGTATAGAGTTCCGGTCCATTACAAACGGACAATCGATGCAGCGAGACACCAAGCGCCTCGCGAGTTTCAGCATTGCTGTAAGCCTCGTGTGCAGTAGTGCAAGTTACCTTACCGAAGTGTTTCAACGCCTTCGGATCTTGCCCCTGCAGTACATCGATATTCTGAATTAGAACGTTGAAGTGAATATCCCTGGCCTTTAACTTGGACGAGTGTGAGCCCAGCCATTCACTCAGATGATTAACCGCGTACTCGGGTACATGAATCAGCAGATACTCAAGATTCCTGCAGCGCTTCAGCAGAGTCTCGAAATCCAGGAGATAATTACGATTCTTAAACCAGGTGTATTTGAGCAGGGGCGGATCACCCGGCATGGTGCACATTGCGACTTTCGATCCGTGCAGGTTTTGCAGTGCTTTAGTCTCACGATAAATCGCAGCGATTGACAGCACGCCACCTACAGGACCATCGTAGCCGGGCACGAGAAATACGATAAGACGCCGCGCGTCAAAACCGACAGATTGCGTGATGGCGGTACGCGTAACCTTTCGCTTGATATCGTGTTTCAGAAGACCAAGGGTATTGCGGAAAGACATCAGGCGGGCAATCTTTCTTCGAACAGTCTGCAAACATCGGAGGCATTGTGGAGCACCAAACGGATGATCTCGCAAACGCCGTGAATCATCCCTGGAGTCACCGCTTCGCCGGTAGGCAACGTCAGAACCTTTGCGGCCACTGACTCTGTCTGCGGAAGTGATAAAGACGTAGCCGCATAGAGCGTTCGATACGGTTCCATTCGATGACAACCCGGATAGAAGTAACGACGCGCCAGCACTTTCTCGGCGTGCAAAATCCGCATCAACTGATCTCGACTGACGCCGGTTATTGACTCATCGATTTCCAATACTACGTACTGATAGTTAGATCGTTCGCGTTCATCGTAATTGAGCAAATTTATCCCTGCCAACCCTGCCAGCTCATCCTGATATTGTTTGTAGTGACAGAGATTGATGGTAATGAAATCTGCCATACTTTCCAGGTTGGTTAAACCCATCGCTGCTGACGCCTCGTTCAACTTTCCGTTTACTCCTATTGAATCGGTCTGATCATAATCAGTAAAACCGAAGTTTCGCATCAACCGCATCTTATGCGCGAGCTCTGCATCGTTGGTTACAACAGCGCCGCCTTCCATCGAATTAAGAAACTTAGTGGCGTGGAAACTGAACACTTCGGCATTGCCGAATCCGCCGATAGGGCGTCCTTTGTAAGTACAGCCAAACGCATGTGCGGCGTCGAAGAGCAACTTCAGATCTCTTCGCATCGCAAGTTCCGCCAAACTGTCGATCTCGCATGGCCTTCCCCACAGATGTACGCCGATTATTCCTGTCGTCCGCGGCCTTATCAATGATTCCACTTGTTTGGCGTCAAGGCAGTGTGTTTGCGGATCAATGTCGCAGAATACCGGTGTGATCCCCTGCCATTGAAGCGCGTTGGCTGTCGCGATGAATGTAAAGGAAGGAACTATTACTTCGCCGCTTAATTCGAGGGCGCGAATCGCGATTTCAAGGCCGACGGTTGCGTTGCACATCGCAATACAATGTGCCACGCCGGTTATTTCCGCGATTCGCTCCTCAAATTCAATTGCATAGGAGCCGCCGTTAGTTAGCCAACGGCGATCGAGAATGTCATTGAGACGTTGTGCAAACTTTTTCCGGTCACCAATATTAGGTTGACCGACATGCAAAGGAGTTGCGAAGGCAGAAGTCCCGCCAAAGATCGCCAGATCCCCAACCGTTGCCTTTACTGAATCACGGTCTTGTGTGGCGGTTGACATGGTGTTCTTATGAGACTGTTCGGACTGCAGGGCCGATCTGTTCGGTGGTCCACTTCAATGCCGGCTGCACAACGCCCGGCTCTTTGCCGTAAAAACCAGCATCGGCTGCATTCTGATCGAGTATCTCAAACGACACAGCACTCTCGTGACGAAGTACGATGGTGTCTCGATCTTTGACTATCAACAAATCAAACCGGTGCCGGCCTGTATTCAGTAGTTCACCCGGAACATAACATGTACCACGAAACAGCCCAGCTGCCGTATACAAATCATTACCCACGACTTGTATGCCGTTGCCTGTCGTAAAAGCTATGATCTCCTGCTCGGTGTACAAGTGTAAAGCAAGCTGCAACTGCGTACCTGGGATCAAGTTCCAATATTCGATCTCGATCGCCAGGGGTGTCTTGACCGTTAGCGCGTCTGAAGAAGACTCGTTCTCCGGGCGCACAGCAACTCGATGCAGACGCACCATTTCGTTTCCTGGGGCGGTACCAACGTCATCCCAGACCTCTTCCAACTGACGAGCATTTCCCGACGCCAAATAATCGCTGACCACTGCGCTCGCCGATCCTTCTTTCACAACTTCGCCCTTGTCCAGCCAGATGACGCGCTGGCAGAGACTCTGGACGGCATTCATATTGTGGCTAACAAACAAAACAGTGCGTCCTTGACTTGCCACATTGCTCATCTTTCCCAAACATCTCTTTTGAAACTTCGCGTCACCGACTGCCAAAACCTCGTCTACCACGAGTATCTCGGGCTCCAGATGGGAAGCAACGGCGAAGGCGAGCCGCATGTACATACCGCTTGAATAGCGCTTCACCGGAGTGTCGAGAAATTTTTCCAACTCGGAGAACTCGACAATCTGATCAAACTTGCGATCCAGCTCGACGCGCTTCATGCCGAGTACCGCCCCATTGAGATAGATGTTCTCGCGTCCAGTCAACTCAGGATGAAAACCTGTTCCCACTTCAAGGAGACTGGCGACGCGCCCGAAGAGTTCGGCGCGTCCACTTGTTGGTTGCGTGATGCGCGAGAGAATCTTCAAAAGCGTAGATTTGCCGGCTCCATTCCGTCCAATTACCCCCAGGACTTCGCCAGGCGCAACTTCGAAGTTCAAGTTTTTTAATGCCCAGATGGTTTTCCGGCTACGACTCCCATTTTGCCCGCGGAGCCGTTGGAAGGGTGTGCGTACCGCCTCGACCACCGATTCGCGCAACGTGGCGTAAGCACTCTCGCGCGAGCCGAGGACGTATTCTTTGCTCAATCCTTCAACGCGAACAATCGGCTTAGGACTTGACGACATAGATCGCGGGTCAAAACAGAGTGTAGATAAAGGGCGCCACGGCAGTTTTGGCCAGCACAAGGAGAATTCCGAGTGCCACGAACGAAATGATCAAGGGCAGCATCCACCACTTCTTGCTGATCCTCAGGAAATACCAAACTTCACCCCAAAAACCAGTGTTTGATGCGGCTTTCAGTAACGCTTCATTGTCATCGTGAAGATCAGATCGTTCCCCCATGACTTCCTTTCTTAACGGCTATTGCTGATGGTACTGTCGCAAGTAACTGCGCGGATCCCGCTGCTGCGGTTTAGGAATCCAATAACTCGCGGCGTTGGGCCGCCGGCGAGCAAGATTGTCCCGTCCAATCAAACGAAACACAATTGCCAGCGGCGTTAACAAACCGTAATAAATGATCGCGAGCATGATCAAACCGATCAAGTTACCAATTGGTTTGGTGACGGCCATAGCAGCCATATAAACAGGTCTTATCAACTCGGGAAACAGTGTTCCCGGAAGGGCTACGAGGACAGCGAACGAGCCGACGATCCAAGCAGCGACAGATGGATGGCCGTGGTGGCGATACCAGCTTAAAGCAAACAGGAGTCCGAATACACCGACAGAAATACCAGCGAACTGTCGCAGCGTTCGGCGCGAAATCTCGCTCTCAGACTCGTCTGGAAACTGTGGTCCTATCATTGTGGCTAGATTCGTCGCCGGGCGATGACAATAAAGAACCCTCCTTCGCGATAGCCGTCGCCCAAATAGGCAAGCTGATTCAGTAATCGTCCCATCTGCGTGCCAGACGATTGGGCCGCGAACAGATTCTCATTCGGTGATAAAGTCTGACCAAGGGCAGGTTTGGGAATCGAGTTTACGAATTCCAAACCCTCATCCTCCAGCCATTTCATCACTTCATCAAGAGTATGACAGCTTTCCTGCGGATGACAGTATTGATCCTGAAACCACGCTTCTCTTTTCCCGTTCGCCGATATTTTCCCGAAGTGCGGATCAAGCCAGCGATTGGTCAGTCCAGTCCAACGAAACAGAGCTCGCCGGGCATAATGGAGTTGGCGGCTGTAGGCGTTGTATAGCCCGACCACCACGTACCCTCCGGGCTTCAACAGCCGGCTGATTCGAATAAATGCACGCCGAGCGTCGGCCGTATGATGCAGCACACCGTTACTAATCACGTAGTCGAAGAATTCATCACGGAGTCCCGGTCGAAACAGATTCATTTGGGCGAAGGTCGCGCGCTCTAACCCATGTTCTATCTTGAAGTCCTGGGCCAATCGCAAAGAGTTAAGGCAGACATCGACACCGATCACACTGCGATGCGCGCTGGCCAGAAAGTTCGTGAGCTGTCCGGTTCCGCATCCGATTTCAACCACGCGAGCGTCGAAAGGAATCTGCTCATTCAACAGTCTGGCGAATATTCCGTTCCTCGCTTTTTCCAGGAGCGCGCGGCGATTATCCATCTCCTCATAGTTTGGGAACGGTGTCTTTTCATAGAATTGTTTTACCGTCTCGGTAACGTCAGCATCGCCGTTCTCAGACACGACAGTTGGAACGAAAAGACGGAGAATGCCATCCTCTACGGGATACACTTTCCCTGTTGACGGATTTACCGCGGCTTCGGTACCCACGAGTAGTGGCTCGCCGCTAAGAGGATCTGCAAACGGATTCTTATCCTGAGATCGTTCGTCTGTGCTCTGAATTGACACCCGGAATCCCAATGGTTGCTCAGCCTTGTGCAATACGCAATTTTCCAAAACCAGTGTGTCCATCTCTGATTGCATAAAGGTTTGATACGCTTGCTCGGGCGTAAGAACGATCGGTTCCCATGAGAGATTAAAGCTGGTATTGATGATCACAGGACACCCGGTCTTCTCATAAAACGTTTGCATCAATCGATAAAAGCGGCCATGGCGCTCATCGACAGTTTGGACGCGCGCACTGTAATCCACATGAGTGATCGCCGGCACGGTGCTGCGAGCTATGTTGACCCGTCGAGACAAATCTGGCTCGTGCAGCAGGCAATTAATTTCTTCCTGCGTGAGTTTGGCTCTGTGTTGTTCCCTAACGGGAGCAACCAGGAGCATGTACGGTGAGTCCTCACCCTGACGCATCTCAAACCAATTATGGGCCTGTTCGCGAAGCACGCACGGAGCAAAGGGCCGAAAGCTTTCGCGGAACTTGACTTTGATGTTGAGGTCGCTTTGTAACAGCGGACTCCGCGCGTCCCCGATGATGCTTCGTGCGCCCAGAGCACGCGGGCCGAACTCCGCTCGTCCATGAAACCATCCGATGATCTTCCCTTCGGACATGGCGGTGGCGACGTGATTGAGTAAGGCTGCTTCATCGTCGAACGAGCGGTAGTTTGCGCCAACTCCGTCGAGAAATGCCCTGACCTCGAAGTCTGAGTATTGCGGCCCAAGGTGTGAAGCTTTTTGGATATCTTCTGCAAGCTTTTGTCGCGGCTTCTCAAGTAGTTGATGCCAAACAAACAATGCTGCGCCCAATGCGCTCCCAGCATCGCCTGAAGCTGGTTGGATCCAGATATTCTGAAATGGCCCTTCACGCAACACCCGTCCGTTCGCCACACAATTCAGGGCCACCCCACCGGCCATAACCAGGTTTTTTGACTGGCGCGATTGCTCCCATGCGTACCGGGCGCTGCGCAGCACGATTTCCTCGCAAACCTTTTGCACGCTTGCGGCCACGTCCATATGCCTCTGATCCAAACGGGATTCGGGTTTGCGCGGCGGGCCACCAAATAATCTATGGAATTTTTCGGTGGTCATTGTCAGCCCTTGTGCGTAGTTAAAGTACGACATATCCATGTGGTAACTACCGTCAGGCTTAACGTCGATTAAGTGGTTGTAGATGAGATCAAGGAAACGAGGCTCGCCGTAAGGTGCGAGTCCCATTAACTTATACTCGCCACTATTGACCTTGAATCCACAGTAATACGTGAAAGCGCTGTAAAGCAGGCCGAGAGAGTGTGGGAACTTTAACTGTCGGGTGAGCTCGATCCGATTCTCCAGGCCATGGCCCACAGTAGTGGTGGCCCACTCCCCCACTCCATCCATCGTGAGAATCGCAGCTTCCCTGAACGGTGAGGCAAAGAAGGCGGAGGCTGCGTGGGACTCGTGATGCGAAGGAAAAAAGATTGGGCCCTGATAACTGCGGCCAACTCCACGACGTATCTCGCGAGGCAGATGAAGTTTCTTCCCCATCCAAACCGGAAGGGCTTGACGAAAACTTTCAAAACCAGCGGGCGCATAACTTACGTACGTTTCGATGAGACGTTCGAATTTGGTCAGAGGCTGTTCATAGAACGCCACAAAATCAAGTTGTGCCGGCGAAATACCGGCCTCATTGAGACAGTGTTCAACTGACCGTGTCGGAAAGCGCGCATCATATTTTTCGCGACTGAACCTTTCTTCCTGAACGGCCGTTATGATTTCGCCATCGTGTAACAGCGCTGCAGCCGAGTCGTGATAAAAGGCACTAATCCCCAATATGTACGTCATCTGTAGTAATTCAGAAACACTTCTTCTCTGTGCAACCTTTGTGTCCTCAGGGTCTCTGTGGTGATCTTTACTGAACAATCCCTAACCACAGAGGCAGAGAGGACACAAAGGTTGCACAGAGAAATCCGAATGTCGGAAGCCCCCTGGTTACTTTGCGCTGGCGACATTTCGAAAATGATTCACCAACGCGTCGGCGACAAGACTGCAGCCGTAATCTGTGAAATGCGCGTGATCAAAGAAAACGTTCAGCGATTTGGGAATCGTTGACGCCAAATCAATGCATTCTAGTTGTTCCTCATGGCAGATCTTCCGCGTTAACTCGTTATGGGCCTCGAGTATCTTCCCGGCTACCTCCGGGGACCAATAGATATTTGCGCTCGGATCTCCGATCCAACCTGCCCAGACTTGATTCATCATCTCCGGACTCAACTTTGTCTGATAGAGTTCCGGTTGCGTCATCAGAACCAGGCGGATGTGTCGCTGCTTTGCCAATCGCACTATTTCTCTAAGATTGTTTTCGTAAGATTTCAGTCCGAGCGAAATATCATAAGGCATCTCTTGCACTACCAACCAAGGATGCCTGCGCAGTTCGATTTGAGTCTTCCATGATTGCGACGTATTCAGCAGACCGCGAGGTGACTGGTACAGCCGCAGCGTCTCTCTAGCAAACATGGTCAGATATAAATGATGAAAGCGCGTGGTTGACTTGATTATGGGCACGGGTCTCTCAACGAAATCCATGGAGAGGTTGCCCATCTTACTTGGGCTATAAATAAAACCAGGATCGATCCCAGCTCCCTCACTAAGCAATAACCCCATGTCATTCCCGCCAACCAGGATGACAACTGCATCAGGATCGTATTGATCCGGCATGTACGTCATTTCCATCACATTGTGCCGGCTAGTGAAGCCAGCGTGGCCGGCGTTTCCGACCCACACTCTCCGACCATCGAGCGTTCCCAGCCTGGTCTGTAAAAGTGCAGGCCAGGTGTTTGGTTGATCGTTGAAGAGGCATTCAGTAGTGCTGCCTCCAATCGCTAAAATGCGATATTCCTTTGATCGATCGTTTGACCACTCGTCGCCCCGGAGTCCCTTTGAGTTGGTGATGATGTGAACCGGCCCGGCCACGCCGTGAATAATTGTTGGATCTATGTCGATGGTTCTGTTGATATTGCGCTGCCAGCTGGCAAGTTGCGGTTGCCAAAGCAACCGGAGACCTACTTCTGCGATCATTCCACACAAGAAGAATACAAACAGCGCGAGCATAACTCTTGCGACCAGCAGGACTCGTCTTCTATCTGTGGTTGCATTAGACACTGCGGTCATCAGGGTTTCACTACGTACGCGGTCGGCATCCACCCAAACGGAAACGTTTTTAGCTCAGCGTCAGGCATGATTTCCTTTATGGCGCGCGTTTCTCCCGGAGCGAGTTCATGATTGAATTGATCGAAAATCATGACTCCACCACTGGTCAATCGCGGCCAGAAATGTATGAGGCAGCTTTTGACGACATCGTAGAGACCGGCATCAAGAAACACGAGCTTGAATTGCATGTAGGGATTCTCATCGAAGAACTTCTCGAGTCCGGTTCTCAAATCCAATTTATGAATGTGTACGATGTTCTCGAGTCTTTGCGCCTGTATTAACTGCATCACCCTCGCATAATCTTCGATATAGGCGTCCGCGCAGATGTTCGGTTCCTCAGCGGTCAGTGCAGAAGCTTGAAACCAATCAAAGCCGTGAACTAAAGTCAGCGATTCCGGTTCGAATATTTGCGTCAGTTTGGCGAACCATAGTGTGCCGGCGCCCTTGTACACTCCGGCTTCGGCGATGTGTCCTGCTACACCCAGCGTCATCTTGTAGGCCTCATAGAGCGCCAGGAAGCGGGAAATAGTCATGTGACCGACGAAGCTGGGAAAGTGATGAATAAGATCTTCAGAGGTGTAGCCGAGTGACAGTATCTGAGACAAACTCTCGTAGTATGGTCCCTTGCGCTCTGAGAACTTCCTGGTTTCGAAATTACCTTCTTTGTAATCCATCATTCAGACCTCAAGCTCGGCGTAACCAAATCCGTCGCGGCCAAAATAGTTTCCCGAATAGAACATCAAAACGCGATCGTCCAACTGCACAACACACGGATAAGCGATCATCTTCGAGTCCCAGCCGTCGGCAGACCGATCGATGCCAGCATTCTCATCTTCGCGTACCCACTCGCTGAGATCGTTTGACCATGCATATCCGATTCGATAGCTGTCTGATCCGTCGCGGAAATCCTGCGTACCCCGATAACAAAACCACATGTGCCATTTACCATCCCTGAAGATTACGGTTGGACGAGTATTAGACTCGTTTGGCAGCTTGTTTGGAAAAATTGGAATGTTGGGTCGCGTCCAGTGGACCAAATCCTCTGACATGCACGAACGCAGTTCATAAGTATGCTCGTAACGATTATCGATCAGGAGCCATTGAGTGCCGGTGGCGTACCAGCCGTGCCAATGTCCTTCGTGTTCGACGCAAATCAGTCCCGTGGCTGAATAAACCTCGGTGGGTGTCCGGTCGAGAATGGGACCAGGGAAACACTTGCGAAAAGTGGCGCCGTCGTCGTCGCTCACAGCCATGCCCATCCAGTTGCTGTAAGGAATGGATTCGCGCCGACTCCATCCAACATAAAACAAATAGACCTTGCCCTCATTCGTGAAGACATGATTCGGAATCAGGCCGTGCTCGTCGAACATTCCCGCTTCGCCTAATTCCAGCAGCGGTTGATCGTGCACGTAAAGAATTCGTGATGGATCGTCGCGGTCGAGATCGACAAAGGCGACGCGGCTCATGCCATCTTCTGCGCGCGTAGAGAAATACAGGCGAATGCGATTGGGCAGGACCAGCGCGGTTGGCACCTGAGTGTGAGACTTCATCCAGACATGCTGGCCGCATGCCGTAAAGATTTTGCCTTTCTTGATCCAACGCACCGGCTGATTCATCAGTAGTTTACAAATTCATCCCACACGACGACCTTGTTCCAAGAAGAGTCAAAGCGCTGTTTGAGAGCTTGATGTGTAGCAGGACTGGTACCGAGCACCACAGCATCGTTTTCACTTCGCTGGAGCTGATTCAACGCGATCACGTTTTTATCGAGAAACTGTGGTTCAACATTGCCTGTATCCTCAACAATACAAGCTGACACTTTCGGCCAATAGGTTGGACAGTAAGCCGCCAGAATAGAACTCCAGTAACTCGCTCCAAAATTATATATGTTGACGGAATGCTCGGTTTGCTGGCCGATGTGGCTGTCAATCTCTGCAAAGGCATTCAGGTAATCGCATTTCGCTTTATA
>AR_comb_assmDRAFT_10271329_pt1 | contig 15626 bp, 12 predicted proteins | sample ArasoioldDNA_FD_10543 | JGI IMG/M metagenome (IMG submission 10543) | reverse complement strand
GTTGGGAATCTGCGCCAGCCGCAGTGTCGTCTCGACCGACATGTTGACGGCGGTGCGCGTCGGCACGTTGTAGAGCACGATCGGGATGCGGACGCTTTCGGCGATCGCCTTGAAGTGCTGGTAGAGACCTTCCTGCGTTGGCTTGTTGTAGTACGGCGTGACCGAGAGCAGTCCGTCGGCGCCGACCCGTTCCATGTCGCGCGCCAGCTCGATCACCTCACGGGTGTCGTAGCCACCGGCGCCGGCCAGCACCGGCACGCGGCCGTTCGCTTCTTCGAGGACCAACTCGACGACGCGCAGCTTGTCGCGATGACTCAGCGTCGGGGCCTCCCCCGTCGTCCCGCAGGGCGAGAGGAAGTGGACGCCGCCGTCGATCTGTCGTCGCGTCAGTCGCTTGATGGCGGACTCGTCGAGGGAGCCGTCCTTCGTGAACGGCGTAATCAATGCGGTGCCGACGCCCGTGAATCGCGTACGCATGCTCACACCCCCAACACATCCTGCATGGAATACCAGCCGCTTCGACCCTTGATCCATTTCGCCGCGACAAGGGCGCCGCTGGCAAACCCGCGGCGATCGCGCGCCGTGTGAATCAACTCGATCGTATCCGAAGGACTATCGAATCCGATCGTGTGAGTGCCGGGAACCATTCCCGCCCGGCTCGACGACACATCGATGGGACGCTCGAAGCCGGCGGCCTTCATCGCGTCGCGCAACAGAATCGCCGTCCCGGACGGCGCGTCGCGCTTGGCGCTGTGGTGAATCTCATGCACCCAGGCGCCATATTGCGGCTGGGCCTGCATCATCCGCGCAGTTTCGGCGACAAGGTGCTGAAAGAGGTTCACGCCGATCGAAAAATTCGCCGACGCAACAACCCCGAGCCCGGCCTGAGCCGCGTCGGCGCGGAGCGTGTCGGCATGCTCGCCCCACCCGGTCGTGCCGATCACGACGTTCATCTTCGACTGCACGTACTTCGGGAAGTTGGCCAAGAGCGCCGTTGCCGTCGAGAAATCCACCGCGACATCCGCCGGCCGCCACTCGCCGCGGCCCTCGTCCACGCGTCCGACGATCTCGATGTCCTGACCGGCGGCGAGCTCCTCCACCATCCGGCCCATCTTCCCGTAGCCGACGAGCAGCAGTTTGAGACTCACCCCTCGACCCTCCTCGGGGTGACCCTGAGGCATCCTCGAAGGGTCACGCGAAGAACTCCTCGTGCAGCCGCTGCATCGCGTGCGGCAGATCGGTTTGGCGCAGCACCACCGTGATGTTCCGGCGCGACGCCGCCTGCGAAATCATCTTGAGCGGCACTTCTTCCAACACGCTCACGACACGCGCCGCAATCTCGGGCGCTTCCTGCAGGCTGTCGCCAACCGCGCACAGCAGCGCGAGCTCACTCTCGATCGACACTTCCGAGAAATCCGACAACGCCTGCACGATCGCATCGAGGTTGCGACGGTCATCCACTGTCACCGACACGCTGACTTCGGACGTCGTCACCATATCGACTGCCGTACGGAAGCGCTCGAACACCTCGAACACGCGCCGCAGAAAGCCGTACGCCATCAACATGCGCGTCGAGGTGATGTCGATGATGGTGACATCCTTCTTGCTGGCCAGGCCCGTGAGGCGCGCGCCGGACGTGCCATCGTTCTGCGCCGTGATCAATGTGCCGGTGCCATCCGGCTTCCACGAATTGAGAATGCGGACCGGAATGTTCCGTTCGACCGCCGGCAGGATCGTGCTCGGATGGAGCACCTTCGCGCCGAAGTACGCGAGCTCGGCGGCCTCGGCGAACGAGAGCTGGGCGATGAGACGCGGCGAGGTGATGACGCGCGGATCGGCACTGAGCATCCCGTCGACATCGGTCCAGATCTGAATCTCGCGCGCGTCGATCCCGGCGCCCACGATCGCGCCTGAATAATCAGACCCCCCGCGTCCCAGCGTCGTCGTGTGACCGTCTGTCGTCGCGCCGACGAATCCACCGAGAACAGCGACCTTCCCGCCGTCAAGGATCGGCAACACCGTCTTGCGCAGCGCCGCGTTCGTTTCCGGTCCGAGCGGCGTCGCACTCGTGTGGTCACCGTTGGTGACAATCGCGCAGCGGGCGTCTACCCACTCGGCGGGCACCCCGGCCTCGGTGAGCGCCGCGGCGATGATCCGCGAGCTGAGAAGCTCGCCCATCGCGGCGACGACGTCGAGGGTGCGGGGCGAGACTTCGCGCAGAATGGCGAGCGCGCGGACGATGTCGGCGAGCTGATCGAACTGGCCAGCCATGTGCGCCAGCAGCGGCGTTTGCGCAGGTCCCGTGACGAGAGCCCGAACCGCAGTCGCATGTCGCTCGCGGAGTTCGTCGACACGTGGCAGCGCGTCGCCCGGACGGCCGGCACCGGCAATCGAGGCGATCGCCAGCAGACCGTCGGTGACCTTGCTCATCGCCGACACGACGACCACTGGCCCGCGCCCATCGCGCGTGCGCGCAGTCCGGACAATCTCGATCAAACGTCGGATAGCTTCTGGATCGGCGACCGACGTGCCGCCAAACTTCTGAACGACCATGTACTAGTTGGTGGTTGGTAGTTGGTGGTTGGTAGTAGTCGTGGGAGTCAACAATCTCAGGCACCACCACCAACCACTAACCACTAACACCAACCAGTTAGCTTATCACCGGCAGCCCCGCTGCCTCCCAGGCCGCGAGGCCGCCGTTCAATTCCGTCAGGTTGTTTCGACCATTGGCCTGCAGGATTCCCGCGGCGATCGACGAGCGGTAGCCACCCGCGCAGTGCACGAGTACGGGCCGGTTGACGGGCACTTCCTCGATACGTTCAGCGAGGTGATTCAAGGGGATGTTCACGCTGCCGTCGATGCGCGACTTCTGCCACTCGCGCGGCGCGCGCACGTCCACGACGATGGGCGGCGTTGACGAGGCCAGGGCACCAGCCGCTTCTGCCGGCGTGACCCGCGTCGTGCCGGTCATGAGATCGGTACGTGACTCGAGCGAGCTGATACCGTCGCGCAGATAACCGACGACGCTGTCGAAGCCAATGCGTCCCAGGCGCATGGCGGCTTCTTCCTGACGACCGGGCTCGGCGATGATGACGATCGGCTTGTCGCGATCGAGAACGGTGCCGGCCCACGTCGCGTAGCTCCCGCCGAGTCCGATGTTCAGGCTCCCCTTCATATGCGCGCGTGCGTACTCGACCGGGTCACGCACGTCGAGCACCTGCGCACCGACCGCCGTCAGCGACTGCAACACCTCGAGGTCGAGCGGCTTGAGCTGATGCTCGAGCATCTGCGACAGCGTCGGCCGTTCCTTGGTGTTGAGCACCGCGTCATAGGTGAAGTACGACGGCGCATCGGGCTGATCGGCGGTGACGAGCTCGATGAACTCCGGTTCGCTCATCGGCTGCAGCGCGTAGTTGGAGCGGCGCTGCTCGCCTATCGTCGACACCGTCTCCTTGCTCAACTGCTTGCCGCACAACGACCCCGCACCATGCGCGGGATACACGAGCGTTGAGTCCGGCAGCGGCAACAACTTCTCGCGGACAGAGCGATAAAGCATCTTCCCGAGATCGTTTGCGGACCATCCGAGCGAGGCGCGCAGGTCGGGACGTCCGACGTCGCCGACAAACAACGTGTCGCCGGTGAGAATCGCCTGCGGCTTCTGCGCATCGACGTCGAGGTCGAAGACGAGGATCGAGATCGATTCGACCGTGTGCCCGGGCGTCTCGAGGACAGTCAACCGCACGCGACCGAGATCGAGGCTGTCGCCGTCGGCCATCGGCGTGAACTCGAATTCCGCCTTCGCCTGGGCACCGAGGTGAATTGTCGCGCCCGTGCGATCGCGCAGCTCGAGATGCCCGGCCAGGAAGTCAGCGTGGAAGTGTGTGAGAAAGACGTGACGAATCTGCAGTCCGTTGCTCGCCGCGTCGGCGAGATACGCATCGATGTCGCGCTGCGGATCGACGATGGCGGCGGTGGCGCTGGACGGATCGCCGATCAGGTACGAGGCGTGCGCAAGGCAATTCAGGTAGTACTGCTTCAGGATCATTGGGGGGACTCGGGAATACCTACTTCGATAGCTCGTTCTTCACGACGTAGCCGCCCTTCATGACAAAGCGCACGCGCTGCATCTCGCTGATGTCGGCGAGCGGATTGCCGGCTACCGCGATGATATCGGCGTACTTGCCCTTCTCGACGCTGCCAAGCTGATCGACCCAGTTGTAGTTGAGCATTCGAGCCGTGGGCAGGAAGGGCATCTTCAACGCATCGACACGCTCCATGCCCCACTTGATGAACCAGGCAAACTGGTCGGCCTGCTTGCCATGGGGCACGTCCGCTGAGGTCGCGCCGCTGCCGAAGACGAACGGCACGCCTGCCGCGTGGGCCTTCTTGAACGCCTGCTCCGCCATCTTCAGCCGGCTGTTCTTTCCGCCGGTCTTCTTCAGATCCGCAGGCTCGAGCGCGACGAGATCGTCCACGGTCAGCTCGAATGGCAGCTTCTTGTCGAGCAACAGCTTCAACGAGGCATCGTCGAGATCAGTGAGATGGTTCGGTGCGTCGACGCCGGCCTTGAGGCAACTGAGCTGCCCTTCGCCACCATAGGTGTGACACGCGACCTTCAGTCCGAGACGATGGGCTTCGTCGGTGATCGCCATCACCTCTTCTTCGGTGAGTGAGGGACTGTTGACGAGGGTGCCATCCGGCTTGAACACGCTGTACTCATCGCCGACGAAATCCTGTGTCGTATAGATCTTCACCCAATCGACGCCGTGCAGCTTCGCCTCGCGTACCGCGGCGCGCGCCAGCCATGGCGAGTTGGGGTTCTTGCTCTCTGTGAAGCGATCCTGGAAGCGCTCGAAGAATGCCGGGTACGCCGCGCTCGCGCGCTGATTCAGCGACTGCCCGACCACCTGCATGCGTGGTCCGAGCAGCACGCCGCGATTGATCGCGTTGCGAAGATCGACGGTCCCGTATCCGCCGCGCGAATCCATGTCCACGACCGTGGTGAAGCCAGCATCGAGATCGGCCTGCGCGTTCGCCACGGCGACAATCGTGCGCATCTGCATCGACAGGTCGTCCTGCGGATACACATGCACGTGCGCGTCGATCATGCCGGGCATCACCGTCGCAGCGCTCAAGTCGATCACACGCGCGTCAGCCGGAATCGTCACCGATGGACCGACATCGGCGATCCGATCGCCACGGATCAGCACGATCTGGTTGTTGACGATCGTCCCGGTGCGGCTGTCGAACAGACGACCGGCGCGGATCGCCACGACCTGTGTCGGCGCGGCGAGAAACTTCGCGGGCGCGCTGGCAATGCCGCCCTGCGCGTGCAGAATCGTCGCGACACTGAGCGCCAGCAGAACTGCGACCAGAGATCTTTGCATTGTGATTCCTCAGGTCCGGTTAAAGGCGGACTTCATCCCATCGGCTTCGAGGCATCGCGTCCACCAGCCGACAGCCAGTGATAGCGCGCCGTGTCGAGCCCTGCGTAATCCGGATCGAGATAGATGAAGCACCGCTGAATCAGAAAGTCGCGTACCTCGAACACATCACACCATCGACCGGCATGCGACACGCCCGCGCGCCACGGGCCTTCTTTGTGCTCACCGGCGCTCGTACCCTCGACGGCGAACACGTCGGTCCCGGTCATGATCCAGTTGAAGTTCGAGTAGTCGTGCAGGATCGATTTGATCCCTCCGCCAAAATCTGTGAAAAGCTGACCGATCTGCTTCTTGCCGTTCGCCAGGCCCCACTTCGGGAAGAACACCTGCGCGTCGTCGGCGAAGAGGTCGAGAATGCTGCCGCCGTTCGACGTCACGCCTTTGTTGTCGAACGCCTTCAGGTACTCGAGCGCCACAGATTTCCGCTGCTCGTCGGTCATGATGTGTCGCGTGATTGTCATGCGTTCCCTCTGAAAGGCGCACAGAATACAGCTAGTGGTACCTCCTTCGCGAACGTCTTACGGCCTCTCCGTTGTCGAGGCCGAAAGATCGGGCTCGGAGGCTGGTTGTAACTATTGCTCCCTCAGCCTATACAACCACTAAAATGCGCGTGTCGATGGACGGAGTGGACGACACGGCTGCACCGCGCGAGGTCGCGCCACATCGCGTCAACGCGACGGTGGAGCTCAAACAGGCGGAGCCCGAGAAGGGCATCGACTGGCCGGCGTGGATTCAGGCGATCTCCCCCGTCCTGCTCGCGCTCGTTGGCCTGTATTTCACCGACACCGTGCGTATGGGATTTGAGCGGCAGCAACTGCAGCTCGCCAATGCCTCCGGGATGCAGGCACTGCTGGTGCAACTCCTTGGGGAGAAGGTGTCCCAGACAGAGGCGCGAGCAGCTGCGCTGACGCTGGCGGCGTTCGGCCCGCCGGCTGTCGCACCACTCATCACCGCCCTCACCGATGCCGATGATGTGCTGACGCCGGCGATCGAGGGGGCGCTGCGGGCCATCGGGTTGAGCGAGCCCGCCGCCGTCTGCGGTCCACTGATGAGTATCCTCGAGCACCACACGGGCCGATACTCGTGGCTGATGCACCGGTCGGCCATCCGGATCATCGCGGATGTTCGATGTCCGGAGGCTCGAACGTTGATACAGACATACCGGCAGGCACTGGCTGCCGGCACGCTGAAAGCGTTCGACCCGGCGAGCGAGGAGTGGAAGCCGCTGCCGCCGGAGATCGTCGATCTGCTCAAGACTGACGTCGATCGCGCGTTGCTTGAGCCAAAGTAGCGCGCAGGCTTCAGCCTGCGCGAGCAAGGAAGGACCTATGCGCACCGCTGTCGCACTGCTGGCTGTCATCGTCGGGACAGCAGCACCGGCATTCGCACAGATCACGCGATGCACGGCCGTGAGTGACGCCACCTCCCGCACCAAAATCATCCTCGACGACATCGTCAGCGAAGCGAGCCTGCAGAATCTGATGCAGACGCTGACCAGTCGACTCAACGCCAACCTCGAACAGGTCCGCACCGAGCTCGGGGGTGTGCAGCTGCAGGTGATGCCCTGTGCCGGGCGTCGTCCCACCGGGCCGTCAGACTTCAACCGGACGACGGTGAGCGAGCTGAATGTACGCGGCGTGCTGATGGAGATCTGGGGCGCGACGACGGAGGTGAAGGATCAGCAGGGACGTCCGATGAATGAAGCCTCGATTGGCTACGTGATCATTCCAGTGCGTCTCGACGAGCTGCAGCAGCAACCCACGCCTGGCGCATTCGTGATTCCGCACCGCGCTCAGCCCTCGACGCTGGTGGACGATCTGATCAAACTGGTCGACCAGGCGGGCCGCCTGGGCGCCTATGCGTCGCTCGCGGTGGGCTCGAAGTCGCTGCGTTCGTCACAGTGGGACGAGGCGCGCAAGCAGTTGTGCGCCGCCGAAGCGAAGTTCACCAGACTGAAGCCGACCGATGCCGATGCGGCGCTGAGCAAGTATGCGAAGAAATTGGCCGGCGACGCTGTGACAGGCGCGCGTGCAGACACGCAGTACACGGGATTCCTCAAGCAGGAAGGAGTGGCGCTGTCATGTTCCTGAGACGATGGCTCGTCGCGCTCACACTCCTCGCGCTTCCCGCACACGCATGGGCGATCGAGATTGCGGTGCCGTGCGCGCGACCGTCGGTGTTCTCCGGCGCAGCCGTCAACGTTGTAGTGCTGCCCTATAGCGTGCCGCCGTCAGTCCGGTCATCGAGCGCGGTGGGCGAACAGCTTGGAGCGTTGGTGCAGCTCGAGACCGTGCTGTCGATCGCCAAATACGGCAGCATCGGCGTGACTCAACTCGTCGGCGACGCGCAGGACGAGTGCACACCGGAGATCGTCCTCGACAAGCTGCTCGGGAGACAGGGCGGTGCGCGCGAGACGATGCGGCCTGGCAGCGGCCTGATTTTGATCTGGGGCCGCATCTTCGAATCCGGCGCCGACCTTTACCTTCAGAGCTTCGTGCAGTTCCTGCGCCCAGGCACGACGGAGACCGTGGATGTCTCGGTGCGCGACCGCATGCTCAAAGGCACGCTCTCGACACAGGCGTTCGCCTGTGCGCCGCGAAAGATCGCCATCAGGGATCTCGAAGATATCCAGCGGCAGTTTCGCTCTGCGCGGCTGCTCTACACGCAGCCGAACAGCAGCTCGCGATCCGTGGAGATTCCCGATCGCGGCGAATCGCTGGCGTTCTGGGTGACCGATCTTCGCGGCGACTGGGTCCAGCTCGAACCGATGGATCGCGGCTCGAATCGCAAGTTCGAGCGCGGCTGGTTGCAGGTGAGATCGACGGATGCACAGTGGTCACTGCGCGCGAAGATGCCGGAGCTGTATTTCGTCGAAGGCGTGGCCGGGTATCTCATGGCGCGCGTCCGTTCCAATTCACAAGCGATCGTCGATGCCTCGCTGCAGGGAGCGGAGTCGGCGATCGCGCGCTACATCGAGGGATGGGGAGCGAACGCGGTTTTGGGGAATGACGCGACCACCAACGGCACACCGCTCGCCGTCGCCGTGCCGCGTCAGCTGCGTGGATTCGTCGCCTTGCTGCGCGCCCGCGGCGCGGATGCGGGCCTGGCCGAAGCGCGCACGCATTTCGAGCGCGCCGCAGCGCTGGCCTCGCACAGCAGCGATGCGCGCAACCTCGTCGCCATCACGCAAATCGCACAGACGTTTCGTCAGCCTGCGGACGCACAACCACCGCGCCGCTTCGTGGACGAGGTGCGCACGCTGCTCGGATCGGATCCGGGCAACGCGACGGTCCTCGGGAATCTCGGTGTTATCTACGATCTGGTGTTGACGCCGGCGCCTGGTGCGCCGGCATCGTGGCAGTTGTCACCCGCAGATCGCGGGCAGCTGTCGAAACAGCGAGACAGCCTGAAATCTCTTATTTCGATGGCGCGACGCAGCTGAAGTTCGCTGCATCGTCAATGCTGCCCTGTCCCTTGTAACGCGCGACCTGTGGATACGGGCAGAGCGGCCGCGTGCGAACGACCTTGTTGTCGGTGACCTTGCTCGCCAGCAGAGATTCGGGAGCCTTCCCGTTCTCCACCCAGTCGATCACGGCGGTCACCGCGTCATTGCGATCGGGTCCGATACCACCACCGCAATGCGCCACACCAGGCATCATGAACAGACGCGCGAAGTTCGGGGAGTCCTTGCCATTCTTCGCGACCACGCCCTCGTAATAGTGCACGCCCATCATCGGCTGCAGGATCTGATCGGCCCACCCGTAGGTCATGATCAGTTTCCCGCCGCGCTTGCGGAACTTCGAGAGGTCGGTCTCCTTCGCGTCGGCGAGCTTGCTCCATCGCTCGACAGTCGATGCAGCCGTGTCGTAGTCGAACTTCAGTGAGTCGTACTCTGGCTGCGGCGGGTCGAGGATCAAGTACCGCATCACGCCTTCGGCCAGATTGAAGTCCGCCGGTTTGCTCCCGGGCTGCGGAGCCACGATCGCGCCGACCCACCCACTGTTCGTCGCGCCATTGGGTGCCGTGTTGACGGCTTCGCTGCCGGGCATGTAGCCGGCGATGAACGATTTGCCCTTGCTAATCGGTCCGCTATACACCTTGTTGATCGCGGACGCTTGCGCCGGCGTCAGGCAGTCGGTGGACGTCGAGCTCGCGCTGCACGCGGGCACGTCACGCGCCGCGTCGAACTTGCATGCGCGGGGATCGTCGATCAGGCCGTCCTTGAGACCGTCCACCGCGTCGCACTTATCCATCACCTTCTGCGCGACGAGCACCAGCATCGCAGGCGTGATCGCGCCCTCGGTGAGCGCCTTCTGATTCCACATCGCGCCAATCGTGAATCCAGTCTGATCGACCCACGGTGCGTTGGCGACGATGCCGTCGAAGTCGTCGGGATAGCGCTGCGCTTCGAGCAGCCCCTGACGGCCGCCGTTCGAGCACGAGTTCCAGTAGGAGAAGCGAATCGGCTGCGAGTAGTAATCCGTCGCAATTTTCTTTGCGGTGTCGGCGGTCACGTGGACCGCGCGATATGCGTAGTCGATCGCCTTCTGTTTGTTGCTCAGGATGAACGAGCCGCTCGGCTCCTTGCGTGCGTCGTGACCGGTATTGGTCCGCGCCATCACGAAGCCGTTGGTCAGCGCGGAGGTCCGGTCGGGATTCGTCGGGCCATCGAGCGCATCGCCGGCGAGTCCGCCGTTGCCGGTCATGTAGAAGCGACGGTTCCAGCGATCGGGAAGGTTGATCTCGAACGCGACCTCGGGCGTGATGACGCCGGTCACACGGCAATGCTGCGGCGTATCGGCTGTCGCGGGCACCACACGGGCATTGATCGAGACGATCCCCTCGCCTTTGTACGCCGACAGGCTCTCGCACGGCTTGCCCGGCATCGTGTCAGCGACCGAGTAATTCGCGAGCGAGGTCTTGGCGTTGGTGAACGGCTGGGCGAAGGCGGGAATCGCCGACGCGAACAGAACGAGACAGCAAGCGAGCACGCGCATGGGTAGCTCCTCGGTTTACGCGTCAACAATAGCCTGCTTCGCGTGTCCGCGCACGCTGAAGCGTGCGCTCTACGTCTTTGGCTTCAAAATGTCGGCGACTGTCGTCTGCGCGAGCGGATGATATCCGTCCCGTGCTTCCGCGAAGATCTTGTTCGCCAACTTCAGGCCCTCCGGATACGCGGCGAGATCGCGATACAGAGGAACAATAAACTTCCGCCGGCCGATCCGGATCATGTAGCGCTCCATCGCCGGATAGGCGGCGGTGTAGCGATTCGCGATCGCCAGGCGATACCAGACGTGCGCGATCTCCGCGTTCATCGACTCCGTCAGCTTGAACCGCTGGTCGAGCGCCGTGAGCCGGCCCGCGTCCATCTTCCGCGGCAACGAGTCCACGAAGTGAATCCACTCCTGCGTGGACCAGGCCGATGCCGTCTTCGCGAGGGCGTCCATCGAGCCGCCCTTCAACCACTCGTCCCGCGCCTGCTCCACTTTCGCAAACGCATCCGACATCGGCAGCACCGCGACCGCCGGAATGGTTTCGGTGTGGAGCCACTCCTGAATCTGCGCGTCGGTCACAAGTCCGGGTTTGGTGTCGAGCAAGTTCGCCTTGAGGAAGGCAAGGAACTGCTCGGTCGTCGCACTCTGGAACGCGTGCTCGTCGAACCACTTACGCAGGAAGACGTCGAACGCGTCACGACCGAATTTTGACTCGAGAAACACCAGGAACAACTGACCCTGCTCATACGGCACGGTCGAAAACGCATCGTCGGGATCGCGCCCGGTGAGATCCGGCAGCAGTGTGCGATCGCCGGGCTTCTCGAGCGTCTTGCGCGATTCGGCGAGATCGTTGACGCCAATCACCGCCTCCATGTCGGCGACGTGCCTCCCATACAGCGCTTCGACGACGCGGCGTTCGAGATAGGTGGTGAAGCCTTCGTTGAGCCAGAAGTCGCGCCACGTGGCGTTGGTGACGAGATTGCCAGACCATGAATGCGCGAGCTCATGGGCGACGAGCGAGACGAGTGACTTGTCACCGGCGATCACCGTCGGCGTCGCGAACGTCAGTCGCGGATTCTCCATGCCACCGAACGGGAACGACGGCGGCAGTACGAGGAGGTCATAGCGTCCCCACCGATACGGCCCATACAGCTTCTCGGTGGTGACCATCATCTTCTCGGTGTCTTCGAACTCATGCGCCGCCGCGTCAACCATCGAGGGCTCAGCCCAGACGCCGGTCCGATCGCTCATTGCTTTGAACGCGAGGTCGCCGATGGCGATGGCGATCAGATACGACGGGATCGCCTGGGGCATTTTGAATTTGAATGTGCGGGTAGGCCCGTCGCCCGGCCGGTCCGAAAGGACCGGCCCTGCGTTTGCCGGATCCATTTCCGCCGCCATTACTGCGACGAGCGGTTTTGGCGTGTGGATCGTCGCGTCGTACGTGACACGCACGGCGGGCGTGTCCTGCAGCGGAATGAACGACCGCGCCTGAATCGCCTCGGCCTGACTGAACAGAAACGGCTGCTTCTTGCCGGCGGTCTGGCTCGGCGTCAGCCACTGAAGACCGCGCGCCGACGGCGTCGTGGAATAGGTGATGCGGACACGGTCGGCGCCAGACGGCATCGCGATGTGAAGCGCGCTGCCAAACGCCGGCGTCGCGGCGTCGAGCCGATGCGTCGTCTCCATCCATGCGTCCGTTCCGGTTGCAGCCTCGACCTTCTGAATCGTCAGGTCGCGCGTGTCGAGGACGACCTCGGAGGCTTTCGGATCGCGTCGATCGAATCTCAGCTCGGCGGTACCCGACAACGTCTTCGCTGCGAAGTCTGCGGTGAGGTCGAGCACGAGATGCTTGGCAACGAAAGCGTCAACGTTCGCGAGCGTAGAAGCGTCCTTGGGCAAAGCGGTCGGCCTCGAAGAAGGTGTTTCGGCGGGCGTCCGACTGCAGGCCGCCGCCAGCATGAACAAGAGGAGCACGGCGGGTCTTGCTGTGTAGACACGCCGGGGCGTAAGGCTTTTCATCGCGGCTCCGGAAGCGCGAACGCATAGAGCGCGCTCCCACCACCAAGGATGACGTACTGTCGGCCGTCGAGCTCGTAGGTAATCGGCGAATTGCCAACGCGGCCGATGCCGGCGTGCCAGAGCGTGGTGCCGTCGCTCGTCCGAAGTGCGAGCGCGTTGCCTGCCGAATCGCCGCTGAACGCGAGCCCGGTTGCCGTGGTCAGCACACCCGCACCGCCTGCGCCTTCGCCGATCTCGTGACTCCAGCGGATCTTTCCGGTCTGATACTCGATTGCCCGAAGCACGCCCTTTCCCCAGACGCTGTAGTTCGCGCCCGCCCACCCGTAAGAACCGTGCTCGGGCTTGAAGAAATAGATGCCATACGCATCATGCGCGCTGACGACCAGCAGGCCCGTCGTCGGATCGAAGCTCGGCGATCGATAGTTGGTCCCGCCGGCCTCGTTCGGTGCAACGAGACGTCCGTCGCGCGCCGGTTCCTTCGCGGGATCGGGCGTGGGTCGCCCATCCTTGTCCACGCCTTTGGCCCAGTTCACTGTCGCGAACGGCGTCGTCACGAGACTCTTTCCCGTCGTGCGATCGAGGACGAAGTAATAGCCGTTGCGCGATGCCTGCAGCAACAGCTTCCGCGATGCGCCGTTGATCGTGCCGTCAACGAGCACCGGCACTTCTGCGGCATCCCAGTCATGCGTATCGTGCGGAGAGGCCTGGAAGCCCCACACCAGCTTCCCGGTGTCGGGATTGAGCGCGACGATGCTGCAGGTCCACGGGTTGTCGCCGGGGCGGGCTGCTCCGTTGAGTACCGGCGTTGGATTACCAGTGCCGACGAAGACGAGATTGAGATCGGGATCGTAGGTCCCGGTCATCCACATCTGCCCGCCCGTCGCACCGCCGCTCTGCGATCCGGGTGTGTCCGGCGGTGGCGTGCTGTAGAAGGTCCATTGCACTTTGCCCGTTTCGGGATCGAAGGACTTCAGCGTGCCGGGCAGATTGTCAAAGTCACCGGCCACACCAACGAGCAGATGGTTGCCGACGATGAGCGGTGCGTTGGTTGACCAGAAGCCTCGCCTCGAATCGGCAATCTCCACGTTCCATCGCACCTTGCCGTCGCGTGCATCGAGCGCGACAAGATGCGCGTCAGGAGTCGTCAGGTACACGAAGTCCTTGTAGACGGCGGCGCCGCGATGACCGATATGGAAACCTTCGTTCGCGGGATAGGCGTAGCGCCAGATCTGACGACCCGATCGCGCATCGACCGCCCATATGTTGTCGGGCGTGGTGACATAGATCACGCCGTTGACGAGAATCGGCGTCGCTTTGATCTGTTGCGGCTGGTTCGTCTGAAAGGCCCACGCGAGCGTGAGCTGGCGCACGTTCGCCGGCGTGATCTGCGTCAGCGTGCTATGACGCTTTCCGGTGTAGTCACCGTGATACGTCGGCCAACTGTCGCGCGTTGGCTTCAGCAGCGCCGACGGTTCGACCGACTGCGCGATCGCGGCGACGCCACACGCGACGACGAGCGCCGCGTTAACGCAGAGTCTGCAGATACGCGAACACATCATGCATGTCCCCATCGGTGTACTTGCCGAGTTGATCGACATGGACCTGAATCGGATCGTTGACGACGAACTTCACCGTCTGTGCCGGCCACGCGCGATACCACCCGTTCGCATCGGTGAGCGCGATCGTGAACTCGTCGCGATACGCGAGCTTGCCGCTGACAACGCCGCCTGACGCAAGCGTCACAGTGACCGTCGCCTTCGATCCCTCGCGTCCTGGAGCGGGATAGAGCATGCGCTGCAGCAGCGCAAGACCTTGCAGCCGCTTGCCCACGCCGGCGAGATCGCCGGTGGCCGAATGACACTTCACGCAGGCACCGCCGAAGTACTTGCGGCCCGCCTCAGGATCGCCGGTCTGCAGATCGGCGACGTCCACAGTGCGGCGGCCGCCAGTCAACGACTCCGCCTTGGTCTTCTGGTCGTGGACGAAGGCGACGATCGCGCCGAGATCGGTGGCGCTCAGCGTAAATGCCGGCATGCCCTTGTCCACACGACCGGCGCGAAGAAGTGGCCCCAGCTTGTCGCCGCGCACGTCCCCCGCGACGAGGGCGGCGCGCGTCAGGTCGGGCCCTGATTCGCCGCCCATCGCGTCGCGGCCATGGCAGAACCCGCATTGCGCTGTGAACAGCCGCTGTCCTGCTGTGATCTGATCGGCCGGATACGTCTGCGTCGTCGTCGAGCGCGGCGGCGGCGCGGACGCAGGGCTGGCCTGGCCACGGCCTTGGGCGTGCAAAAGCGAGCCGAGGAACAGGGTTATGGCGATTAGATATACAGTTCGACGCATCATGTGGTCCGCCTTCGCCTTCGGTCCGCCTCGCCAAGGCTCCGGCGAGATCTCGCCGGAGTGCGCGTCTGTCGACGCACGTAGGCGGACAAGACTCGCCGCCACGTGTAGCGGCCGGCGGCTCGGCGGTTATTATGAGCCCAATGTCCATCACTGCGTTCGCACCGAAGTTCATGCACGTGGGCGTGCTCACCGCGGCGCTGCAGGAACTGACGCCGCGTGACGTGCGTGATGCCGATCCCGATCGAGCCATCGAGGACTGGCTGGTCTTCGGCCGCGAGCTCGGGGCCAGTCACATTCAACTGTCGGCGGCGCTGCATCCCTCGGAAGCCGACGTGCCGCCCGAGGCCATGCTCGATCCGGTCGCGAACACGCTCGACCTGCGCCGGCCGTTCGATGCGACGCGCGCGACGCGCGTCAGCGCGGCGATGCAGTCGAGCGGCGTCGGCCTCTCCGACCTCGCGTACTTCGACAATCTGCTGCATCACGATCGAGCGACGCGCGAGAAGAAGCGCGACTTCCTGTTCAAGGTGCTCGATGCCGCCGTGCTGCTCGGGGTGAATGCCGTCTGCGGTTTCGTCGGGCGCAATCAGCAACGCAGCATGGACGAAAACCTTGTGGACTTCGAGGAGCACTTCGTCCCAATCCTCAAGGCCGTGAAAGAGCGCGGACTTACCTATCGCGTCGAGCAGTGTCCGATGCCGGGCTGGACGATCGGCGACAACTGGCACAACAACATCGCCTACACGCCCGGCGCGTGGATCGCGCTCCACCGCATCTGCGAGAAGCACGGCGTCGGCGATCAGTTCCGCATCCACTACGACCC
>AR_comb_assmDRAFT_10362442_pt1 | contig 15631 bp, 11 predicted proteins | sample ArasoioldDNA_FD_10543 | JGI IMG/M metagenome (IMG submission 10543) | reverse complement strand
GACAGCAGCGCCGGCATTCACGGTGCGGCGATTTCTTCCTATAACGGACGCCCACTCGCGGGCGTGCTGATCTTTGCACCCGACTCGCGGAAGCTCGTCATGACCGACACGAACGGGCGCTTCGCGCTGGGCGGGCTTCCGGTGGGGAGGCAGGCCATTCAGGTCTCGTACGACGGGCGCGTGACCCAGGCATACGTCTTCGAGCTGCAGCCCCACAATTCCAAGCGCATCGCCGTGCTGCTCGACCTCGATGCGGTCGATCTCGATCCGCTCGTGGTGGAGGCGCGCGAAGCCAATATCTGGCGCGACCTCGCCGGATTCTATGAGCGGCGGCAGGAGTATCGGGGCTTCGCGCACTTCTTCACGCGCGAGGAGATCTCCCACGTGCGCGTCGAATCGATCGCGGGATTGCTCACGTCCGAAGGCATCGTGACGCGCTGCTCGCCCGGCTGCTGGCCAACGCGACTGAATCGCGGACGGATGTGTGTCGTCTCCGTCAGCGTGAACGGCGTGTCCCAGCACGAGCCCGACTATGACGGGATCGATATCGCGGATGTGACGGGCGTCGAAGTGTACCGCGGCGTGCCGCCCGCCGACCTGAGCCGCTCGATGGTCCCGAATACGACGGGGGCGTCGATGTGGATGGGGACGGGCATGTCGGCCGCCGGGCAGTGCGGCCTGGTGGAGATCTGGACGCGTTAGACGTTGAAGCGAAATAGCAGGATGTCGCCGTCCTTCACGACGTAGTCGCGGCCTTCACTGCGCACCAAGCCTTGCTCGCGGGCAGCCTTGTAGCTGCCCGCTTTCACAAATTCCCCAAATCCCACCGTTTCGGCGCGGATGAAGCCGCGCTGGAAGTCGGAATGAATCTCGCCCGCCGCGGCGAAGGCGGTGTCCGCGCGGTGCATGGTCCACGCGCGCACTTCGTTCTCGCCGACGGTGAAGAATGTTTGCAGACCCAGCAGCCGATGGCCGGCGTGAATGAGTCGATCGAGCCCGGGCTCGGCGACGCCCGCGCTCTCCAGGTATTCCGTGCGCTCAGCACCCGCGAGCTCACCGAGCTCGGCCTCGAACTTGGCGGAGAAGGGAACGATCTCGGCTTCTTCGTGATGGGTCTGGATCGCGGCTTTGAGTTTGTCGATCCACTTGCCCCCGCCGGCCGCGAGGTCGTCTTCATTCACATTGGCGGCGTAGAGGATCGGCTTCGCGGTGAGCAGGCCGAGTGTGCGCAGGAATTTGATCGCGTCATTGGTCTCCCCGGCTTCGCGCGCGCCGCGCCCCGCATTCAGCTCCGCCACCACGCGCTCGAGCAAGACGAGCTCGAGCTGCGCTTCCTTGTCTCCCGACCGCGCGGACTTCCGCGTCTTCTCGAGACGGCGCTCGACCACGGCGAGATCGGCCAGGGCGAGCTCGCTGGTGATGATGTCGTGGTCCCGCACCGGATCGACCGGCCCCATCACGTGGACGACGTCGGGATCCTCGAAGCAGCGGATCACGTGGACAACGGCATCGACCTCGCGGATGTGCGAAAGAAATTGATTGCCAAGCCCTTCGCCCTGAGACGCGCCTTTCACCAGTCCGGCGATGTCCACGAACTCGACGACGGCAGGGACTTTCCGCTTGGGCTTGACGACCTGATTCAGCGTCTCGAGACGAGGATCAGGCACCTCGACGACGCCGACGTTGGGCTCGACCGTGCAGAAGGGATAGTTCTCCGCTGCCGCGGCCTTCGACGAGGTGAGCGCGTTGAACAGCGTCGACTTCCCGACATTGGGAAGCCCGACGATCCCTAGGCGAAGCATGTCAGCCTTTGAGCCACTTCTCGACCTCTTCGATCATCCGCGGCATCAGCGATTCGACTTGTTCGCGTTCTTCGGGCTCGAACGGCGCCAGCACGTAGTCCGCCCAGTCCTCGATGCCTTCCGGCAAAGGACCCACGCCGATCCGGAGGCGTGCGTAGAGCGGTGACTGCAACGCTCCTTCGATGCTCTTCAAGCCGTTATGCCCTCCGGCCGATCCTTCCGGACGGAATCGAAATGTGCCGAGCGGAATCTGGAAGTCGTCGACCAGAATGAGGAGATCGCGCGCGGGATCGAACGCAGGGTCGGCCCGGAGCGACGCCAGCGCGGAGCCCGAGCGGTTCATGAATGTCGTGGGCTTGAGAATGCGGACTGGGTGATCGGCCACCGTTCCTTCCGTCGCGCGCGCGCGCTCGGCGCGACGGAAGGGCGGCAAATTCCAGTGCTCGGCCAAGGCGTCGGCCAGGAGGAAACCCGCGTTGTGCCGCGTCGTCGCGTACTCTTCGCCCGGGTTGCCCAGGCCGACGACGGCGCGCAAGAACTACTCTTCCTTCTTGCCCTTCGGCTTTTCCTCTGCTTTTGGCGCGGCCTTGCCTTCCGCCGCAGGTGCGGCGCCCTCGGCGCCCTCTTCGCCTTCCTCGCCCTCGCGGACCTTGCGGATGAGCTCGGGCTCGGCGACCTCAGTCGCGGCTTCCGGGGTCGGGGCGGCGACTTCTTCGGCGCGCGGCGGCACGACGGTCGCGATCGTCAGATCGGCGCCGGTGAGAATGACCGCGTTCGGAATCACCAGCTCCGACACGTGCAGCGAGTCGCCGATCTTCAGCGCGGTCACGTCGAGCTCGACGCGGTCGGGAATGTGCTCGGGCAACACTTCGATTTCGACTTCGCGCGTGACCTGATCGAGCACGCCGCCGGCGTTGCGCACGCCGTCCGCCGTGCCGGTGAGGTGCACCGGTACCTTCAGCGTGATCTTCTCGTCCGCCTTGATCTCGTAAAAATCGACGTGGATGATGTCGGGGCGCAGCGGATGGCGCTGGATTTCGCGGATCAGCGCGCGCGACTTCTTGCCGTCGACCGTCAGCTCGATCAGCGTGCTCTCGGCCTCGATGCCCGTGAGCGCCTTTTCGAGCGCCAGCGCGTCGACCATCACCGACTGCGCGTTGCGGCCGTGGCCATAGACGACGGCCGGGACTTTTTTCTCGAAGCGCGCCTGCCGCGCGGCGCCTTTGCCTGTCTTCTCACGCGCGGTCGCGCTGAGCGATACTGTCTGTGCCATACCTTGCCCTCAGCCGTCTGCCGTCAGTCGAACAACGAGCTGACCGATTGGTTCGAGTGTTCGTACCCGATGGCCTTCGCCATCAGGCTTGCGATCGACAACACCTTCAACTTCTCGAATTGCTTTTCTTCCGGAATCCGGATCGTATTCGTCACCGTCACTTCTTCGATCGGCGCCGCGCGCAGCCGCTCGACCGCCGGCCCCGAGAGCAGCGCATGCGTCGCGAACGCGAAGATGCGTTTGGCACCGAGTCGCTTCAGCGCCGCCGCCGCCTCGGAGATCGTTCCCGCCGTATCGATCATGTCGTCGGGAATGAGGCAGTCCTTGTCCGCCACTTCGCCGACGACGTTCAACACTTCCGCGATGTTGGCCGACGGCCGCCGCTTGTCGATGATCGCGAGCGACGCGTCCAGCCGTTTTGCGAATCCGCGCGCCATCTTCGCCGACCCCACGTCGGGCGCGACCACCACCGGATCGTGCAGCCGCTTCGTGCGGTAGTGGCTCACGAACGCCGGCGCCGCGTACAAGTGGTCGACCGGAATGTCGAAGAACCCCTGCACCTGGTGGGAATGAAAGTCCATCCCCAGCACGCGGTCCGCGCCGGCGTGCGTGATCAGATTCGCCAACAGCTTGGCGCTGATCGCCACGCGCGGCTGGTCCTTCCGGTCCTGACGCGCGTAACCGAAGTAGGGAAGCACCGCCGTGATCCGGGCCGCGCTCGCGCGCCGCGCGGCGTCCATCAGCAGCAGCAGCTCCATGTAATTCTCGGCCGGCGGATTCGTGGGCTGGATGATGAAGACATCCCGCCCGCGCACGTTCTCGTCGATCTTGACGAAGATTTCGCCGTCGGCGAACCGCCGCATCGTCACCGCACACAGCGGTTGTCCCAAATGCTGGGCCATCTCCTCAGCGAGAGGCCGGTTGGCCGTGCCTGCGAGGAGCAGCAACTGGCTGCGTGACAACGACAGATCCCGCATTTGGGCCCCGGAAAGTAGTCGGCAAACCGCGCATAGCCAAGGCCTTACCCATCCCGGCGCGGCCCGTAAGTTAGTTCCCCGTGGACGACCTCCAGTCCCGCCTAGCGGATGCCCTCGGCGGTCGGTACACGCTCGGGCGCGAGCTCGGACGCGGTGGGATGTCGATCGTGTATCTGGCGCACGACACCCGTAACGAGCGCCCGGTGGCCCTCAAGGTGCTGCGCCCCGACATCGCGCATACGCTCGGTCCCGAGCGCTTCCTTCGTGAGATCAAGGTCGCCGCCGGTCTGACCCATCCGCACATCCTGCCGCTGTTCGACTCCGGTGTCGCCGATGGACTGCTGTTCTATACGATGCCGTACGTCGAAGGCGAGTCCCTGAGGCACCGGCTGATACGCCAGAAGCGGCTGCCGGTCGCGGATGCGATCACGATCGCGCGCGACGTCGCGGACGCGCTCGCATACGCGCACAGCCAGGGGATTGTGCATCGCGACATCAAGCCCGAAAACATCCTGCTCGAGGCCGGCCATCCGGTCGTGAGCGATTTCGGAATCGCGCGCGCGATCAGCGTCGCCGACGCATCGCGCATGACCGGCACCGGCATCGTGGTTGGAACCGTGGACTACATGAGTCCCGAGCAGGCGAGCGGTGCCGAGGTCGACGGCCGCAGCGACGTCTTCAGTCTGGGGTGCGTGCTGTACGAGATGCTCATCGGCCAGCCGCCGCTACTGGGTGGCAAACCGACCGGCCCAGGACGTCGGGCGCTCTCGCAGGAGCGGCGAGAGATCCCGATCGACGTCGAGTACGCGATCCAGGTTGCCCTCGCCAAACAGCCGAACGAGCGTTTTGCGACGGCCGGCGATTTTGCCGCTGCGCTGCAAGCGACCGAAACAGCTGCGCGGAAGGGCTGGGGGCGAACGGCGCGGCGCTGGGTGGTCGCGGCGGCCGTTACGGTCCTAACCCTGGGGACAGCGGGCGTGATCATGCTGCCAAAGATCGCCGCCGCCAATCTCGATGCGTCACTGTATGTGGTCGTGCCGTTCGGCCATCGGCAAGGCGCAGCCCCCAAACTGATCAGCGGTGACCAATGCGAAGCCCTGCTCGTCGATGCCTTCGGTCGCTGGGAGGACGTGCGGCTGGTGGACGGACTGCGCGTGCACGATCTTCGCGCCCGCCGACCTGCAGATACGCTCAACCTCGAGGAAGCTCTGGAACTGGCACGCCGGGTCGGCTCGGGCCGCCTGGTGTGGGGTGAAGTCGCCCAGTTCGGCGACACGGTCCAGGTCCGCGCCGCGCTCTACGACGTGCGACGCGGCGGCACGACGATCCGTTCGCATAGCGTGCGGTTTGGCGCCAATGCAAGCGACATCAGCGCAAAATTTCACGCGCTCGCCGATTCGCTGCTTCTCGGCCATGTCGCCACTGCCGAAGCGGGGTCGGGCCTGGCGGGCACGCGACTTTTGCGAGCGTGGCAAGCGTATGATGCGGGCCATAGCGCGCTCGCTGATTGGAATCTCGCAGATGCAGAGCGCGGCTTTCGGGAAGCCATTGAGCTCGATCCCGAATACCCGCAGGCAAATCTTTGGTTGGCACAAACGCTTGCCTGGGGAGGACGCGCCAGCATCGAATGGCGCGCGTTTGCGACTATGAGCGTCCGGTCCAAGGTCGCGATGGGCATTCACGACCGTCTCCTCGCGCGCGCGCTTGGCGATCTGTCGGTTGACGATTACCCGCAAGCGTGCGCCGAATACGCGCGGATGCGCGCGCGCGACAGTCTCGATTTTGCAGCATGGTTTGGAATGGGCGAGTGCCAGGCCAGGGATCACCTCGTGCTCCGCGACGCGGTGAGTCCATCGGGTTGGCGCTTCCGCTCGAGCTTTCGCGCTGCGGCGGACGCATACCAACGCGCGCTCGAGCTCGTCCCTTCGGTCCACCGGGCGTTCGCGGGTGTGGCGTTCACCCGGCTCCCGAGGTTGTTCTACGCCGAGAGCAACATCTTTCGTCGCGGCTACGCGCTGACGCCGGACACTGCCTGGTTCGGGGCGTGGCCCGCACTTACCCACGACACGCTGTCCTTCACGCCGGTGCCGCTCGCCGATCTGTTTACGGGCAAAACGGGCACGATTCCTCCGTCGTTGAATGCGGCGCTCGCGCACAATCGCGAGCGACTGCGCGCGATCACCGTCAACTGGATTCATGCGTTTCCGGGCAGCCCCGACGCTCACGAGGGATTGGCGCTGGTACTGGAATCGCAGGGTGAGTTGGGTGACACCACCAACCCCGAGCGTTCCGCGCTTGGGAGCATCCGTCTCGCGGAAACGCTGGCGACAGATCCTCGCCAGCAGCGCCGGCTCGGTGCTGCGGAAGTACGCGTCCTGCTCAAGCTCGGCGAGTTCGCCGCGGCACGGACGCGGGCGGAGGCCGTGCTCAAGGGATGGCAGCAGGTGAGTGCGGCGGAAGCGGACGAGATGGCGGGATTGGCCGCCCTCACCGGCCACGTGTTCGAAGCAGCCGACTTGCTCGCGCGCACGGCACCCATCGACACGCCGGCCACGTGGTTCGGCGAACCGGTGGTGGTTCCTCGACCGGCGGCAGAGCCCGCGCTCGCGCTGGTCGCGTACGCCGCGTTTGGTGCGCCACGTGACAGTCTTGTCGTGCTGCGACGCCGTACCGAGCAGGAAATCCGCAACTGGGTTGAGCCGAAACGTCGTGCGACGGTACGTCAGGCGCTGTTGCAATTCCCGTCGGTCCTGACGTTCCCCGAGCTCGGGTTGAGCGATCTCCACGGACCCGAGACGGGCGGCGCGTATCTGCTCGCCATGCAGTGGTCCTTTGCACGAGGCGATACGGCGACGGTCCGCGCGCGCTTCCACTCTCTCGAAGAGATGCGGCGCGATTTTCGAGCCGGCGATCTCGCGTGCTTCGCGCTCTATCACGAGTCGCTGCTGCAGCTCGCACTGGGGGACACGGCCGCCGTGGTGAAACGGTTGGACGATTACCTGAATTCGCTGTCCACCGTCTCATCCGGTCTCGTGAGCGTCGCGGCGGAGACGGCCCAGTTTGTCCGGATCCTGGTTTTGCGCGCCGAGCTCGCGGCCAAGCAGGGGAATTACTCGGCGGCCAGGCGTTGGGGGCAGGCAGTCGCTGATCTTTGGGAGGATGCAGATCCCCCGTTGCGGAATACGGTGCAACATATGCGAGAGCTCGCCGCATCGCGCGGCGGCGGTTGACCAACCACGGGTTGCCATTTCAAGGAGGATTCATGCCAACGCCACGCATGATCTGCACCCGCCTATCGATTGCGACTGCCGTCGTGCTGGTGCTCAATCCCGCCGCCACGCGGTGGTGTGTGGCACAAACCACCCCCGCCATAAAACAAATGCCCCCTTTCACGGTCATCGACTCGATTCATCCATCCAACGAGGTGTTGCAGAACTACATCCGATCATTGTCGCGCTCGTTCCTGACTGATCACGCGTCCAGCGAACTCAGCATGCTCGATGCCGGGCACACCAGTCAGCTGATTCGGGTCGAACCAGTTGACGGGAACTACCTCATCACCGCCGATCATTTGCGCTCGGCCGGTCGGATTCTCGCACGCATTGTCAATCGGGGGGCAGATTCGGTGGGTCGGTTTGGTATTCCACCCAAGGGCAAGACATACGTGTGGGTGCAATATGTCGGCGGCGCCTGGAAAGGTGTTCTTATTTCAACCGATTCCCTCGGTGCCATCGTGGGCCGGAGTCCGGTTCGCGTGACTCCCGAGGAGCACAACCATCCCCGTCGCATGGCCCAGGCCATGGCTCGGTTCATCACCGACTCGACCACCGCACTGGTCGTCGCACCCTGTATGCCGGGATGTATGCCCTTCGGCTGGTGTCGCGCCGACTCGCTCTTTAGCGCTGTGTGGTAGAGCGTGCTGCAAGAGCGACTGTCGTACCGGGCGGTAACGCTTTGCGACATGGCGGGGTCAACAGTTCGTAGAGCTCGGCCGTATCAGCACGGACCCTCCACCGGAGCAGCCATGCGTCGCTTTGCCGCCGTTGCCGTCCTTTCACTCTTGTTCGCGGTCCCGATGGCCGCGCAGTCGCCACAGGGCCAGCAGCCCGCAGCAGGGGCAGGCGCCCCGCCGGGAGGCCGCCGCTTCCAGCCGCCACCCGATCACTGGATGACGATCGATTCGCTGACTCAGGCCGTCGGCCTCAATGCCGACCAGCGCACCAAGGTCACGCCCGCGTACACCGCGCTCAACGGTGTGATGAAAGACGCCGCGGCCAAGCGCCAGGCGTTCCGTCAGAAGATGCAAGCCTCCGGCTTTCAATTCGGCCAGGAGCCAACACCGGAAATGCGGGCCCAGATGGACAGCGCGCGGAGTGAGATGGATGGATTGCAGGCTGAAGCCGATCAGTGGTACGCGGCGATCCGCAATAACCTGACGCCGGCGCAGCAGACGAAGTTCGACGCCTTGCCGAAGCCGCAGGTGGCGTTCCGGCGTTCCCAGGGCGCACCGTCTCCGCAGTAGCTATCGTTCGGGTCCATTCAATCGGATCCGGATCGATGCGCTGGCTGTGTCTTCTTGTTTTCGTCAGTGCCGGGTTGGGCGGCCAAGCAGCCGCCCAACTCCCGGCTCCTGACTCCTCAGTCCTCACCGTCGATCGCATTTTCGGATCGGCGGAATTCCGCGGCGGCAGCTTCGGCCCGCTCGCGTGGCTCAACGATGGCGGCTACACGATGCTCGAGCGCCCCTCGGGCAGTCGGCCGGGGCGAGAGATCGTGCGCTACGACGTCGAGACCGGGCTGAAGACGATCCTGGTCCCCGTGTCGCGGCTGATTCCACAGGGCGATTCAACTCCGCTCGACATCGAGGAATACACCTGGTCGCCCGACGGGCGGCGGCTGCTGATCTTCACGCACTCGGCGCAGGTGTGGCGCGCGAACACGCGCGGCGACTACTGGGTCCTCGATCTCGCCGGCTGGTCGCTCAAGAAACTCGGCGGCGACGGTCCCGCGTCCACACTCATGTTTGCGAAGTTCTCGCCCGACGGTGGGAGAGTGGGTTGGGTGCGGTACGGAGAGAACAATCTCTCCGTCGAAGACCTTGCGAGCGGCAAGATCACGCAGCTGACGCACGACGGCTCGCGCACCACAATCAACGGCACGTTCGATTGGGTCTACGAGGAAGAGCTCGGCCTGCGTGACGGCTGGCGCTGGAATCCGGACGGCCAGTCGATAGCCTATTGGCAACTCGATGCGTCGGGCGTGCGCGACTTTCTCCTCAATGACGTCACCGACTCGCTCTATGCCTATACCATCCCCGTGCAGTATCCCAAAGCAGGCCAGACGAATTCAGCGGGTCGAGTCGGCGTGGTCAGCGCCACGGGCGGCGAGACGCGCTGGATGAACATTCCCGGCGATCCGCGAGAGCATTACATCGCGCGGATGGAGTGGGTGCCGACGAAGGGAGGCGGGAGCCGGGAGCTGTTGATTCAGCATCTGAATCGGCTGCAGGACACCCTCCATGTCATGCTCGCCGATGCCCAGACGGGGCAGGTGCGGACGGTGTTCACCGAAGCCGATGTGCCGTGGGTCGAGCTGTTCGACGAGCTGCAGTTCGTCGACGGTGGCAAGGACCTGCTGTGGAAATCGGAACGCAGCGGCTGGGATCATCTCTACTTGATGCCGGTGGACGGAAAGAGCCCGCCGCGGGAGATCACGACCGGCGAGTTCGACGTGCTCGGCGTGCAGCGCGTGGATACGATGCAGAAGGTCATTTACTACATCGCCTCGCCGGACAATCCGACCCAGCGGTATCTGTATGGCGTCAGCTACGACAAGAGCGGTCCACCACAGCACACCGCGCCGCAGCGTATCACGCCACAGGGTGAGCCGGGCGTTCACTCTTACGATTTCGCACCGAACGGACGCTACGCGATTCATGTCTACTCGCGCTTCGGCGTGCCGCCCACCACGACGCTCGTCAGCATGCCCGGCAACCACGCGGTGCACACGTTCGTCGACAACGCGGCGCTGAAGGCCAAGATCGCCGGCCTGAAGCTCGGAGCGACGGAGTTCCGGCAGGTGGACATCGGCAACGGCGTCAAGCTCAATGCGTGGATGATCAAGCCGCCGAACTTCGATTCCACGGCCAAGTATCCCGTGCTCTTCTATGTCTACGGCGGTCCCGGCTCCCAGACCGTCACCGATGCGTGGGGCGGCCAGAACTATCTCTGGTTTCAGATGCTGGCGCAGCGCGGCTACATCGTCGCGAGCGTGGACAATCGCGGCACCGGCGCGCGCGGCAAGGCGTGGCGCAAGATCATCTACAAGCAGCTTGGCGTCGTGGAGACGCAGGATCAGGCGGCCGCGGCGCGCGCCGTCGGGCGCTACCGCTGGGTGGATTCGACGCGGCTCGGGATCTGGGGCTGGAGTTTCGGCGGGTTCATGACGCTGAACGCGTTGACCCAGGCGCCCGACGTGTATCGCATGGGAATCGCGGTCGCGCCTGTCACGCACTGGAAGTACTACGACACGATCTACACCGAGCGCTACAACGGACTGCCGCAGGACAACGCGGCGGGGTACGACAAGGGCTCACCGCTCACGTACGCCAAGAATCTGAAGGGACGGCTGCTGATCGTGCACGGCTCGGGCGACGACAACGTGCACTTCCAGAACACGCAGGCGATGATCAACGCGCTCGTGGATGCGGACAGGCCGTTCTCGCTGATGGTGTATCCCAACCGGAATCACTCCATCTCGGGCGGGACCACGCGGCAGCATCTATTTATGCTGCTCACAAAGTTCGTCGAGGAGAATCTGCCGGCGCTGCGTGCCGCGACGCCCTAGACCGGCTTGTTCTTCAGCCCAGAACGCCCTCTGTCGTCTCGACACGCCGTCACTTGCGGCCGTATCCGGTTGCCCTCTCTGGAGGCTGGCCATCGACCGTTCGGTGGCTGAGTCTGACGAGCGCTTGGCGTGCCTCTTCGACGTAGGGTTCAAGCGACGAGTCAGGCGAGCTCCAGGTGTCGACGACATACCGGTATCCCCGCGCTGCGCGCTGCCATTCTCCGAGCATTTCATTCACGCGCCCTCGCTCCAGCGCAAATAGCACCGCGCTTGGCGAGAAGAAGATCCGTTCTCCTTCTGTGAGGCCATCGTTGGCTTCACGGAGTCGGCCGACGGCTCTGAGGAGTTGTACGCGCTGGAGGCGGGGCAGCGTACATGAGGGGCACACAGAATCGGGAAGCGCTTCGAAACGATGTAACGCAACAGTCGTGTCATGCGTGCCGAGTGCCAAGTAGGCGTGAGCGACACCGGTGATGTAGCTCCAGTAGGTCTTGAGCGCGTAGGATCGAGCAGTGGAGGCCAACGAATCGACGATGCGCTGATACCTGTTCACCGACGTCGTGTCACCCTGCCGACTCCACCACCATAGCAGCGCCAAAAACGGGGCTCCAACGGTTGGACGATAGCGAACGCCAATGACCGAGATGCTTTCCGGAGGAATCGCACCCAGCAGAACGTAGTCGGAGGCAAGTTGACGCGGCATTCCGGCGAGTGTCCGCGCCTCCCGCAGATGTCCCCGGAACCCTAACTCCGCAGCCAACTGCAATCGTCGACAGGCTGACGCGCAACCTGGTTGGGTGAGTGAGGGAGCATCGGTCGAAGCCAAAGCGCGCGCAACAAGCACGGCCGTCTCATCCTTGTCGGGCCAGCGATGCAGCGCATTGTAAATCCGAATGAGCATGTCCGGACTCGCCGCTTGCAGAGCCTGCATCACGGACGATTGTTTTCTGGGCGTGGAATTGATGAGGCGAAGCATGAGGCGCGTGGCGTCCGCATCCGATCCTGACGGCCGCAGGGCGACATAGGCTCGTGCGTACCGCAGCGCTCGCGCGGAGTCCGCCAAATTGAAGGCGAGTTCGATTGGCAACAAATACGCTGGTGCGAACGCGGAATCGATTACGATCGCCCGATCAAACGCCTCAAGAGCATCAGCATACGTGGCGCGAGGGTGATTGTCATAGAACAGCCGTGCGATGCCAAGCTCATACCAGAACTCGGCGTCCGCGGGGTATTGAGCCGTAGCCAGCCGCAAGAGCTCAAACAGCCTCGATGCGCGACGCCACCAACCTTCGTCGACGCGCTCGTAAAGACTGAGCTCGACGCCGAGAGAGTCGACGGTGAGCAGCAGGCTGTCGCGGATTCCGAGACCGCGGTTGAGCTCCGCAGCGCGCAAGAGATCGGTGATGGCGGGAGCGTCGTACCACCCACGGGTCCAAGACAACGCACGACCACGGCGATTCATGGCAAGTGCGAAGCGTGGATCCAGCCTGACCGCTCGGTCGTAGTAGCCGTAGGCCGAGTCCATTTCGCCCCGCCGGTAGAATTGCTCACCTTGCAGGAAGGCCTTGAGCGCCGGAAACGAAGCCGAACCAATCGAGGGCAGCCGGACCGCCCGGATCGGCCGCAGCGGCCCAAGGTGTTGTAGCAACCCGACGGCGAGCGAGTCGGCGACGCGGTCTACCCGAATCAGAGCATCGCGCGCCGATACCTCGCCGAGCGATCGGCCGCGTGCCGCGTCGAGCAGCGTTGCGTTGACGACGATTGAATCGCGCCCGTCCTGCGCGATCGTGCCAACGACAACGAGTCCGGCGCCGACGCGGCGGCCGAAGGCCACGGCACCCACAGGATCGGTTTGGCCCCGCCATCCGCGAGCGACGCTGGTGGGTGGGACTGTCCGGAGCGCACCGGTGCCGTCGAGTTTTGCGCCGATCAGTCGCATGAGGCCTTCGCCCCAGACCGAATCGGACTGCTGACCCAACAGGTCGAAGGGGGCGACCGCAATGAGATTGCCGTCTACAGAGTGCTTCCCGCTCCGCGTGGCGATGAGCGCGCCAAGCCCAACCACGAGCAGTATGGCGGCCAGGCCGGTTAGCAGCCGCCGCCGCCGCGACCGAGGAGGCTGACTGAGGGCCGGCGCCGCGGCCAGCTTCGACTTCGGGAGCAGATCGCCGGCGGAAACGAAGACCTGCGGCTCGACGCGCGCACGAATTTTCTCCAGCAGCGCGCGCGTCTCCGGTGACGGCGCTACGTCGAGATCGAGCGCGAGACGGTCTGCGAAATCCTCGTATTCGCGGATGGCGTCCGCGCGGCGGCCGATATGATCGAGCAGTCTCAAGAGGCGCCGCAGCGCGCTTTCATCGTATGGACCGATCTCACTCGCCCGCTTCGCCCAACTCGCCGCCGCCACCTCGTCACCGTGCGTCTCTGCGTCCCTCGAGAGGGCCAGCGTAGCCGCGAGACCTCGCTGGGCGAGGTGTTTGCGCTCGTGATCCAGCCACTGTTCGAATTCGCCGCAGCCGGAGATGTGAAATCCGGAGAGTAATTCTCCGCGGTACAGGGCGATGGCGGATTCGGCGTTGCTCGCGTCCAGAAGCTCCTCGAACTGCGGCACGTCGCACCAAACGCGCGACCGCTCAACACTCAGCTCCTCTTCGCCGCGGCCGGCGACTGTCTCGGCACCCAGCACGTGACGGAGTGAATGCACGGTCTGTCGGAGCGCGTTCCGCGCGTGCCCCTGATCGAGATCGGGCCAAAACACTGCGAGGAGGGTGTCTCGCCGGTGGAACCCGCGTGGTCGAGCACACGCAAGGTACGCCAGGAGCGCCAGGCTCTTGGGGCGATGCAGCACCGGTGTGACATCGCGGCCGGCATCGAGCAGGTCGACCGAACCGAACAAATGCAGCTTGAGCATTACAAAGGTCCAAAGGCCGTTAGGGGCCCACTAACGGCGGCATAACGACTAGCAAGCGTTGAAGTGGTAGGCTGCACAGCCGCTTGTAAAGAGCCCGACTCTGTCCTGTACCAGTGGAGGTGAACGATGAGACCCCAAATCTTCTTTGCTGTCGGTGCAGCGATGTTGCTTGTTAGCGGATGTGAGCGCCCGACCACGGCTGCATCGGCAGGCAGCGCGCAATTCGACTTCATGAACGGCCCGACCGATCTGCCCAACGTCGTCCGCGGCGATTCGACCCTCCTCTTCGTCTGGGCCGACACCGCCACCGACCTGGTCATCGTCGTCAACGCGCCGGCAGCGGGCGTCAGCGCGGTGCGCCGGTGCGGCGGCCCTTCCACTCCCGAGCCCCAGCCCGTCCAGACCGCCGGCGAATTGCAGGATGTGCTGCACCAGGTGCGCCTCTGGCGGGACGTCAACATCCATATCTACAGCCCCGTGCCGTCGCCGTTCAGGAGCTTCCTGGATCTCTGCCAGCTCAGTCCCATCGCGACGGGCACAGGCAACTTCACGTCCACCGATAACGACCGGCACAACGCGGGCAGTGGCGCGAATGCCTTCGGCTTTCGGGCGGAGGGGATCGTCGACCTGGTCAGCGGCGGGAGCGCACGAGTGCTCGCCGAGAGCGAACGGCTGATCGCACCCGACGGGACGATCACCGAGATATTGGTCAACAACGTGAGCCTGATTCCGCAGTGAAATCGGCCGCGAGCCGCCATCGTGTGCGCGCTCAGGACAGCGGACATTCGGACCGTCGAACGAATCCGCAACGAGCGCGCCATGAGCCAACCACGGCCCAGGAGGACCCATGAACACCACGTTTCGCACCATCGCCTTGCTGACTCCACTCGCCGTGGTGCTTGCATGCGGCACTGGGCCGGATCGGACGGTGTCCTCGCTGCTGGCCGACCGTTTCGACAACGCCGAGTGGTCGACGCCCGTCAATCTCGGGCCAATGGTCAACTCGAGCGCTGTTGACGCGAACGCGTTTCTCTCGCCGAACGAGCACGAGCTGCTCTTCGTGTCGAGCCGAACGGGCGGCTTCGGCCTCCAGGACATCTGGGTTACCCACCGACAGTGTCTCAGCTGCGACTGGGAAGCAGCCGTGCATCTCGGCCCGCCGATCAACACTGACGCCGCCGAGGTCTCGCCCACACTATCGGATGACGGAAAGCTGCTCTTCTTCTCCAGTGGTCGCACCGGCGGTCTGGGTGGTGGCGACATCTACGTCTCGCAGCGCCTGAGCACCGACGGCGATTTGTGGAGTGATCCGGTGAATTTGGGCCCCGATGTCAATTCGGCCGGCGTTGAGCAGGGGGCGTATTATGTGAAATTGATCGCGGAGGAGAACGCATCGCTTTTCTTCAATCGGCTGGGACCGACCGGAACGCAGGACGTTTATCAGGTGCACGTCTCGAACGACGGAATGCCACTGGGTCCCGCCGTGCTGGTTCCAGAGCTGAGCGATCCCGCAGGACCCGAGCAGAAGGTCGCCGTGCGCACCGACGGACACGAGCTGTTCCTTTCCGCCATACGAAGCGACGGCTTCGGCAACTTCGATATCTATGTCTACACCCGGCAAGCTGCGAACGAACCGTGGAGTGGGCCGATTCATCTCGCTGCGCCCATCAACACAGCGAACCTCGACGGCCAGCCAAGCCTCTCGCGTGACGGTCGTACTTTGATCTTCACATCGATTCGTGACGGCGGCTTGGGGCTACAGGATCTTTGGATGTCGACGCGTAGTCCGGCTGGGCGGTAACTATGCGCCTTAGATCGGCTT
>AR_comb_assmDRAFT_10046944_pt1 | contig 15636 bp, 17 predicted proteins | sample ArasoioldDNA_FD_10543 | JGI IMG/M metagenome (IMG submission 10543) | reverse complement strand
GCAGCGTTCGGTGTCGTTTGGAGCCGTTGGACTCCTCGCGCGAACTGCTGAATCCGGATGGCCCGCCCGTCATATGGCGGAAGATGATGTCACTCTCTGGCAAGGCCGCATCCTGATTGCGTGAAGTCGAGATGGTCGAACGCAAGGGGCGCGGCCATCCCGACACGATCTGTGACGCGCTGGCGGAGGCCTTCGGCATCGCGCTGAGCCGCGCGTATCACGAGCGTTGCGGAGCGGTCCCTGCATCACAACGTGGACAAGGTGCTGCCAGTCGGTCAGCAGGCGCGGCGTCCTTGCCGGTCCAACGATAGAGGCGCTTCTTTGCATGCACGCGCGACACCTCTTGCTCGACGAGCAGGAAGATCTTCGATTGGCGATTTGCCCAGGTCTGCAGGGTTATGCGGGTGCGCCGCGTGCTTCGCGTGCCACAGGAACCAGCACGCGCCGTGGATCAGCAGCATCCGGAGATACACGTCCCATTGCTTGATGATCGCGCCCAACCGTCGATGCAGGGCGCTCCAATCCTCCTTCGGCGTCAGGCCGAGGAAACTCGCAAACTGCCTCTAGCTGATTCTCAACCACACCATCCACCATCGCGGACTTATCGACGTATCTACGGCCAATGGCCGCGCGAAGGTGCCGTCGCTCTATGGTCCGTCGTATGACGCGGGCGGTTTCAAGGAACGGGGCCGCGTCTCGCGTTTCCCGGGCCCCGGTAACGATTCCGCACACCATTCCGCAATCGAAAACGTGTGGGATTAGACGCATGGAGCCCTGTGTTTCAGCCCAGCCGTAGCTCTAGCGATTTCCCGTGTATTGCGCCATTGTCTGCAATTCACCGAGGTCGTCTGCGCCGCCAAGATCGCCGCCGGGTTTCATGATGATCCAGCTGACGTTCCACTGCCCGGTGATTTCATTTCCAGAGATATGGCCCGATATGTTCTCGCCGAATCTCTGCATATCGCGCAGCGTTCCGTTCGTGCAGGCGAAATTGCGGACGACCGAAGTCGTCGTCTCGCATGACAGAAACCCGCCGACACCAAACGTCGTGAAACCATCGCTTTCCACCTTCGCGGGGAACGTGCACGCGTAATCGCCCGCAGAGCTCCTGAGTGTCACGTCCACCATGCCGCCCTTTGGTGTTGTCGACAACGAGTAGCTCTTCGATACGCCGATGTCGGACCGCATCGTCTCGCCGACGCATTCCCCATCGGCAACCGAGGTCAGGCGAACTGTTATGTTCCATACGCTCGTCACCGGAACGGGTGGCGATGGAGTTGGCGCTGGAGATGGAGCGGTCGGAGCATCGTGATCGCAGGCCGAGAGGAGAATGGCCGAAACCAGGACGAGAGGCGCGATGCCGATCGTGCGCATGCGGCACCTCCTTGACAATGGAATATGAATGCATCAGACATACCGCGATTCCGACCTTCGACTCGGCCAGTTTGCGGAGACGGCAAGCCAGATCGTGGCGAGGTTCTCGCCAGACGCGGACTTTTCACATCGTCTGATGACGCGGCTCGATCAACAGCACATGGAAAGCCGGAGCGGCACCGCGGCACGGGGGATGTTTGCTGACATCGTCACAATCGTCTGTGGCGTCGTAGAAAGACTCTAAGATGCATCATGGGTGATTTGACGCGCCCGTGGTGAAAAGTTCGCCCCTTCCTGATCCAGCGATCAAAAACTCCTCGATATCACTGCACATCTGCACGGCATCGGGCTTGCCGATGCTACGAAAGAGTCCACGGTGTTGAATCGTGCGACACATCGGCGTAGCGGTACTCATCCAGGGGTCCTCGTTCCAACGGTGAGGAGGTCCTATGCGGAACCGCGAGCGTGCATTCGGCGAGCGTCTATGGCGTGTGATCGTGATCTCCCTCGGAGTGCTGGGAGGATTCGTCGCAATCGACGCCATCTTCGCGTTCTTCTTCCTTGTCGGGGCGGTCATCGCTTTCGGAGCGCCAAATCCCTATATCGGACTGTTGATGTTTGTCGCACTGCCTGTGATCGGGCTTGCCGGAGGCGCATTTGCCTGGACGGCTTACCTCGTACTGAACCGTCACACACCGGACGCGCAGGCTGCCGACCCTCACCACGTCGCGGCGTAGGCATGGCGCAGGAGGACAGAGATGGAGCCGTTCCGATCCTACGAGCATCTGCTTCGGCTGGCAGCGCTGTTCGCCATCGGCGCGGTCATGTTCATTGGTCTGCGCTGGTTGCTCGTTCCAAGTGATTACGGGCGCTTCGGGCCCTATCGGGCTGCCGCACTGGCAGCCAACGGCGCCCGGCCGATCGTCTATGCCGGCCAGTTGGCGTGCGTCGAGTGTCACGGCGATGTCGCAGAGATCCGAAAGACGAATGCGCACGCGCGCATCGGCTGTGAGAGCTGCCATGGACCACTTGCGTCGCATGCCGCAGATCCCGCCCAGGCGCCCCGACGGCCCGACCCGCGCGCCACGTGCGCGGTATGTCATATTCCCGACGTCGCGAAGCCGCCAGGCTTCAAAACTGTCAACTTTGACGAGCATGCCGAGCCGGGGTCGTGTACCACGTGTCACCCGGCGCATGCGCCGAACCTGTGAGCGAGTGCGGCCATGCCTGTTCCCGACCGCCGCGCGTTCCTCCTGCAGACAGGCAAGCTGCTCGTCTTGACCGCCTCAGCCGCGGCAGCATGGGACTATGTGGCCGCTGGCCAGCCGGAGAACGCGCCCGGCTACGACGCGACGGCGCACTGGTGGGCAATGATCATTGACGTGGAGCAATGCATCGGCTGCGGCCGATGCGTCCAGGCCTGCAAGGCCGAGAACGGTGTCTCCACCGAGCCGTACTATTTCCGCACCTGGGTGGAGCGATACGAAATCGACCCCTCTGATCCAGATCATCCGCGCGTCGAGTCACCAAATGGCGGCTACGACGGATTCCCGGAAAACACGAGAGCGGGCGTAAAGACTTTCTTCGTTCCGAAACTCTGCAACCACTGCGCGGATTCGCCCTGTGTCCAGGTCTGCCCTGTTGGCGCAACTTTCCAGACCCCTGACGGCGTGGTCCTTGTTGATAAGGAGTACTGCCTGGGATGCCGGTACTGCATCCAAGCATGCCCTTACGGGTGCCGATTCATCGATCCGGAAACTCACACGGCCGACAAGTGCACTCTCTGCTATCACCGAATCACGAAAGGACTGCAGACGGCTTGCGTCGAGGTGTGCCCCACTGGTGCCCGGTACCTGGGCGATCTCAAGAACCCTGCCGACCCGATTCACGAGTTTCTTCGCACACACATGGTGCAGGTTCTGAAGCCACAGATGGCCACTCATCCGAAGACGTTCTACAACGCGCTGGACGGCGTCGTGCGCTGAACGGAGATGCAACATGGACCGCGTACAAGGATTCATGTATCCGAACGAGATCGAACTTCAGTGGTCCATTCTGATCGTGCTGTATCCGTTCATCACCGGGCTGGTCGCCGGCGCCTTCATCCTCGCCTCCCTCGAACGTGTCTTCAATGTGCAGGCTGTGAAACCGACATATCGACTGTCGCTCCTGACCGCGCTGGCGTTCATGCTCGTGGCCCCGCTTCCCCTCCAGTTGCATCTGGGTCACCCTGAGCGATCGTTCGAGATGTATTTGACACCGCATACGACATCGGCAATGGCGATGTTCGGGTTCGTCTATCTCTGGTATCTGATGGTGGTACTCGTCGTCGAAATCTGGCTCGAGTACCGGCGTGAAATCGTCAGCGCGTGGCAGAGCGCATCTGGGGCGAAGCGACTCGCGTTCGGAGCTCTGGCGCTCTGGTCGAGCAACACCAGCGCGGAAGCACTTCGCGTCGACGATCGCGTCGGGCGCCTGGTGACGATAATCGGCATCCCGTCGGCATTCTTGCTTCACGGGTATGTCGGGTTCATCTTCGGGTCGGTGAAGGCAAACCCCTGGTGGTCGACCCCGATGATGCCAGTAGTCTTTCTCTTCTCGGCAATCGTCTCGGGCGTGGTGCTCGTCATGTTGATGTACATGGCTATGACCGCGTATCGCAAGGTTCCTGTGGACATGGTGTGCCTCGATACGATCGCGCGGTATCTGCTCTATGCGTTTCTGATCGACTTCTCGCTCGAGCTACTCGACCTCGCCCATCGAATCTACGAAGCGGATGAATCATTCAAGACCCTGGATTTCATGGTCCATACCCGTTTGTTTCTTTCGCAGATTGTCTTGCAGATTGTCGTCGGCACTCTTGTGCCGATTGTGCTGCTCGCCAGTGCCCACCTCGTCCAGAACGCGGCACTACGACGTCTCGTTTACGGCCTCGCTGGTGTCCTCACGCTGATCGGGATATTCGCGATGCGGTGGAACGTCGTGATTGGCGGACAGTTGTTCTCGAAGAGCTTTCTCGGATACACAACCTACAAGCTGCAGTTTGCGACGCGAGAAGGGCTTGGCGTTTCACTCCTTCTGCTGATCCTGCCATTCGTGTTGCTCGCCGGACTCGTGCGAATCCTGCCTCCGTGGCCAGCGGCGACGGCCCCCGCAACGAAGCATTGACGAGCGAGGCGAGCCCTACCACCTTATCCGTTGGCCGCGACGGATCGACACGGGAGTCACGGGCTCCGCCTTGATATCCCGGCGAACGCCTCGACTAGTTGAGGGCATCTCCTTTGGCGCGCTCGGCGCGCCTGGACGGCTGGGGAGTAATCTTCTTCCAGCCTCGGATAATGTGAAGAGGAATACATGCAGCGATTGATCGAGCAGCCTGTGGGCGATGGAGAAGTGTTTGGCGAGAGCGGGCGTGTTGGACGCTTCCACTACCATCTGGCGGTGTATCAACATTTCTCCGACAATGATGGCGAGCCGGTCCCCGCCCACGTCGAGGTCGAAGGTCGCGTCACTGCAGTTGACGAATCAGACGACCCCGCCATTGTCGGTGGCCTTCATCGCCTTGGCCTCGAATTGACGCTTCGACTTGCTGACGGTCGCGCGCTCGATTTCCGGATCGTCGATGCACAAGGGACGATTCACTCGACGGGGCGTGGTCTACGAACCGAGTGAGGGCATCAACCGCTCAGGAAGCGGACTGGGGAGGTTCGAGATCGCGAGGTTTGCGCAGAGGACGTCGACGACTGCTTCAAGCGGGCGGCTGGCGGCACGCTGTTCATCGATCATGTCGAGCAATTGAGCCCTGATGCTCAGGACCGGCTGTTGTCACTCCTGACGGAACAGTCGCGTCATGCCAGCGAGGCGACACGGCCGCAAGATTGTCGTGTCCGCATTGTCGCCGGCAGCGACCGGGCGTTGCTTGCGGATCTCGCGGCCGGGGTGTTCAGCGACGTGCTCTTCTATCGATTGAATGTGATTCACATCGACCAGATGCAGCAGAGTCAGTGACTGCCTCGTGACTCACATTGACCGTGTTGACCTGGAACTGTCACTCGGGATCTGAACGATAAAGACGCTCCCCCGCGGCTGATTGTCCTCGACCCAGATTCGCCCGCCGTGCGCTTCTACCGCAATGCGGCAGAAGGCCAGACCGAGTCCTTTGCCGACCGATTCGCCTGCGCTGTACGACTTGTCTACGCGGACGTACTTATCGAACACGCGAGCGCGAAGCGCCAACGGGATACCGGGGCCGCAATCCCGCACGCGAAAGCGGACGAGGCCGTCGGTGGCGTCTGCTTCGAGCCGAACTGGTTCGCCGGGAGGGCTGTGCCTCAGGGCATTGTCGACGAGGTTCTGAAGGACACGGCGCAAGAGCTCTGGATCGGCATGGAGCTGAGGGATCTCCGACGCCACCTGCACGGCGATCTGATGTTTGAGACTGTCGGCGACCGGCGTCATCAGCTGCTGCACATCTCCGACGAGCTTGCGGACGTCGACGATCGCCGGACGGGGAGCAAATACGCCGTCGTTGCTCCCGGCAATGTCCAGCAGGTTCAGGACCATCCGGTTGATCACTTCCGCCGACGTGTGCACCAGCCGCCACAACTCACGGTCGGCGTCGGAGAGAGCCCGGGACTTGAGCCACGCCTGCGCCGCCATCATGATGCCCGCGGCCGGACTCTTGAGATCATGAACGATAAGCGCTGACAGCTCTTCCTTCTGTTGCTCCAATCGGAGAAGTTGCTCGTGTTTGGTGGCGAGCGCATCGCGTGCCGCCAGAATCTCCTGGTTCTTGCGCACCATGTCCTCGAAGGTCGACACCAGCAGGTCGAGAATCTGCTCCTTGTCCGAGGGGATGGAGAAATGCTGCCCGTTGAAGAGGATGTCTGTGCCCGAGGCACCGCGCGCCACGGCTCGCAGGCGACGGCTTTCGAGCAGGCTGTTGACGCGCCCGATCAGATGTTCCGGCTCACATGGCTTGCTCAGGAAGCTATCGGCGCCCGACTCGAGCGCGTGGATGACGTCGATGGGATCGGTCAGTGACGTCAGCAGCAGCACGGGAATCGCCTTCCAGCGCGCATCCCCCTTGATGTGCCGGCACAGGTCGTACCCGGACATGCCCGGCATGACGATGTCGGAAATCACTACGTCGGGCGAGTATTGATCCAGTTGCGCGAGAGCAGCCGCGGCGTGAGGCACGGTACGCACGTCGAAGCCGCCCGATTCCAGGATCAACCGGCTTTCTTCTGCCTGTGTGGCGCTGTCTTCGACCACCAGCACACGCGTCGGTGATTCCGCGCTCATGGTGCGGCAAGCTCCTCCAACCGGGACGCGATGGCGTCAAGGGGCAGCGTCGAGTCGGCCAGACCGGCGGCGATTGCCGCCGCCGGCATTCCGAAAACAACGCATGTGGCTTCGTCCTGCGCGATAATCCGGCCGCCCGCCGTTCGCACCGCTCGCAGCCCGGCGACGCCGTCGCTGCCCATTCCGGTCAGCGTGACCGCGACCATCGCGTTCCCAAAAACCCTGGACACCGATTCGAAGAGCGTGGTGCCGGACGGACGAAAGCCTTCGATGGGTGGCGTCCGCAACAGCGCAATCTCCGATTGATTGCGCACCCCCAGGTGGGCATTGTCGGGGGCGACGTACACCGTCTTCGCCCGGAGGGGCTCTCCATCCTGGGCAACCCTGACGGGAAGCGGACTGATCGTATTCAACCACGCCGCCAGACCGCCGACAAACCCGGTGGAAATATGCTGAACCACCAGAATCGGTGCCTCGAAATCCGCGGAAAGGTTCGACAGGATTCGGGCGAGCGCCGAAGGGCCCCCGGTGGAGGCGACGATGGCCACGATGCGCACACGGGCTGCCCGTTCAACGTGTGGAGTGGGGGGGGGTGTGATGGTGACGCGCTCGCGCCACCGGCGCACGACCTTGACCTGGGCCATCGCCTTGACGGTTTGCACGAGTTTCCGGCACTGGTCGTCGAAGTCAGGAGACTCAGGTCCGGGTGGCTTCGGTAGGACAGTAAGCGCTCCAACGCGGAGCGCGTGCATCGAGACCTCGACATCGCGCTCCTCGTAGATGCTGGACACGATCACGATTGGCGTCGGCGCATCGATCATGATTTGGCGTGTGGACTCGAAGCCATCCTGCTTCGGCATTCGAATGTCCATGGTGATGACGTCCGGCCGGAGTTGCTTGGTCAGTACGACCGCATCGATACCATTGCTGGCCTCGCCCACGACCGTGATCTCGGGATCCGACCGCAGGATTGCCACCAGCAGCTCGCGTGATGTGACCGAGTCTTCAGCGACTAAGACACGCAGCATCGGGAGGGTCAAAGAAGTTGGGCGATGGTGTCGAGCAGCTTGCGCTGGTCGAACGCGGATTTCGGCAGATACGCGTCCGCGCCGATCTCGAGACCGCGTGCCTTATCGGTGGCAGTCTCCAGCGCGGTGACGAGCACGATCGGCAGCTCACGGAAACGCGGCGATCGTCGAATCGCTTCGCACAATGCGAAGCCGTCCATCCGCGGCATCTCGACATCGGCAACCACGAGATCGGCGCCGCGCTCCTGCAGGATCCGCCAGGCGTCGCTGCCGTCAGCGGCGGCGACGACGTCGTAGCCCGCGGATTCGAGGATGCTCTTCTCGAGGCTGCGGGTCGTGAGAGAGTCTTCTGCCAACAGAATGCGCTGTCTCCTCTCAGTGCTGTCTTTCGTCAGCGTGGCGGCTAACGTCCTCGAAGGCGCACGCTGCAGAGCGCTGCTCAGGAGATCGGCCGTGTTGAGGATGAGAGCGACGCGGCCAGAGGGCAGGATCGTGGCGCCGGCAAAGTGACGGACGCGCCGCAGTCGAGGACCCAGGTTCTTGACCAGGATCTCCTCTTCCGCGCGCAGTTCGTCAACCGCAATTGCTGCACGTGTGTTTCCCGATGCCACGACGACGAGCGGCACCCGGTGACCGGAATGCGACGTCGCGGCAGCGCTCGGCATACCCAGGATATCGGTCAGCGGTACGACAGGAATGGGTGCGTCGGCCGAGAGAAGCACCTCACGCCCGCCGACGGAACCGAGGTCGGCCGCCGCCGCGCGAATCAGCCGCTGCACGTGAGTGACCGGCAGAGCGAAAATCTGCCCGGCGGCGCGGAGCAGCAGCGCGCGAATCGCCATTACCGTCAGCGGCACGGTCATCACTACACGGGTGCCATGGCCAGGCTGGAACGAGATGTCGACCTGGCCGTGCAGCGACTCGATCTGGTGCTTGACGACGTCGAGACCCATCCCACGGCCTGAAATCGCGGTCACGAGACGCATCGTGGAGAATCCGGGCTGGAACACGAGCCCCGCGGCCTCGTGATGGTCTCCCGGTATCCGCAGCTTCCGGCGCCGGGCCTGCGCACGGATGGCCTCCATGTCGAGTCCACGTCCGTCGTCGGCCACCACAACTTCAAGTGCGCCGCTTCGCAACGCGGCTGCGACGGTGACGCAGGCGTTCGCGGTCTTACCCGCGGCCACCCGTTGCTCCGGTGTTTCAATGCCGTGATCGATGGCATTGCGAACGAGATGGAGGAGCGGATCCTTGAGGCCCTCGAGCACGAGGCGCCCAGCCTCGATTTCTCCGCCCTCGATGACCAGCACCGCCTGTTTGGTGCCGGTGCGTGCCAGGTCGCGCACCGTGCGCTCCAAGCCTTCGCACGCGTGACTGAACGGGAACATGCGCACACGCCGGATCTCGGCGTCGAGCGTCGCCGCCGCGCGTTCGAGCGAGTGCAGTCCGGCCTCCAGCCGTGACGAGAGCAGTTCGGCATGCCGCTCGACGCTCCTGAGTCGCTCGCCCGCGCCTTCAAGGGCCAGCCGAGCACGTTTCGAGAGCACGCGCGGATGCGAGGCCAGGGCGTGTCGAATCGGCTTGTCGATCCGGGTCCACTCGGTGCGCCACTGGCGAAGCTCGTGATGCAGGTGCAACGCGTCATCGCGTTCGCTCATCACGCGACGGCGGGCCACGAGCGCCTCACCGCTGGTGATGAGGAGCGCATCGAGCTTCTGCACTTGTACGCGCACGAAACCTTCGTGCGTGAGGGGTGTTCCTGTCGGTGGCGTAGACGCGACTGATGCAGTCTCCTGCGAGAGTGACGGGGACGCGGTGCGCGGACTCTGGGTGGCTCGGTTGAAGTCCGGTAGAACTGACTGCAAGCGTCCACCCGAGAGGTCCTGCCCTGCGCGCAGCCGTTCACCGGCGTCTTTCAGCGCATCAGCCGTGGCGTACACGAGCTCGATCGCGTCAGCGTCGAGCGGACGCCGTCCATCTCGCGCCGCGCCAATGAGACTTTCCAAACGATGACACGCGGTCTCGATCGCCTCGACGCTCACCGAGCGGGCCGCACCCTTGAGGCTGTGCACGGTTCGAAACAGCGAGACGAGCAGTTCGGCGCGTCCTTCGCCAGTGTCTTTTTCGAGCGCGAGCAGGTCGCGATTGAGTGTGCGGACGTGTTCCTCCAGTTCTCCGAGGAACGTGGCCATGAGCCGCCGGCGCAGTGCCTCTCTGTCCATGCGGTTACCGGGCGTAACCGGCGACCAGCTCCTTCAGGGTGGTGCCCAGGGCGTTGAGATCCTGGGCGGCGCGCTCGGCCTGCTTCACCGACGCGAGGTTCTGTGCGGTCACCTGACTGATGTTCTTCATCGCCTGGTGGATCTGCGCCATCCCCGCGGCCTGCTGACCGGACGAGGCGGCGATTTGTGACGCGGCCTGCGCGGTGTCGTTGATTGTGTCCGAGAGCATGCGGATCGTCTCTCCGCTCTGATTCACGACCTTGATGGCGCCGCTGACGCTCTTGGTGCCGTCCTCGGCGGCCAGGACGGCGCTGCCGGTCGCCTTCTGAACGTCCCCGAGAATCTGGCGCACTTGTGCCGTCGCCTTCTTCGATTGATCGGCAAGGACCTTAATTTCGCTCGCCACGACGGAGAAGCCCTTGCCGTGTTCCCCGGCACGGGCCGCTTCGATTGCGGCATTGAGCGACAGCAGGTTCGTCTGCTCGGCGATCTCGTTCACCGTCGCGATGATCTCGCCGATCTGCTGTGCCTGTTCGGTCAGGGCGAGGACGTTCTCGGCGAGCGACTCCACCTGCTCCTTCACCGTGCTCATGACCGCGACCGCTTCTTCGACGGCCTTGCGCCCTGCCCGGCTGACCTCGACGGTCCGTTGCGAGGACTCGGCGACCGCTTTGACGCGCTGCGCCGCCTGATCGGATGTCTGCGTGACCTCGTCGACCGTGGTGACTGTCTGGGCGACGGCCGCCGCCTGCTGCTGCGCTCCCGAGGCCTGCTGCGTTGTCCCTGCCAGAATCTCCGCGGCAACCGACGCGACGTTGTTGGCGGTTTCCGTCACTGCCTTGAGCAGCTGGTCTCGCGCGGTTTCCGCGGCTTTGCGTTCGCTGATGTCGATGATGGAGGCGAGCACGAAGACGCCTTGCGGCGTGGTCACCGGGCTCAGGCCGATCTCGACCGGGACTTCCTGGTTGTCCTTGCGCAAGGCGAAGAGATCGCGGCCGGCGCCCATCCTTCGTGGCGTCGGGTTCATCAGGAAGCCACGGCGGTCGTCGAGATGGCGCGTGCGCAGGCGCTCCGGCAAGAGGATCTCGACCGGACGTCCGACGAGCTCCTGCCTGTCGTATCCGAGGATGCGCTCCGCCTGCGCATTGACGAGGGTCACATTACCCGCACCATCGACCATGAGGATGCCGACGGGAAGCGCCTCCAGCACCAGATTCAAGGCACTCCGCGCCGTCTTTGCGCCCGGCGCAGCACTGCCATTGCCTCGTCGTCTCGGTTGTGGAAGGGGCTTTCTCGGCGAACGCGCTTCCAGTGGACTATTGGTTCGTGCCTTCAACATGTGTTGGCCTCGCGCTGAATTTCTGTGATTCATGACATCTCGGTTTCACGCTGGTCCACGAACAGCCGTGAGTCATGGAGAAGTCGAGCGCCGTCGAGTACCAGGAGCGCATCGCGTGTGACGCCCATGAGGTACTCGCGCCGGCTCTCGAGGATGGATTCGGACGGCGAGAGGACTTCAGTCACACGCAGCGAGGCAATCGTATCGGTCCGATCGGCGAGGATGCCGAATTCGGCCGTCTCGCTCCCCATGACGATGAGCCGCGACAAATCGGTGAGACCGCCGGAGCTGATGCCAAGGATGCTCCGCAGACTCACCACACACAGAACCTGACCCCGGTAGTTGGTGACACCGATGACGAAGTCAGGTGCTCCCGGCACGGGCGTGAAGTCGAGGAGGCGCACGACCTCACGCACGTACTTCGTCTCGAGTGCGTATCGTTCGACGCCCGCCGCGAACGTCAGGACATCCAGCGAATCGGTCGACGCGGGCGCCTCGACGTGTGGTTGGCCGAGCAGGCGAGCCCGTTCATCCAGAATGGCGCGCGCGCGCGCGGCGGACAGTTCGGGCGCCTGCGCGGCATCGTGCAACTGTTGGAGCCGCTTGCGAACGGCCGGCCAGTCGATGGTGTCGGCCCTTCGTTGTCGTGGGCTCATGATGCCTCGGCTTGTCGCGCGTCGAGCAGTGCGAGCTCCGCGGTCGCGGCATCGGAAATCGCTCGTGCGCGCTCGCCGTCGGCGAGCGGCAGCAGTTCGTCCGGATCACGGGTGATCGCGAGATCGCGCGCATTCCGATAGGCGCGGCGGGCCTCATGGAGACGGCCTTGACGGCGGAAGGCTGTCGCCAGCATGAAGTGCGCGATGATGAGCGATCGATCCAGATACAAGACGTGCCGCAGCGACTGAATCGCCTTGTGATGGTACGCCAGGTCGATGCGGAGTGTCGCGCGCAACAGGTGAAGCTCGGTTGAGAACGGGAACTGCTCGATGAAGCGGTCCGATTCCTCGAGCGCCGCCTCGGATCCCTCTCGGTTCGCGAAGGTGCGTATTCGCAAGGCGGCGCTCGCCTCATCGCCGACGCGTCGTGTCAAGTCGAGCACGCGCCCGTACTCGCCGGCCGCGAATGCCGCTTGTGCCTCTGGCAAGAGAACGCGGCCGTTGGAGCTCGGGCCTGGTTCGCGCGCCTCGATAGCCGACGCGAAGGCCGACGTGTCGTGGAGTTGCGAGGCGACGGACGCTTCGACGGCGGCAGCATCGCTCGATGCACTCGAAACCCTGATGTCATCGGTGGGTGGCGACATAAGACCAGTCCGCTGCGCTTTCCTGCGATAGACGATGCCGTGTGGCGTGGCAATCGAGCTCAGTGATGCAACGCCCTGGAGCAGCGGGTCGGAGGGACCTGTGATGAGCCACCCGTCCTCGGCGAGCGTCTCGGAAAGTCGGTGCGCGACATGGCGGATCGTGTCGGCGTCGAGATAGATGAGGACGTTCCGGCAGAGGATCAGATCCATTCCCCCAATGCCGGTGGGGATGGATGGGTAGATGCTGTGCGCCAGGTTCTGGAACTCGAACGTCACAGGCACGCGGAACCGCTTGTCGAGCGTCCAGAGGTTGCCTGTTTCGTGGAAGCAGCGGCGAATCAACGCATCGTCCAGCCCGCGCAGCGACCAGCGACGGTATGTTGCGGCGCGCGCGCGCTGCAGTGCGCGCCGCGAGAGATCCGTTGCGAGGACGTGGCCCTTGAGCCCCGCATCGATCAACGTGATCGCAAGCGAGTACGCCTCTTCGCCACTCGAGCATCCGGCACTCCAGATTCGCCATGCATGGCCCGTCCCGCGTCGCGCGAGTACATCCGGAAAGACTTCCTGACGGATGACGTCGAAGTGGTGCGGCTCACGAAAGAAGTACGACTCGCCGACGGTAAGCTCGTCGACGAGCTCGTCGATGGGAAGCTCACGGCTCTCGAGTAGCGTGGCGAACTGCTGCAGGTCCGTCACCTCCGAACGAGCCATGGCCCGGCGGATCCCTGCTTCGATGTCGGCGCTACCGGAACGGAAACAGAGTCCGGTCTCGGCGGCGACGAAACTGATGATCCTCTCGACCTGGAAATTACTCTCGGCGGCGTTCACGCCGACCTCCGGCCAGGCGGGGAGTGGTCATCGCGTCTTCAAGGACGGCGGTCTCGGCTTCGTCGAGGAAGGCACCGAGATCGTGAATCAGGACGAGGCCGTCGTGCAGTTTCGCGACGCCGGCGATGTACTGAGCATCACGCACCGCAACCTTGGGGTCCACGACAGTCTCGGCCTCGACGTGCAACAGGTTCTCGGCACGGTCGGCGCGAATGGCGACCACGCGTGGCCCGGCCGACGCCACGATCAGGTGATCGGTGTGTGCGAGTGGCTTCGGTGCGAGGCGAAATCGAGTACGTACATCCAGAACAGGCACAAGATCGCCACGAACGTTAATCAGCCCCTCCACGATCGCAGGCCCCTTTGGCAGGGGGACGATGGTGACCGCGCGCACGACTTCCTTGACCTGTGGCGCTGGCAGGCCGTAGCGGACACCTCCGACATCGAACACGAGTACGTCCATGTGAACCCGGATAACGCGTCGACGCTCTCGCTTCAAGGGTCATTGACCGTGGGCATCGACTCCCTGCATGACGTCGTAGGTTGGAGAGAAACGCCCGAATTATATCTCGTCCGCGACGGCGTCGAGGGAAGTGGGCCAAAAGCCCGGCAGGTGCCGAATTCTAAACGCCCGTCTATACTTCCGTCATGCCTGCGGCCAGGGTTCTTATCGTCGACGATGACGTCCTCATTCGCCACTCCCTGCACGACCGTTTCGATCGCGACGGCTACGACGTGCTCGAGGCAGGTTCTGTCGCCGAAGCGACCGAGCGCTTGGCGTCGGACGTCGATCTCGTGCTCCTCGACTTCCATCTGCCGGATGGCGACGGCTTCAGTGTGCTGCGCCAGATCAAAGAGCAGTCGCCGGAGACGATCGTGATTCTCATGACGGCCTACTCAAGCGTGCAGAACGCGGTCGAGGCGATGAAGCTGGGCGCCCTCCACTACGTCAACAAACCATTCGACATCGATGAGGTCGTGTTGCTCGCTGACAAGGCATTGGAAACCACGCGGCTGCGCCGTGAGGTGCGGGCCCTGCGCGGCAGCCAGAGCCGCGAGTACGGCTTTGATGCCATCATCGCCAACTCCCCGGCGATGCAGAAAGCCAAGTCGCTGCTGGCGCGCGTCGCGGCGAGTCCGGCATCCACTGTCTTGCTCACTGGCGAGACCGGCACAGGCAAGGACTTGGTCGCGAAGGCTATCCACTACAACAGCGATCGAGCGGCCCGTCCTTTCGTCAACATCACCGCGTCGGCGATTCCGGAGCAGTTGCTGGAGAGTGAACTGTTCGGCCACGAGCGTGGCGCGTTCACCGACGCCCGCCAGCAGAAGCGCGGCCTCATCGAGACGGCAGATGGCGGCACGCTCTTCCTGGACGAGATCGGTGAAATGACGCCGGGGCTTCAGGCAAAACTGCTGCGCTTCCTCGAGGACAAGGCTTTCAAGCGCGTCGGCGGCCTGGGGGATATCCATGTCGACGTGCGTGTGATCGCGGCCACGAACCGGAATCTCGAGGAAGAAGTCAAAGCGGGCAAGTTCCGCGAGGATCTCTACTATCGATTGCAGGTCATGCCGATCGCGCTGCCGCCGCTGCGAGAGCGCCGTGGCGACGTGCCGCTGCTGACCTCGTACTTCGTGGACCTGTACAACCGCGAATTCAAGAAGCGGATTCGCGGACTGACCACGGCAGCGGCGGGAGTAATCGAGAAACACTCGTGGCCGGGAAACATCCGCGAACTACGTAATACCATCGAGCGCGCCATGCTGCTGGCGACTCACGAGTGGATCGAACCCGAGGACCTCGTGCTCAACCGCACAACGACGGTGACGGCGCAGTTCCGGCTGCCGCCCGAAGGCGTGAACATGGAGCAGGTCGAGCGGCAGCTTCTGATGCAAGCGCTCGAACGCTGTCACGGGAATCAGAGCCATGCGGCACAGTTGCTCGGTCTCAACCGCGACCAGGTGCGGTATCGCATAGAGAAGTTCGGTCTCGAAATCACCTAGTCGCTTGCACGCCAGCGGTCCTTCCCACAGGCGGAAAAGTCCCCACGGCGTGCGGGATCTTGCCTCGCGGCTTGGCTTGGCGCAGAGCGCGCGGCCAAGCCGACGCTGTCGACTCGAATCGCCCAAACCACCGGGATCGCCGGCAGCACTCGTGGCGACCGCTTTGCACGTTGCGGAGTGAAATGAGGCGCCGACACGTTGTTCTCACTTTGTGGGTGATCGTCCTGGTCGCCGCGC
>AR_comb_assmDRAFT_10379646_pt1 | contig 15646 bp, 14 predicted proteins | sample ArasoioldDNA_FD_10543 | JGI IMG/M metagenome (IMG submission 10543) | reverse complement strand
TTGGATGCTGAAATCTTATCCCGAATTCGTTCGGAGGTGACCTCGCGCTCAAACTGGGCAAACGACAGCAGCACGTTCAGGGTCAGCCGGCCCATGGATGTGGTCGTATTGAACTGTTGGGTTACCGAGACAAACGACACTTCGTGCCTGTCGAACAGCTCCACGAGTTTTGCGAAGTCGGCCAATGAGCGGGTCAGGCGGTCGACTTTGTACACGACGATCACGTCGACCTTGCCGGTCCGAACGTCCTCCAGGAGCCTCTGCAGGGCCGGCCGGTCGGTATTGCCGCCTGAGAAGCCCCCATCGTCGTATTTAGCTCGAATTAGGGTCCAGCGCGCATGCGCTTGGCTGCGGATGTAGGCCAGAGAGGCCTCACGTTGGGCGTCGAGCGAGTTGAAGTCCTGCTCCAGCCCTTGGTCGGTCGAGACCCGGGTATAGACCGCACAGCGAACGGGCTTGGCTGATCCGACCTTCATGCGGAGGAGCCTTTTGGTTGCTTGTCCCGGAGCCCGAAGAACCTTGGCCCATTCCAGCGGGTGCCCGTGATCGCGAAAGCCACCTTCGAGAGGCTGGGATAGGTGGTGCCGTTCCAGGCAAAGCCCTCCGCAAGGACCGCCACGCGATGGAGTTGGCCATTCCATTCACGGGCCAGTATTGTGCCGGGCCGAAGTACTCCGGGATGCCGGCGCAGATCCGCCGCCCGCTGTCCGGCCTTGTCCGGGAATTCTGAGCGATCGAGCAGACGTCGACTTTCGCCGTCCAGGTCGCGCAGATGATCGGCTTGAATTCGATAAGCAAGAACACGAAACAGAAGATGTCGGGGTACGTGTGAAGGCGCTTGCCGCCGAAACAGTGTGTGCCAGCAGATTCGAAGCGCTCCAACGTCGAGTTCACGCAAACGCGCAATCTCGACGTCGAGCTCCTTCCGGTCCGGTATTGCGGGACCGACGTTTACGCGCGGCATAGGCCTTAAGACGATCGACGCTTGACCTGGCGACAAGCCGGCTTCTCCGCGCTCGCAATCCGGTAGACCCGGTTGCCCTCCACCTTCTTCGAACTGAGCTTAAGGTTCAGCCGCTTGCGGATGACTCCGGCCAGGAAGCCTCGCACCGAGTGCTGCTGCCAGCCCGTGGCCTTCATCATCGCGGCGATGCTAGCGCCTGCAGGCGAGTGAAGCATTGCGATCAGGCGCGACTGCTTTGAGCCCGGATCGGCTTTCTTGCTTTGCAAGGCGCCAGCAGCAATTTGTCGCGACGGCTTTGCAACGGGAGCATGGCCGTCTGCTGAAACTGATCGATTGTTCGCAGAGTTTGACATCGAGATCCTCCGTTCGATTCCTTGCGGCGAGGCGGCGCACCACCGAAGCCCCACCTCGGCCATTGCGCCGGCAGGGCAGGATCTCAGAGCAACCTTGCGCTCGAAATTGCGGACAGTAACGCTCCAATCGCGACCGAATGCCAGTCCTTTCTGGATAATGTTGTTGCTCAGTTTGGACGAGGCGGTCGGTAGATTATCTGGGCTTCGTCGCCGTGCACGGTGACAATTTTAATCCAGCCCGTTCAAGGTCTCTTAGAGAGTCCGTTTTTAACCGTGAGGCTGAGTCCATCCTCAGACGCGCTCGGGACAGCCGCTGTAAACGGTAATGTTAATGGCTGCTCCTTGAGGTGAAGGAGACCTGCGGTAAACTATCGATAATGGCAGAGCTTGACTCGTACCGCCCTCGGACGCCGCCGCATACCCGGCTAACGAGAGGAATCGCGAGGTTTAAACGTCGTGACCAATGATAAAAATCATTCGCCGACGTGGATCGACGTAAAGGCTGCCCTCCTCAACTTTGATCGAGCAGGGCTTCTCGGGCTAGTGCAAGATCTGTACGCCGGAAGCAAAGGTAACCAAGCGTTCTTGCACGCCCGCTTGGGCCTGGGTGACGATCAGCTCAAACCGTATAAGGCAACAATCTCGAAATCCATATGCCCTGACCTGATGAGAGGACAGCCTGTATCGGTTTCAAAGGCAAAGAAAGCGATCAGCGATTATAAAAAAGCAATTGGACAGCCAAAAGGTTTGGCAGAACTGACGATAATTTATTGCGAGGAAGCCTTCAACTTCCTCGAAACTTGCGGGTTCGAAGATGAGGGTTATTTTTTGTCGCTGATTCGCATGTACAGCCAATCTTTGGGATTCGTATCGAACCTGCCGCCTGACGCCCGCACTGACTACGTTGATCGCCTTGATAAGGTCAGATTACGCGGCAGGCATGTCGGTTATGGCGTGGAGGATGAATTAAACAGCCTTTGGTATGATTCCGAATTCGGCGAGTGACAAACCAATGTATAAATTGATTATCTCCCTCAGGCACAGCTCGGGTTAAGATATGGGCAGAGCAGGTGCGCTCTGCCCACCTAATTCAGACGTCGACCTGCTCGGCTATAGCAAGGGCATCGTCCACTTCGATACCGAGATACCGAACGGTGCTCTCGATCTTAGTATGACCGAGGAGAAGTTGGACGGCACGCAAGTTGCCGGTCCGCCTGTAAATGAGGCTCGCTTTGGTCCTTCTGAGCGAATGTGTCCCGAAGCGGGTGGCGTCTAGCCCGATACTTGCCACCCATTTATCGACCAATCGTGCGTACTGTCGTGTAGCAAGAGACTGCTTTGGATTACGACGGCTCGGGAAGAGAAATTCTCCGGGTTTTCTGGCGAGCGTTTTCAGGTAATCGTCGACCGCTTGGCGTGTCTGCTCCGTCAATTCAAACCTGACCGGCTGACCCGTTTTCTTCTGCCGCACCGTTGCACGCTCAACCGCATACCCATTCGGGGCGATCTCCTCGACTTTGAGGGTAACCACATCGCAGCCGCGGAGCTTGCTATCGATTGCCATGTTGAACATAGCGAGGTCGCGAAGGCGCCCTTCCATCTGCAGCTTAGTTCGTATTGACCACACGTGCTTGGGACGCAGTGGCGGCTTAGCGCCGATCAGCTTTCCCTTGTTCCAAGGGATGCGGAATTGAGTGTTCGACTTTGTGCTTTGATGCTGGTCCATGATGATACTCCTCGGTTGGAGTGAGGAGCAGAATCATGGACCGGTTCGGGATGGTCGGCTTTGAGGCAGCTGAGCAGGCGAAGTGCCAACGCGCAGCAACAATGTCGGATGACCGAGCCAAAGCGGACATGATGCGAATCGGACGATTCAGCCGCTCATGACCCTCAACAGACATGCGCAGTTCTGAATTGCTGCTGCGCAAAAATGCGTCATCAAGTCTATTTTGTGGGCCACACAGGCGGGCAGGTTGGCCGGGCGCGTCATGGCATGTCACCCAGTGATGAATAACCGACGGCGCTACACCGCGCTGAGGCGCGTGTTTGAGACGGGGTGACTCGCGGCTCGCGTCGAGCGACTCATGTCGAGCTCCAAAACATCCGGCACTATGATCACGGCCTGCGGCCGATTTCCATTCTCAAACATTGCGAATTTAATCGCTTGCGCACGATCAAGAAAAGTCCGCCGCGCAGGCCCTGCTGATCTTGCGCCACCCACTGACCGCGTCTGTTCCTGCCGACACGGAAAAGTGCGAGAGAGCAGCGGTCTGACTTGAGGAAAGCTTTGACTGGCGCATGACACGTCCTCCTTAAATTAATAGCCACATGCGTTTTCTAGGATGTGAATCTGCGCAGGGACCCATATGAAATCGAGAGCAATGCAAGCCAATTCTTATAAAATCCGAATAAGCGATGAGACCAGTCCAACGCTTTTCAAGCTGTTCCCATTTCGAATACTTATGAAATTCCTATAAGTTTACGCCCGCTCTCCTCTCGAAAATATATGCCGTACGGCGCCATCTAGTGCGTCGGGCGTGTGCGTGCTGATTACATTTGTGTGCACGGCAATCGGCGGAGGAGCCAATGCTGGATCTGATACTGCTCACTCTAGCAGCAGCATTCTTCGTTATCTCCATCGGCTACACGTTCGCATGCGATCGCCTTTGAGGAAGCACTGATGCTGTTCGACTATTCGCTTGCCGGTCTCGTGACCGCGGGTTTGATGATTTATCTGATTTACGCGCTGCTGCGCCCCGAGCGATTCTGAAAACCTGGGAAATTCAGCATGAGTGCAAATGGCTGGATTCAGATCGCAGTATATTTCGCGATCCTCACCGCGCTTGTCGTTCCACTGGGTCGCTTCATGGCCCGGGTATTCGAAGACGAACGCACCTTCCTGTCCCCAATCCTGCAACCCCTCGAATCCGCGCTCTACCGTGTTGCCGGCGTGGACGAGCGGCGCGAGCAGCATTGGATCACCTACACGCTAGCCATGCTGCTGTTCAACGCGGCGGGATTTTTCGTCGTCTACGCGCTGCAGAGACTGCAGGGGCTGCTTCCGCTCAATCCCGCAGATCAATCCGCCGTCGCTGCCGATCTCGCATTCAATACCGCTGTGAGCTTCGTCTCCAACACGAACTGGCAGAACTACGGCGGCGAAAGCACGATGAGCTATTTGACCCAAATGGCGGCGCTTACGACGCAAAACTTTGTCTCGGCGGCGACCGGGATTGCGCTTGCCATCGCGCTGGTGCGGGCTTTTGCGCGCGCCTCAGCAAAAACCGTGGGCAACTTTTGGGTCGATCTCACCCGCTGCACGCTTTACATCCTGTTGCCGATCTCGCTGATCGCCGCGCTCTTTCTGGTGTGGCAGGGCGTGCCGCAAAATCTCGGCGCATACGTGGATGGAACCACCCTCGAAGGAGCGAAGCAGGTACTCAGTCAGGGGCCTGCGGCATCGCAGATCGCGATCAAGCAGCTCGGCACCAATGGTGGCGGCTTCTGGAATGCGAATTCGGCCGTTCCTTACGAGAACCCGACACCACTCAGCAATTTCATCGAGCTGCTTCTTATCCTCCTCATTCCGGCCGCGCTCACGCAAACGTTCGGCCGCATGGTGCGCGACGAGCGCCAGGGCTGGGCGCTTTATGCCGCGATGTCGATCGTTTTTCTTGCGGGTGTGGCCATTTGCTACTGGGCCGAAGGCGCTGGCAATCCGGCCTTCGCCGCACTCGGAATCGATCCGATAAACATGGAAGGCAAGGAAGTCCGCTTTGGAATCGCGAATTCAAGCCTGTGGGCGGTCGCCACGACCGCGGCTTCGAATGGTTCAGTCAACTCGATGCTCGACAGCTTCACGCCCATCGGGGGAATGGTCCCCATGCTGATGATCCAGCTCGGCGAGGTCATCTATGGCGGCGTCGGCTCGGGACTGTACGGGATGCTGCTCTACGTGATCCTCGCCGTGTTCATCGCCGGGCTCATGGTGGGCCGCACGCCGGAATATCTGTGCAAGAAGCTCGAAGCAAAGGAGGTCAAGATGGCGATGCTCGCCATTTTGATCCTGCCGCTCTCGATGCTCGGATTTTCGGCCGCAGCGGTGGTGATCCCGCCGGCTGTTGCATCCACCAATAATGCAGGCCCGCACGGTTTCTCCGAGATTCTCTACGCATACGTGTCGCAAACCGGAAACAACGGATCCGCTTTTGCCGGGCTGACCGGCAACACTGTTTGGTACAACGTCACCGGCGGCCTTGCGATGCTGATCGGCCGGTACTTCGTCATCGTGCCGGTGATGGCGATTGCCGGCTCTCTCGTTGAGAAGAAAAGGGTGCCGCCATCAGCCGGCACGTTTCCCACCCACGGCGGCCTCTTCGTCGGGCTGCTTGTCGGCGTGATCCTGATTACCGGCGGCCTCATCTATTTCCCCGCGCTCTCGCTTGGGCCCATTGTGGAGGACTTGGCGATGCGCGCGCACACGCTCTTTTGACCGGAGTGGCGTGAGATGGAAAAAGCAATTGCCCGCGCGACGCCCGCGTCGGCGCTATTCGATAGCAAGATCGTCATCCCGGCGATCGGCTCGGCTTTCGTGAAGCTCGATCCGCGCACGCTGATCAGAAACCCGGTGATGTTCGTGCTCGAGGTCGTCACTCTGCTCACGACCATCATCCTGATGCGCGATGTCGTAACAGTGGGCCAGAACACCGGCTTCGAGCTGCAGATCATTCTCTGGCTGTGGTTCACGGTGCTATTCGCCAATTTTGCGGAAGCGGTTGCCGAAGGGCGCGGCAAGGCACAGGCGGACACCCTGCGGCGCACGCGCACGCAAACACGAGCCAAGCTCCTGGCCGGCACCCACGGTAGGAATTACCGGAACGTCGCCGCACCGGACCTGGCAGTAGGCGAAGTCGTTCTCGTCGAGGCCAACGACATCATTCCGGCCGACGGCGAAGTGATCGAAGGCATCGCCTCTGTCAACGAGGCTGCGATTACCGGAGAATCGGCGCCCGTCATTCGCGAGTCCGGCGGCGACCGTTCGGCGGTGACCGGAGGCACGCAGGTTCTCTCAGACTGGATCAAGGTGCGCATTACGGCAGCACAAGGCGCGACTTTTCTCGATCGCATGATCAAGCTTGTTGAAGGCGCCGAGCGCCAAAAGACCCCTAATGAAATCGCGCTCAATATTTTGCTCGTGGGCCTAACGATCATCTTCGTTTTCGCAACAGCGACAATTCCGAGCTTTGTAATCTATGCGCAAGGGACGGTATCGGTCGTTATCCTGGTCGCGTTGTTCGTCACACTCATTCCCACCACCATCGGTGCACTGCTCTCCGCCATAGGAATCGCTGGAATGGATCGGCTCGTGCGCTTCAATGTGCTGGCCATGTCGGGGCGAGCAGTCGAGGCCGCGGGCGACGTCGACACGCTGCTCCTCGACAAGACGGGCACCATCACGCTGGGCAACCGGCAAGCCACGAAATTTGTCCCGGTGAGTGGAATTTCCGAACAGGAGCTGGCGGATGCGGCTCAGCTTGCCTCTCTCGCGGACGAAACCCCCGAGGGTCGCTCCATCGTCGTGCTGGCCAAGGAGAAATATGGCATGCGCGGACGCGATCTCGCGGAGCTGCGCGCCAAGTTCATTCCGTTTACCGCGCAGACGCGGATGAGCGGGGTCGAGATCGGCGACTCATGGGTGCGCAAGGGCTCAGTCGATGCGATCCTGAATTACCTCGATAGGCCCCTGGTCCCGGTACGGATGGCCTCCGGTTCTGCAGCGCGCGCACTGGCGCCTGCGGTGGGCAGCGAGCTCGTTCACGAGATCGCGCGTATTGCCGATGAGATCGCCAAGGCCGGGGGCACCCCGCTGGCAGTGGCCAAAGACGGCAAGCTCCTCGGCGTCATTCAACTCAAGGATATCGTGAAGGGTGGAATCCGCGAGCGCTTTGCGGAGCTGCGGCGCATGGGTATTCGCACCATCATGATTACCGGCGACAATCCGACCACTGCTGCGGCGATCGCCGCGGAGGCCGGTGTCGACGATTTCCTGGCGCAAGCCACCCCCGAGCAAAAGCTCAAGCTTATTCGCGATGAGCAGGTGAAGGGCAAACTCGTCGCCATGTGCGGCGACGGCACGAACGATGCTCCCGCCCTTGCACAGGCCGATGTCGGCGTGGCGATGAACACCGGTACCCAGGCGGCACGCGAGGCCGGCAACATGGTCGACCTCGATTCCAACCCCACCAAGCTGATCGAGATTGTCGAGATCGGAAAGCAGCTCCTCATGACGCGCGGTGCGCTCACAACTTTCTCGATTGCCAACGATGTCGCCAAATATTTCGCCATCATTCCCGCCATGTTCCTGGCGTTCTATCCGCAGCTGCAGGCGCTCAATGTGATGAAACTGGCGACACCGCAGAGTGCCATTCTGTCAGCGATCATCTTCAACGCGCTCATCATCATTGCGCTCATTCCCCTGTCGCTGAAGGGCGTGCGCTACCGGCCAATCGGCGCTGCCCCGCTGCTGCGCCGCAACCTGCTGATTTACGGCATTGGTGGGATCATCATTCCATTTCTCGGCATCAAAGCTATCGACGTTCTGGTAACGGCCCTTCATCTTGCTTGAGGTGCAATTATGATCCGGGAATTCCGTCCGGCCATCGTTCTCGTTGTTGCTATGACGCTGATCACCGGTGCCATCTACCCCTTTGCGGTCACAGGGCTTGCGCGAGTGATGTTTCCATACCAAGCGCACGGCAGTCTGATTGAGCGGAACGGGCAGGTTGTCGGATCCGCATTGATCGGCCAGGTCTTCGCCGAGCTAAAGTATTTTCACGGCCGTCCCTCGGCGACCGTTGCCCCCGATCCGAACGACTCGAGCAAGACTGTGCCCGTTCCCTACAATGCAGCAAATTCAGGCGGCTCAAATCTCGGGCCGACCAGCAAGGCACTCATAGAACGCATGCAAGCCGATGTAGCAACGCTCCGGCGGGAAAATCCGGACGAGCAGGTCCCTACCGATCTGGTGACCACTTCCGGCAGCGGCCTTGATCCGCATATTTCAGCGGCGGCGGCGCTTTTCCAGGTGCCCCGGGTGGCGAAGGCGCGTAACGTTCCTGAGCATATGGTTCGCCAGCTGGTAAGGCAACATATCGACGGGCGCACCTTAGGCCTTTTCGGTGAGCCGCGCGTCAACGTACTCGCGCTGAACCTTGCGCTCGACCGCGCTGCGAAGTGACAGGCAATACACCATTCCGCGCGAGCTCATGCGCCGCGAAAACGGCGCATCCAGTAACCACCGACCGGGCGTTTATTGCGCAGATTGAGCATACTGACTTGTTCGCTTGCGCGGGCGATGACACCGCGATGATTTGCTAGACTTCTTTCGATGCCTGACGCACGGCGGGAGTCCAACCAGCGGCCATCGCCCGACGCCTTATTGCAGGCGGCGCGGCGGGAAGAGAGCCGTTCCGGGCGCCTGAAAATTTTTGTCGGCGCTGCTCCAGGTGTGGGCAAGACTTACGAAATGCTGCAACAGATCCGAGCGCGAAAGCTGGACGGCTATGACGTAATCGTCGGCGTCGTCGAGACGCATGGGCGCAAGGAAACCCAGGCGCTGCTCGAGGGTCTCGAAGTTATTCCCCGCAAGTGGCTCGAATATAAAGGTCAGTGGCTCGAGGAGATGGACCTCGATGCGGTGCTTGCGCGGCGGCCGACCATCGTTTTAGTCGACGAGCTTGCGCACACGAACGCGCCGGGAAGCCGGCACCCCAAACGCTATCTCGATGTCGAGGAACTGCTCGAGAACGGCATCAATGTCTATACGACGGTCAACATTCAGCACATCGAAAGCCTTAACGAGGTGGTGGCCCAGATCACGCATATCCGGGTGCAGGAAACCGTCCCGGATTACGTATTTGATCGCGCCGACGCCATCGAGCTCGTTGATCTGACACCCGACGATCTGATCGAGCGTCTGAAGGAGGGCAAGGTCTATGTGCCCCAGCAGGCAGAGCGGGCCCTTGCGCATTACTTCTCTCCCGGCAACCTGACGGCTCTCCGTGAGCTGGCACTCCGCCGCACCGCCGAACGCGTCGATGAGCAGCTGCTCACTCACATGCAGGCTCATGCCATCCCTGGTCCATGGCCTGCCGGCGAGCGGATCCTCGTATGCATCAGCGAGGATCCACGCTCGGCAGGTTTGGTTCGTTACGCACGGCGCCTTGCTGACCGCCTTCATGCGCCGTTCACGGCACTCTACGTCGAGACGCCGCGCAGCCTGCAGTTCAGCGAGGTAGAGCGCGACCGTATTGCCGATACCTTGCGCCTGGCGCAGGCGCTAGGCGGCGAGGCGATCACAATCCCCAGCGGTGAAAGGCGCATCGCCGATGACGTGATCGACTTCGCGCACGCCAACAACGTCACTCAGATCATCATCGGCAAATCAACGCGCTCGCGGTGGTTCGAAATTCTGCACGGATCCGTTGTGCACGATCTCGTGCGCCGTTCCGGCAACATCAGCGTCGATGTGATTGCCGGCGAGTCCGTGCAAGGCGAGCCGGTCCGGAAAAAGACCGTGCGCGCTGCCGACCGGCCGCCTGTCTTCGACGTGCGTGCCTATGTGATCTCCGGCCTTGTCGTAGCGGGCGGCGTCGGCCTTGCCGAGCTTCTTTGGCCGTGGATCGGAGCTGAGAACGTCACACTCGTGTTTCTCACGGCGATCGTCGGTGTTGCCGTGAGCTGGGGGCTTGGCCCTTCGCTTTTCGCGAGTATGCTCGCCGCGCTTTGCTACAACTTCTTCTTCACCGAGCCTTACTACAGTTTCGCGGTCAGCGACCCGAAAGATGTGATCGCTGTGGTGTTCTTCACCGTCGTGGCAATCGTCGTGTCTAACGTGGCCGCTCGTGCCCGTATTCAGGCAGACGCCGCCATGGCGCGCGCGCGCACGACGGAATCGCTCTACGCGTTCAGTCGCAAGCTCGCAGGCGTCGGCACGCTAGACGATGTGCTGTGGGCGACGGCCTATCAGATCGCGCTCATGCTGCATGTCAGGGTGGTGCTGCTGCTGCCGGAAAACGGCGCCATAGCGGTGAAAGCAGGCTACCCGCCGGAAGACACCCTCGACGAAGCCGATCTCGCGGCTGCGCAATGGAGCTGGCAGCACAATCGAGCTGCCGGACGTGGCTCCGAAACGCTTCCGGGAGCGAAGCGCCTTTTCCTGCCCATGCGCACGGGACGCGGCGCCGTCGGCATCATTGGCATCGACAGCGACAAAGCCGGCCCAATCCTCACTCCCGACGAGCGCCGCTTGCTCGACGCCTTGATCGACCAGAGCGCACTGGCGGTCGAGCGCGTTCATCTCGTCGAGGATATGGATCGCGTCAGACGCACGATGGAAACCGAACGGCTGAGATCTGCGCTGCTCACCTCCATTTCTCACGATCTGAAAACGCCGCTCGCGGCCGTACTTGGGGCGGCGGGAACGCTACAGCATCTCGGCGACAGGTTTTCAGATGTGCAAAAAGCCGACCTCCTGAACACGATCGTCGAGGAATCGGAAAGGCTTAACCGGTTCATCGCCAACCTGCTGGATATGACCAGGCTTGAATCCGGCGCGGTTGCGCCGAACGCCGCTCTGCATGACGTCGACGAAATCATTGGGAGCGCCCTGCGTCGCGCCGGCCCAATCCTTTCGGCGCACCGCATTGAGCTGGATATCGCGCGGGACCTGCCCATGATCAAAGTGGACCCGGTTTTGTTCGAGCAAGTTGTTTTCAACGTCCTCGATAATGCCGCAAAGTATGCACCGCATTCATCGACAGTTCGCATCCAGGCATGGCGCGAGAACGATTTCGTGCTGCTGCAGGTGGCGGATGAGGGGGAAGGAATCCCCTCCGACGAGCTCGAGCACGTCTTTGACAAATTCTATCGCGTGCAGAAAGGCGACCAGGTGCGTGCAGGCACCGGTCTGGGCCTCGCCATCTCCCGAGGGTTTATAGAAGCGATGCACGGCACCATCACGGCCGCCAACCGCACGGACCGCAACGGCGCAGTCTTCATTATCAGGCTGCCCGTCCCGGCCGACACAAAGCAGCTGGATACTGCTGCATGAACGCCCCTCCGCTCCGCGTACTGGTCATCGACGACGAGCCGCCAATCCGCAAGCTCCTGCGCATGGGCCTGAGCACGCAGGGGTATGAGATTCTCGAAGCGCCCAATGGCAGGACAGCGCTGGAAATGCTTGGCCATCAGCCGGGGCTGATCATTCTCGACTTGGGCCTTCCGGACATGCAGGGCCTCGATCTGCTCAGGACCATTCGTTCGAGGAGCGAGGGCGTTCCCATCGTCGTGCTCTCGAGCAGAGGCGACGAAGCCGGAAAGGTGCAGGCGCTGGACCTGGGAGCGGACGATTACATTACTAAGCCGTTCGGAATGGACGAGCTCCTGGCGAGGATGCGGGCGGCGGTGCGCCACCAGCTGCAGAGCCAGGGCGAACGGCCAATCTTTCGTGTTGGTGAGCTGTCCGTCGATCTAGTCCGTCGCATCGTCAAGCTTGGAGAGAAGGAGGTAAAGCTTTCGCCCAAAGAATACGAGCTCCTGCGCATCCTTGTGCAACACGCAGGAAAGGTCCTCACTCACAGGTTTCTGCTCAGCGAGCTTTGGGACGAGCTCACCGATGCGCAATACTTGCGCGTTTACGTTCGGCAACTGCGGCAAAAAATCGAAGCGGATCCCGAGCGCCCGCAGTACGTTTTAACGGAAACCGGCATCGGCTATCGTCTCCGTTCGCCCGATTGAATAGCCAGCGTCGGTCATAGCCAGGCGTAATGGAGCGACAATGGACATCACGCGCTTCTTATCCGTGAATAATGCGCTCGTGGATGTCCGCGCATCCGACAAAGCGCGCTTGCTAAGGGAGCTTTGCGCCCGTGCGGCAAAAAGCGTCAACGTGGATGCTGAGCGTCTCTCGAGCGATATCCTCAAGCGCGAGGAGCTTGGCTCGACGGGTGTTGGCGGCGGGATAGCACTGCCGCACGCACGCGTGTCGGATCTTGCTGCTCCATTCGGGATCATTGCGCGCCTGCGCAAGCCTATCGATTTCGAGGCAATCGACGGGCAGCTGGTGGATATTGTTTTCCTATTGTTGCTGACTGCGGCACCATCAGGCGATCAACTCAACGCACTCGCAGCCGTGGCGCGCAAGCTGCGGGATGCGAACCTGGTGCAAGGCCTTCGAGAAGCCCCCGACGGGGCGAGCCTTTATCGCGCCGTCGTCGGCTCAGCCTAGCGCCTCCGCTAAACACACCGAGAGCTATAAAATTCTCTTTGCGATTGGCCGGGACAATCTGCCGGATGATGGTTTGCCAATTGCCAAAGACGTCTAGAGAACAACTCGGCTTGTTGAAATGACTTCGGCCCCAAGCGAGACGATGCGCTCCCATGAATTAATCGGGTTCGGCGCGTGAAGATGCTTTTGCTGCGTCTGCTCACGACCGCTCCTGGCACTTTTGAGACATCCACCGATGTCCGCTATACGGCCGCTTTCGGGGGTAATGCGCACATACCGCAGCCGATTGTTAGTGGCGTGGTCGATGGAATGCCGACCGGCGCGCGTGGCGCGGCGTTCGAGTCCAACGAGCTGCGCAACGAGCCGATCAGAACGAGGAAGGACAACACCGCCAGAGTTAAGGAGAGGCAGTACATCCCGATAAAGATCGCTCTTGCGCTTGTCCGCCGTGCGATACGCGATGCCGTGTTTACGGCAAAGTTCTCTGGGGAATTCGCAATCGGGTTTTCACAGCAGTACTGAATCACATGCCGACGGATCCAAAAATCGATTCGGTCTGCTGTTAGGACAGCGGCGCCCAATTTCAACATGTGTGTGTCTCTGTTCGATTTGTAGGGCGGCCGAGCTTAGGAACCGCTAGCCCTCGTGTGGTTTGATGCTCCTCACTAGCTTTGCCCGCCGTGTGGAGCTTGTTATTCTGCGCCAAACATCTGTTTCTCGGGGCCACGCTAGCCACACCCTTTGCTGGTGGGACCAAGATGAGCAATGGGCCTTTTCAGTGCTAAATTCTGAACCCGATTTAGCTTCAATCCCGACGGCGCAAGGCGGCCTTGCCCGCCTGGCTGTCGCGCGCCTCGAAAGCGCCGGTGTGCCATCCGCACCTCTTCTTAGGCGTGCGGGACTGACGGTCGAGGTGATGGCGGATCGGGAAGAGCGCGTCAGTGTTCAAAGTCAAATCGCGTTTTTGGATAAGGCGGCAACCGCTCTGAAGGATGACTCTCTTGGCTTTACACTAGCTCGCGATTTCGATTTGCGCGAAATCGGGTTGCTTTATTACGTAATGGCATCTTCGAGCAATTTGGGCGATGCCCTGAAGCGGCTTGCTCGATACAGCAAGGTGACTAACGAGGCTCTCGTGTTCGGATACCGAGAGGGAAATAGGATCACTGTCAACCTGAACTACTCCGGTGTTCCACGGCACTCAGACCGACATCAAATTGAATTTTGCATGTTTGCTGTATTGCGAACTTGCCGAGTGTTAACGGGACACAACCTCGTACCACAACATTTCTCTATTTCGCATTATCGATCGAACGGTACGACGGAAATGGCACGATTTGTCGGATCAAAAGTGGAGTTCGGCGCCGATACAGACGAGTTTGCCCTAAATATTGAGACACGTGAGTTGCCGCTTACCCACTCTGATCCGTATCTCAATAGGCTTCTCCTGAAAGATTGCGAAGCGGTGTTAACTGATAGAAAAGGAGATGTAAGTCAGTTGCGTACGAAAGTTGAAAACGCAATCTCGCTGGTGCTTCCTCATGGAAAAGTTTCAGTCGAAGACATTGCTCTCAGTCTGGGAATGAGTAAGAGGACGCTTACAAGAAAGCTTGCGGACGAAGGATTGAACTTCAGTGGGGTATTTGAACAGCTGCGGCGAGATCTGGCAGTTCGTTACCTACATGAGCGCAAGCTGCATGTGTCTAAAATTGCATGGCTACTCGGCTTTAATGAGGTGAGCGCATTTACGCATGCATTTAAACGCTGGACTGGAAAGGCGCCGACGCAGATGCGCACAGCCGGCGCTTAAACATGACTAGCGTGATCGTTTGGGATATCGAAACGGTCCCTGACCTGAGAGGTTTTGCCGCCGCCAACGGCCACGAGGGTAAGAGCGACGACGAGATTCGCGCCGAGCTGGGCGACAAGTTCCCCAAGCACATCTACCATTCGATCATTTGCATCGGTGCGCTGGTCGCCCACCGCGAAGACAGCCGCTGGACGGTCGATGCGCTCGGCGCCCCGCACGTCGGAGAGCGCTCCGAAAAGGCACTGATCTCCTCATTCGTTGACCGCATCGCGGAGCTATCGCCGCAGCTCGTCACCTTCAACGGCTCATCGTTTGACCTGCTTGTCCTGCGGTACCGCGCGATGGTCCACGGGGTTACGGCGCCGGGCCTCGCGGCGCGCTCCTACTTCAACCGGTACACCGAGGATGCGATCGACCTGTGCGACGTCTTGTCTTCGTTCAGCTCCCAGGGCAAGGCATCGCTGCACGAGCTGTGCCGCGTGATGGGGCTGCCGGGCAAGCCGGACGGAATCAGCGGCGCAGAAGTCGAAAAGTACTACCGCGACGGGCACATTCGCGAGATCGCTGAGTACTGTGAGGGCGATGTCGTCAATACCTATCGCCTCTGGCTCCGCCATGAGCTGTTTCGAGGTAAATTATGTGATACGGAGTTTCAGGCAAGCGAGGCAGGCCTCGTTGAATTCATAAAAACGCGTGGCAATACCAAGCCGTATCTTGCTGATCGCATCTGATCAGATCCTCGTACCATTTCCGCAGTCGGGGGGCGGGACGTTTGCTCGCCAAGCGCGCACGCTTCTCGGCATCCAACAGACGAGGGTTCAGTTCGTTTGCCGGCGCAGGAAGGGGGGAATCTCGAGCTGATCCTCTTCAATCGAATTGTGCCCCGGAGTCTGCTGTCCATGCAGGTCGAGAGCCGGATGCACCGGCCGCTTGGCGTATTCCGAAACATCGGGAATCCGTAATGCTGGGAACGCGGGTCGCGGCGTCACAGTGGGGCGCTGCACCTGCGACCGATCGGGCGGCCGCGAAATCGGACTGACAGGGCGCATCCCCTCTCTTTTCTCGGACTGCCCCTCTTCCTGACGTCCCAGCCCTACTGAAGCAAGGCGGTGAAGAAGACTGAGCTTTCGTTGCTCATGGTTTTCCGGATCCACCTGCTCACCGCGTTGCGCACGAATCTGTGCCTGTGCCGGCCTCGGCAATTCGTCGATGCTGGGCATTCGTCGCGGCCG
>AR_comb_assmDRAFT_10021228_pt1 | contig 15658 bp, 14 predicted proteins | sample ArasoioldDNA_FD_10543 | JGI IMG/M metagenome (IMG submission 10543) | reverse complement strand
CTCTTATTACTCCTTTATTTTAGCATATTTACGACAAAATCTCACTATGAGTTCCTTGGAAGAGAAGCGGCAAGCGCTCAACGCCTTGAACATTACGGTCATTTGGCATCCTGGGAAACCGCTCAAGATTCATGGTAGCATTCCGGTTGTGATTCCTACTAATTCACCAAAGTGAATCCCGTAGACAACATGCTGCTGGCGCAGCACCGGCAGCAGGGCTGCCTCAATGTCGCGGCCCTGTGCCTGGGACAAGCGCACACAGTCCGTCACAAAGTGCGTGTGGATCCATAACGCACGGCGTTGCACAATCTCCATATAGCTTCTCCCTTGCCATGTCCAAGCCCCCTCTCTCACTTCACCAAAAGCTGCTTTGACGTTTTCAGCGCAGATGTCGTGCGTCTATGAACTTCTACGTGCCTGCGGGCCGTTCACCCGCCATTGGGCGGATCCGCCCATACAAAATAGGCGGATCCGCCGATGTGGAGGCGGCCTGGAGCAGGTACCATTGCAGCACTCTTTTCCTGTGAGAACCGAGGGAAGAGATCATGGGTCTCGCTTACCGTCTCGGCCATTTGTGATCTCTCAGCATCACATCGGAATCCTCGCATGCGCTTTGCCTCCGGTGCTGAAGTGCTGTGGCGTCGTCCAGAGGCAGCCGAAGGAGTGGTCGACGCCATGATCGAGGCCCAAGTCGATGTCGATGAAAGGATTTTCGGTCAGGGGTGGCATGCCGGTCAAGCACAGCCCCACGTGGCACAAAACCCTTTCACTCATTTGAGGCTTGCTTTGCAAACCCTTTCCGAAAACTGAAGAGCCCTGGCGTGCACGCACAGGCTTGGAGAAAAGGGGCAGAGGTGGTATGATTGTCCATTAACCTGTGATGGTAGGCTGTATCAGCGCCCTCGCTGAGTGCCTACGAGGCTTTGCAAGCTGCTGTCTTATTGCCCCACCTAGGCAAGCGCAGACGTGTAGCATGACCACATTGTTGGCTTGCCCCATTTCCGAATCGGAACGGTTATAGATGCTTGAGCAGAATCCCTCTCTTGCCCTTGAAGCGAATCATGAGGAGGTGCGACTCTGGGGCTGGCCTACCTTGGTGAGCCTGGTCATCACGCTTGTCATCCTGGTCGGTCTTGGGGCCATGCTCGATATCCAGGAAACCTGGCGCCAAGTCGTTGCCTGTAACAAGACGTTGATGGTATTAGGAGGCCTAGCACATTACGTGACCTACTTGGTGCGTGGCTACCGCTGGCAGCGATGTCTGTCGCCTGTGTCAAGCCCTTGCAAGTGGCGCATGTTCGGGCTGCTCACCTTCTTTGCTAATGGTGTCGACAATGTGGTGCCCGGGAAGCTCGCCGAGGTCTATGCAGCCCACCTGGCGTGGATCAATTGTGGCGTCCGACGCTCGACGGCGCTGGGGGCCCTTCTCTTTTTGCGCATGGTGGATGCCTGGGTCGTGTTACTCCTCGCGGCGCTAGCCTCCTGGTGGCTTTTTGCTCTCAGACTGCCGCGCGCTGTGCTCTGGAGCTTATGGCTTGGTGTGTGCATTGCCGGCGGGGTCACACTCGTACTTCTGGCATTTGTGGTGTCTAAAATGCTGCTGCCCACATGGATCCCCGCTCGGGGACAACAGATGATCCGCGCTTTTCACATCGGTATGTGGCCCCCCTCCAGCCAGTTGGGCCTCATCATCGTTCTCACTGGTCTTATTTGGGGCCTCGAGAGCGTGTGGACAGTATCTTTAGCGGCGGCCTTTGGGATCAAGGTGCGCCTGATGCAGGGGATGTTCTTGACCATGATTCCGCTGCTTGCGTCCGCCGTGCCGCTGACCCCCTCTGGCGTGGGGGTTGTCGAAGTGACCATGTACAGCTGTCTGCGCCTGTTGGATGTGTCGACAGTGACCGCTGCTGCTTTGACAGTCGTGCACCGGCTCATCGATTACTGGCTGCACATTGGTGTGGGTGCCTTGCTGTGGGCGTTCAGACGGCCCATCGGGCTGCGGACTTGGTTGGAGGTGTCACCTCCCGATGCGTCAGGGACACAATCGTCGCCACGCTCACTACACGAGGGGGTGTCTTATGGAGCTTGACTCTATTTTGCTGCTGCGAGTTGCCTCTGTCACCGATAAAGTCGACCACCCGCAGTTCTTCGATCCACCCTATACGCTCAAATATCTGCAAGCAGGACTGCAACAAGACTCAGCGCTGACAGTGCATCTGCTCGATGGGTGGATCACGCCACGGAGCGTGTCACAGCTGCTCGACTATACGGCCAGCGTCCGGCCTGATGTGATCGTCGTTTCCGCCTCGAGTTTCGATGTCGACGTGTCAAACGCCTTCGTGGCTGCCTTGAAAAAGCACCACCATGCTCCACTGGTCATTGGCATCGGGCAGGGGCATTATCTGAACCGTGACATCAAAAATGGCTGTGAGGCGCTCTACGACGCCATTTTGCTTGGCGAGCCGGAGGAGGAGTTTTTCAAACTCCTGGCCTGGCTGCGCCGGAGTGACGCATCCGAGGAGGGCTGGAGAACCCATTATCATCAGTGCTATGCTGCCGATGAGCGGTTTGTAGTGCAGGACCCGGATCGCCTGCCATTTCTGTCATACACGTCAGCAGAACTCAAGGCCTATAAGTCGATCTTCCCGGTGCAGCTGCGTCAACGCGTGGTGTGGGGTTTTCTGATTGCCACGCGTGGCTGTCCCTATCCCTGCAACTTCTGCAGCGAAGTCATGCGGGTGAGCACCGGCACCAAACTCCGCACCCGCTCGGCCACCAATGTGGCGGATGAAATGGCGCACCTGGGGCGCCAGGGCGTCAATATCTGTTCATTTCAAGACGATAGCTTTGCCTCGCATCGACGCTTCGTCCGTGCGCTGTGCGAGGAACTGATTGCCCGTAACTCCACGATGCCCTGGATGGCGCGGGTACGTGCTGATGAGGTCGATTACGACCTGCTGGCCCTGATGAAACAGGCCGGTTGTCTCATGCTTGGGATGGGCGTGGAAGCCGGCACTCAGCGCATTATTGATACGATCCAAAAGAATTTCAAACCAACACCGTGGCTGGAGCGATGCCGGCAAGCCTTCCGCTGGACGCGGGAGCTAGGGATTAGGACGAACGCCTACTATATCATCGGCAATCCTACCGAGACGCGGGAGGAAATTGAGCGCACCATCCGCTTTGCACAGGAGCTGAATTCCGACACCATTCAGGTGCATTTCTACACGCCGTATCCGGGCTCCGCGGCGTGGAAGAAATACCTCTACCAGCTACAGGACTCTGACCCGACCAAGATGTTTCACTATGCCACGCCCGTCTTTCCCGTGGCCGCCGTACCGACCGAGGAACTCGTGCAGCTGCGCGCGCAATTCTATCGCCGCTACATCTTTCGTCCGCAGTTCATGGTACAGCACTTCTGGCGCTACGCGGGGTTTTATTGGCACAATCCTGACGTGTTCTGGTCACTCTTGGGTATTCGCAAAGTCCTCTAGACGGACGGAGGAGCACAGGTCTATGGCCTCTTTTGGTACCATCCCGCGTCGGTGTGTCAACCTGCCTCCGGGGACATTGCGGGCCCTGGCGGGTTGTCTGTATCGCCATACCATCCAAGCTGGCCCGGCGCTTGGCCTGTTTCAGCAGCGCATGGCACAGTGGCTCGGCGTGCCTTATGTGTTCGGCACTTCCATGGGACGCTCGGCCTTTCAACTCGCCCTGGAGTCGCTCGACTTAGACAAAGGCGCCGAAATTATCTTTCCGGCGCTGACGTTCCCTGTCATCCCCATGATCGCGCAGATGCTCGGGTATACCCCCGTTTTTTGCGCGGTCGACGCTGAGACGTTTAATGCCGGACCACAGCACATCGCGCCGATGATCACAGCCCGGACGGGTGCCATTGTCGCGACCCATCTGTTCGGGCAAGCCTGTCCTATTCACGACGTGGTGGCTCTGGCGGGGCAGCGTGGCATTCGCGTGATAGAAGACTGTGCCCATGCGTGTGGCGTGCGCGTCGATGGGCGGCAGGTGGGGACGTTTGGAGACGTCGGGGTTTTCAGCTTCGCCGAGGGGAAAAATATGCCGTGCCTGGGGGGAGGCGCTATTGCCACAGGGGATGAGGCGGTGGCTCGGCGGGCCGAGGCCATCGTGGCCAAGGCCCCCACGCCAGCCACCACTACTCTTGTGCGAACTGCCTTCTCCATCTGGACCAAATGGCTGCTGACGCGCCCTGTCATCTTCGGTCTCACGGCCTACCCGGTCCTGCGGCTGCAGCTGTGCTGCGGGCGGCCCCTCATGGATTCAACGATTGGAGACGAACTGCTCGAGGATTTTCGTCATGCCACACCCACGGTCAGTCGTATGGCCAACCTCCAAGCGACCATCGGCCTGTTGCAACTCGAGCACATCGATGCCTTCAACGCCGGGGCCCAGTCCAATGCCCAACTCCTGACCACCACGCTAGGGACTGTGCCAGGGATCGCCATTCCCCAGACGCAGGATGACAACCACATTTACGTCTACTACCCCCTGACGACAGCCCCTGAGAAACGGGACGCCTTGCGCCATTGCCTCCTACGGCATGGTGTAGATTCGAAAATAACCGACATGTGTGATTGTACGGCTCTTGCCGCTTTTCGTGATGCCACATGCCCTGCGCAAAAACCAGCCTCGCCGCACGAGGCATCGCTTCTGGAGATCTGTGTTTACCCCACTATCCCCGCACAGCACATCCGCCGGGCTGCCCGGCTCATCCGGACGTGGGCCGGCATGCCAGCCTGAAACTCTTGGCAAGATAGAGCCTCTGTGAGGTCCTATCCCAGCACGAGAACATGCACGAGTGGTTCCCATATGAGCTTCCGCAGGCAGAGCATGCTTCTTGTCTTGCTCACCATCTTTATACGGTTGCCAGCCGTGATGCACCCCAAATACATCGACGACGAAGGGGGCTATGCAGTTGTGGCGCATGAACTCTTGCATGGCGGCACACTCTATATCAGTGCCTTGGATCGGAAGCCACCGCTACTTTTTTGGATCTATACAGTGATTTTTTTTGTCGTTGGCCACTATAACTGGGTGGCTTTGCATCTGATTGCAGTTGGCTGGATTCTCTTGACCATGTGGGGCCTCTATGCGCTTGGGAAAGAATTGTTTCATCGCGAAGTCGGTCTGGTGGCAGCCCTCTTGTACTCCATCTATACGGCGTCCGTGCACTACCACCTTCTTGCCTTCAATGGCGAAGTCATGATGAATCTCCCCATTGTGTGGGCGCTGTATGTCGCCTTGAAGCAAAACACCTCGTGCAGAAGCCCGGCGCTCATCTTGAGTGGCGTTCTGCTCTGTTGTGCATTTCTCATCAAGCAACCGGCAGCGATTGCAGCGCTGCCGGTGGGGATGTACGTCTTGCTGCCGGCCTATCGCGCCCAGCGCCACCTGCGTCTGCGCCATTCTGTCGTGCATGCCACCCTGCTCTCCGCCAGTTATTTTCTCACTCTCGGCCTCGTGGTCCTGGTTTTACACACCCAGGGCATCTTACGCGACGCCTACTATTGGACGATCGGAGATCACGACATTGTGCACGGTCCGACAGACCCCATCTTCTGGCGCTTGGGGATCGGCATGAGTCTGGCGTTTGCGGCGGCATGGCATCCGCTGGTCTGCCTCTGTTGCCTGTCTATGCGGGAATGCTGCACACGAGGGTCTCGCTATTGGGCGCCCCTGAGGGCAGAATATATCGCGTTGCTGATCCTGTTAGGCTGTTCCTTCGTTGGCGTCTCTTCCAGTGGACGATTTCATAGCCATTATTTCTACCAACTCCTGCCAGCCCTCGTCCTGTTAGGCGCTCCAGTCCTGACGGCCATATGGACGCAAACTCGTACGTATCGCTTCTGCCTGCTGCAACCTCGTACGTTAAAAGTTTTACTTGCTAGTACTACAGCGGGGTTTCTGATCGCCAACACGATCAATTTGTGGCTGCAACGACCTGAGAACGAACTCAGTCAATACGTCCGAGAACATTCTACCCCTGCCGATAAGGTCTTCTTTTGGGGGCAGGTGGACTATTTATATGCGGAAGCACAACGACGACCCGCATCCCGATATATCAACGCGGCTCCCCTCACTGGGTACATCTGGGGGAGCCCGACGCACGATGATCCTAACTATGATACCTCCTATCGCATTCTTCCAGGCGTCTGGGATATTCTGCAAGCAGAGTTCCAGCAATCGCCGCCGCTCTTTTTTGTGGATACAGACCCTGAAACCAGGGCCCAAAAATATCCACCTTCTCGATATCCTTTTCTCCAACGACTGCTTGCACAGGATTACGAAGTGGTCCTCTCCACTCCCAAGGGCGTGATTTATAGACGGATTGACCACCGTTGAATGGCCTCGTGCTGCCCCACATCTCAAGCAGAGCGCCCCTGGAGTGCCACGAGAGTGCGGCAGCTGGTACTTGACGAACCCCTAGCGGGGCATTGGCATTAACGATAGGGGCGGCTGGTAATGCTCCATTGACATGCACTCCATGTCAACTTTGGCATGTCTCGGACAGGCTCCTAGTACCAGGCGATTTCTCGAGGAGAAGCAAGCGATAATGGAACCGATAAAACTAGAATAAAGCATATTGCTACGTTTCGTTCTCCGCGGTGCGCACATCCTCGAGGGCCCGGGCCGGCACCTGCTCCAGCTCAACGCGCCAAACCTGCTTGCAGCTGCACGCCGACGCACCCACCTGCACGACTTTGGCGACCCGGCCCTGCAAGAACCTCTCAGGCGCTTAGTGCAATCCGTGGAGGGCGAAGCGCGTCTCAATTTTATCGGTCGCCTCGCAGCGCGTGAGGACCTCACCCACCTGTTGATGAACCGGCTCAAGATGGAACGGGATCGCCAGCAGCACCCCGACATCACAGCGGAGCAGATCCGACGGCCGCTCTTCATCACCGGCTTGCCGCGCACAGGCTCGACGTTCCTGCACGGCCTGCTGGCACAAGATCCCGCTAACTGTGTGCCACTCCACTGGGAGATACGCGATCCATCGCCTCCCCCAGAGTGGGCGACGCATGAGACCGACCCACGCATCGAACGCGCTGCGTGGCAGATTCGCTGGTTGTTCCGCCTCGCACCTGCGTTTCGGAAGATCCACGCCGTCGGCGCACGCCTTCCCGAGGAGTGCACCATCATCCTCAGCCATGCGTTCCTGAGCGTACAGTTCTCAACGACTTGGTTCGTCCCTTCGTACCAGACGTGGCTGGAACAGCAAGACCTCCGGCCTGCGTATCGGTACCACCGGCAGTTCCTCCAGCACCTGCAATGGCGTTGCCCCCGCCAGCGGTGGGTCTTGAAAGCGCCGGCCCATCTGCCCGGACTGCGTGCCCTGTTCGCGACCTACCCGGATGCAAACGTGATCATCCTGCATCGCGACCCGCTCAAGGTGGTTGCGTCGGTCGCCAGCCTCCACGTGACGCTGCGGCGGACCTTCAGCGACGCTGTAGACCCGCTGGCAGTGGGTCCCGAGGTGACGCGCATACTTGCCGAAGACATCCGACGCGGCTTCGAGGCCCGCGATGCAGGATGCGCGCCAGCCGATCGGTTCGTGGACGTGTGGTATGCACAGCTCTTGCACAAACCGCTCGATGTGGTACGGCGGATCTATCAGCAGTTCGATCTGCCGTTCACAGCCGAGGCGGAGGCGCAGATGCGCCGGTATCTCGGCAGGAACCCGAAGGACCATTACGGTCCTCACGTCTACTCGCTGGCGCAGTTCGGGCTTGATCATGAAGTCGAACGCGAGCGCTACCGCTCCTACTCGCAGCGCTGGGGGGCACCCGCGGAGACCTGATGACCTGCTGGGCTTAGTGCCGCAGGGGGGATATTTGTGAGCACCCACTGACCGTGCGCGTGTGGAGGACGACAGAGGACGGCGGCACGATCGCCGCTCGCGGTCGCAGCCAGCCGTCCTGCCTCACGCGGCACGTGGTGGTCCGCTGCCCGTCACCAGGAACCCGTCCTGTCCGGCAGACCCTGGCTGCCCGGCGGCCGACAGGGCTAGCCAGTGGCTCGTCTCATGCTCCGGTGCGGCTGGGGGCTCTCGATGGCGCGGGGAGAAAAGGGCACGCCCTAGCGCGTGCACCAACGGGAGCAGGGTGGCACGGGGTGGGCGGACACGGGCGGTGGAAAAGGCGCAGTGGAAAAGGCCATTTGAATTAACTATACTCGGTCCGCTAGTATCGGAGCGCCTCGATAGGGTCGAGACGTGCAGCCTGCCGGGCCGGGTAGACGCCGAAGACGATACCGACCACACCCGCAAAACCCACGGCTACCACGAGTGTGTCAGCGCGGATCAGGGTGGGCCAGGTGGCGACCGCGGCGATGCTGTATGCGCCCACCAGCCCCAGCCCCAACCCCAGCCCGCCACCGAGCAGTGCGACCGTGACGGCCTCGACCAGGAACTGGGCGCGAATGTCGCGCTGGCGTGCTCCGACCGCCAGGCGGACACCAATCTCCCGTGTGCGCTCGGTAACGGACACGAGCATGATGTTCATGATCCCGATGCCACCCACCACCAGGGCGACTGCAGCAACACTGGCCAGCAGTAGCGTCATGGTGCGCTGAGACGCGACGCGGGTCTGCGCGATCTCGGTGGGGTGGCGCAGGTTGAAATCGTCCTCCTGGCCCTTTCTCACATGGTGCCGCTCGCGCAATAACGCCGTAATCTGGGCTTCGGCCAGCGGGATGGCCTCCACCGAGAGCGCCGAGCACAGAATGTCGTCGAGCCAGGTGATCCCTTTGAGCTGTTTCTGGACCACGGTGTAGGGCATCAGGACCACGTCATCCTGGTCCTGGCCGATCGGCGATTGCCCTTTGACGGCCAGCACCCCCAGCACCTGGCATGGGATCTGCTGCACGCGGATGGTCTGGCCAACCGGATCGGCAGCGCCAAACAGATTGGCCACGACGGTCTGGCCGAGCACACAGACCCTGCGGATGGCTGTGACGTCGTCCTCCGTGAAGAAGGTCCCGCGGGCCAGGCGCCAGCCCCGGACCGCCACGTAGGCCGGGGTCACCCCGCGCACCTGGGTGCCCCAATTCTGGTTGCGGAAGACGACCTGGACGCGGAGATCGACGTTTGGGGAGACTTGCGCCAGGAGAGGAATTTGCTGCTGAATGGCGTACATGTCCCTCAGGGTCAGGCTCTGGGTGCCATGCGTGCCGGTGCGCACCCCGTTGACGTTGCGATTACCGGCTTCAATCCAGATGAAGTTCTCCCCCAGGCTGCGGATTTGCTCCTCGATCTGCCGCGCCGCCCCTTGCCCAACCGCGACACTACAAATGAAGGCCCCGACCCCGATACTGATCCCTAACATACTGAGCCCACTGCGCAGGAGGTTACGCGCCAAAGCGCGCAGGGCGATGTGGATGACGAGGGTGAGCGTCATAGGGTGTCTCTACGTCATGCGGGGTGCATCGTGCCACAGGGGTACACCAGCGGCTCCCATCGCCAGGGGCGATGGTACCGCGTGTGATGTACTACACTCCAACGCTGACGCGCCGCCGACTGCCGGCCGGTGGCTCGCAGATGTATGCCATTACGGTTCTCCCAGGCTGGGCGGCCCGGCGCCTCCCGGCGTCCTCCGCGGCGGCTTTGGCGACCGCCTCAAGTCCGAGCGTGAGCACCCCGACGCGCAGGACATGCCCAGACCACCCCTGAGCCTCGCACACGCCAGGCATTGTAGCCTCCGGAGTGTCTCGGATCAATGCCAGTGTGGATGCGGTGACTGCACACACGCTGGACGAGGGAGCGTGTGGTGCGACGGCGTCCGTCTCGCACCGTAGGGTGTGGTCTCCCGTGGGGAGCATTATACAGGTCGCTCAATTTCTTGGAGTTTGACGGAATGCGTTTGAGCAGATAGGGCTGATCTTGCAAGCGGCCTGAGACCCAGCCATGGCACACAGGGCCAGGAGGGGGAGAGTTTGTCACATGCTTGGACCATTTCGATCCTCTACAAACCGCGAAAAATTGGACGATTTGGGTTTGTAAAGTCCTCGGTCCACCGGTGAAAGAGGACCTGCACTGCTGTCACGCACGACACCGCGAGGTCACCCGTAGCGCTCCACCACCCGGACAGCGACAGAGGGGCGCGCTCTCGCGCTCACGCCGCTCGCGCCCCTCTGCCCTCGCAGGAACGGCTGGCCCCACGATGCGTGCTCGTCTCCTGTCGTCGTCGGTGTCCTACCTCCCGTACACGGCAATACACCCTGTTAAGCAGTCGGGAAAGACGTTGTTGGCCCCCAAGGGCACCAACACGTGGTTGGTCTCAGCATTGGCGGCTACCGAGTGCGCCGTCGCGGCCGGGTGAGGATTGGGCTCTGACGCGGCCACTGCTGGCACATTCAATGTCGGTACCAGCTGCTCCAGGGTGTTGCTCGACGCGTCGATCACGCCGAGAATGGCGGCGCCCTGGGCCGTGAGGGTAGGCGCCGCGGTGGCGGTCCCTAGCGGGGGGCGCGCCGGGGTAATAGCGTTGGGAGCGAGCGGGCTGCCGGAGGCAGCGGTGTAGTAATGCCCGTCGCCCGGGTTGAACCAGACTTCATCCCCGGCCCCCACACCCAGCACGTTCGCCACGGGCGTGCCCGTGATCGCGTCCAGGATGACATACTGGGGCGCTGCCGTGTTGGTCTCGCGGTCCGCATTCGTCGTCCATTTATTGCCCCGCTCATCGAAGACCGTATTACAGCCGACCAGCAGCTGCTCATTGGGGCCGACGGCGAGGCCGGCCGGGCCGCAAAAGTCCACCGGATACTGGGTCTCCACCTCGCCCGTGGGCGCGATGCGCAGGACTGCGCCTAGCCGGTTCGTCGACCCGTCCCCACTGATTTCCGGGATGGAGAGATAGAACTTTTGGGTGCCGGGATCCCACACGGGTTGTTCGGCGCCGTTGGTCGCATCCACGCCATGGGCCAGATCAAAGATGATCCTGTTGGTCGCGGGGGCGGGCGGGGTGAGGGTGCACGTCGTCGCATCGAACTTGATGAGCGTGCCGAACGGTGGCTCGGAAGCGTTGTTGATTGCCAGGATCAGCGAATCCCTGGGGTCCACCGCCAATTCATCCGCACGGGTGGGATCGGTGGGGTCCGTCTGGACGCTATTGACCAGCGTCAAAGTCGCCTTGTCAAAAGCCACCACCCGACTGGGGGCGTCGGTGACAAACAGGCAGTTGGCCGAGGTCGCGACGCCGTTGGGACCGGCGCAATCGTTCGCCCCGGCGGGGGGGGAACACGGCGTGAACCCGGCGAATCCCCCAGGCAGCTGCGTGACAAACGTCTCAGCGACGACGACATCGACCGCTTTATTGGACCGATCGGCGAGATAGTAGGTGCCGGTCGCCCGATCAACCCAGCTGATGTCAAAGGAGTACATGCCGCCCGTCGTATTCGTGTCACTCACGGGGATCGGCACCGTCTTGAGCAGCAGGACCGCTGGCTCTGCGGCATGCCCGACTAGCAGCAGGGCCGAAGCCACCACCGCCACCGTCAAGGGACGGAAATATTTCCTGAGTACGGTGTGTACGATACTGTGTTCGTGAAGCATATCTTCCTCCGATAGCAATGTGTTTTCCAATCGGAATGGTTACTTCTCCCTTACCCAGGTGTCCACAGAAGATGGTCCGCGTGCGCTGCAGTGTCTACGTCTACGGTTCAGCGCGGTTAGAGTCGTTGCGAGCGCGTGCGTACCATACGGCGACAGGACAATTGCGCATAGGCCACATGCTTGACGCTTTCTGGTAGCTTTGGAGACATAATGCATTATGTGGCGATGACTATCGGAAGTCCATTGGCTGGAGCACGGGGGACCAGGTCCACAAACACCAGTACCCACAGCCTGAACCCAGGGGACAGAGGCGGGCCACGGACGCCGGGGAGCCGGGCAGCTGGCTTGCTCCGGCCAGGCATTCTTGGTAGCCTTATAGACGCCATGAGGACAACTCCTCGTGGTGTGGTGGGCTGGCGATTGTGCCCTGCAAAGCTTGATCGCCAGCCCGTTTTTTTTGGTGTGGGCGCTGCCGGCCCAGCGTACAGCCGCTCCCGCGCCCCACTGCCACAGCACGCTCAATCAGTCCACATGCAATGCGTACGCATGACGACTCGTATTGATTGATTCAGCACGTGCGCGTGCTGCCAGGGTGCCAATGTTGTGCAGTCTGATTGAGAGGTCTGTCCTCCAGCGCTCGTTATGCCACCAACGGTGACAGAGACCGACTGGGCTTCGCTCATGGCGTCGGCCACCCCCCGGCTGCTTCTGGCCGACGCTACAGCACTTCAGCATCGGAGGCAAGGCGCGTGCGAGAACTTCGACGTGATGCTGAGAGGTCACAAATGGCCGAGACGGTAAGCGAGATCCCTGATCTCTTCCCTCGGTTCTCACAGGAGACGAGCGATGTAATGGTACCTGCTCCAGGCCGCCTCCACATCGGCGAGGCCGCCTATTTCGTATAGGCGCATCCGCCCAATTGCTGGTAAACTGCCCAAAGGCACGTACAGGTTCATAGACGCACGACATCTGCGATCAAAACGTCAAAGCAACTTTTGGTGAAGTGATATGAAGCTTGGATCATGGCGTCGGCCCTCCCGGCTTTCCTTGGAGGAGTCCCAAGCACCTAAGCTCCTGAGGCAAGAGGTGTGCCCAGACTCTGCTGTCACATGGAATACCCTACACTGGCCGACACAGTGATCGAAACCCCGCCTGCATCTGCGGGATGCCGCGCTACCGTGCATCCCTATACAACCGTCCGCGCCTCGTGCCGCGCTCTCACGTGCTTCCCTCAACTATCACACGCGCATCGGTCCGCGCATGTCGCCTCTAGGGCTTGTCTTAATGTGAACGTTGGCATAGAGTTCCCCGCGGCGAATGGCTCGGAGCCCCTTGTCATGGGTCCTCCTTTAGTGACAAATCCCCGCATGGCTGAGCAAAGATGCCCGTCGGTCCCCATGGTGTGCAGGAAATAGTCGGCGTGCACCTTCCGCACTGCCATGCGTCAGTGCAGCGTCGTCAGGCGCAACGTGGTGAGGTGCTGGAGTCTGCAGCAGTACAGGTGCACAAAACACATCCTATACCTCAGAGGTTTGCGTGTCAACAACAAAGTGAGAACTTTCATCGGAGGTTTAAAACAGTAGAAGCCACAGCAAGAGAAGCGATGCAAAGCTTTCGCTAGCACAAAACGGTGACATTGACGCCACATGTATCACTTACGACAATGTACAACGGTGCACATACTTTTCCGGTATGCCCATCTTCCGTGTACATCCATACTCTTCAGCTCATTGAAGACTCGATGCCGCTATTGTGATATATGAGTGCCAGGCGTTACAGGCTGAACAGAGATCATCGCAGGGGTGGGGGCTGCACTGCCCCCCCAGTTCGGGTCGGGGACCCGCAGCAACGCTCTGAGAGAGCCACACATGGAACTGAAAACTCGCAACCAGTTCTCTCACAAATCTGGACAGCCTACAAGGCTTCCTGCCCGCGGCCGACGAGGAACAGTACTGGCACTGCGCTAAGCTGCGCAACCACTGAAAACACGATCAGTGCCGGGAGCGACACATCGTACAGCACGCCCATCAGCGCACTCCCGGCAAACCAGAGCAGGCCGTAACCGCTGTTGAAGACTCCATAGGCCGTGCCGCGCCGCGCCGTAGGCACCATCCCGGCGACTGCCGCCCGCATGATCGACTCCTGGGCACCCATCCCAATGCCCCACAGCACCATCCCCAGCATGGCGATGTGAAAATTGCCCAGGAACACCAGCGGCGCGAAGAATAACGACACAAGCGCGACACTCCCGAGGATGACGAACCCGCGGCGATCGAACAGCCGTCCGCACACCAGCGCCGCGACGGCGTCCACGCCCATCGCAACCGCATAGAAGATGGGTATCCAGCCCTCGGACGCCAGGGAGGTCTTTTGAAAATGGTAGGCGATGAGCGGAAAATCGGCATAGCCCGCCGCGATCAGCCCGATCGCCCCGAGATACAGCCAGAAGACACGCGGAAAGCCCTGCGTCTCCAGCGGCGGCGTGCCGATCTCGAAGCCACGCGGATCAGGATAGCGCAAGCGCGCCAGCACCAGCACACCGAGCGTCAGTAGCGCCGGGATGAGTAAGCCCCCGAAGGCGGTGGCGTAGCCACCGCGCCTGAACAACACGGCGGCGACGATGAGCGGGCCGAGCAGTGCGCCGATCTGGTCCATCGCCTCATGCAGCCCAAAGCCCCATCCTCGCCCCATCTCGGTCGTCGCATGCGAGAGCATGGCGTCACGGGCTGGGGTACGGATGGCCTTACCGAAGCGTTCCGCAATCATGAGCGCCGCGGCGACTTCCCAGCGCCCGGCCAGCGCCAGGCCGGGCACCGCCAGCACATTGACGACGTAGCCGACCAGCGTGAACGTCCAGTAGCGCCCGGTCCGATCGCTGAGATAACCTGCCACCAGCCGGAGCACATAGCCAATCAACTCGCCGAAACCCGCGACGAGACCAACGACCGTGGCACTGGCGCCCAGCACCGCAAGGTATGGCCCAGTGATACTGCGGGCGCCTTCATAGGTCATATCGGCGAACAAGCTCACAACTCCCAGCAAGATCACGAAGGTCATTGCTGTGCCTCGCGTCAGGCCAGCGTTGCGGTGGTTCATGTGGGATGACGCATCCATACTGTACTCCTTCTCCGTAGTGAGAGACATGACGGGAGGCGACGAAAGGTGCGCTCAAAGAACGCGTGCGCTCCTGCACAATGTCGCGGGCCGCCATGTGACCCTGAAACTGGTCAATGAGCACCGTTTTCTATGTGAGCCGCTTGTCGTCCTCGCAGAATCCCTCCAGGCGAACAGAAAATGGGATGGCAGATCGATGATATCGTCGAAGTGGGCATTGAGCGAGCCCGCCACCGAAAAAGACACGCAGATAGCCGAGGAGGCACTGGGCAGCGACGTCTCACCCGCAGGATGGAATGTTCGCTACACAGTGTTAGGCGACAGAGCACAGCGGCGCATTCCCATGGAGTGCCTTGTGCTGGCGGTGCCCACACGTTGGCCTTCCCCCCCTCGCCCGAAGGAGCGGAGGCCTCGCACTTGGTTTGCGATGTCTGGCAGAGCGCGTTCCGGAGCAGCCCGCGATCGTAGATGCCGAAGGTCGAGGCTGACTCAAAGGTCAAGCAGCGTACCGCCTGCTCCAGAGACATGATGTGCTGCTCGCGCACCCAGTGACCCAGGAGACGCGTGCTATACCCATAGCCGCCGTGGAACCGCACGTGTGCCCCACCATCGGAGAGGCTGACAATGGCGTTGGGGTAGTTGAGGATTGTTGACATCGCTGTTGTATCAACGTTGTCCTCACCATACAGGAAGGCCGTCTCCCGCTTCTCTTCCACGGTGAGATCCAGGAAAAGGCATCAATGATCCCCTTGCCCTGTGCCCTGGCCAGGTCGTGCACACTCTGGCCTTTTAAGCCCTTATTCTTCTCCAGCACTGGTGCTTCCACCCACATGGGTTATCTCCCTATCTGCGCCAGCACCTGACGGGCCAGGAGCATCTTCACAGGGCTGAGGGGGTGGAAAGGGCGGGACATGCGGACGTCCCCCGCCAGACTCAGCAGACTATACGCCGCATAGGACT
>AR_comb_assmDRAFT_10199643_pt1 | contig 15662 bp, 7 predicted proteins | sample ArasoioldDNA_FD_10543 | JGI IMG/M metagenome (IMG submission 10543) | reverse complement strand
AATGCAACAGGAGCAACAATTGGTAAACCAGAAATTGTTCTTAGAGCTCCTTCTAGTGAAACTAGCAATCTACGTTTTATGGCATTTGACAAAAATGACAATAAAAAACAAAGCTATGTAGTTTATAACACTTCAGGCAGGATTTTGAACACTGATATAGCCATGAATAACTCTGACGTCTTTGTATTATGGATTGGAGAAAATAGTTCTTATAATTCACAAGAAAAAATATTTTTTGCAAGAGGCACTGATAATGGCAATACCTTCCACCCTACTATCTCAATAGAAAATGTAACCCCCCCACTAGATAATCTTAGGCTAATACCATCTGCAAATAACATTTATGTAATGTGGCATAGCTATTCAAACCAGTATCCTGAAGGTCATAAGATATTCTTCACGAGGAGTACTGATGGCGGATCCAGTTTTGGACCAGTTAAGGAGATAGCTGACGGTACATCGTTTGATGTTGCAGTATCAAACAATAACATTTACGTGGTATCCACAGCTACAAGTGTTCAAAATAATTCGTTGCATATATTCTTCACACAAAGTACCGATTACGGAAAAACCTTCAAACCTGTTGATACAATTTATAACGATACCGTAACGAATACTAAAGAGCACGATAACAGTATATCAGATTTTGCAGTAAATGCAGAAGATAGTAATGTATATATTGTTTGGAGTAAGGCAGGCCAGAATATGACAGGATCAGTAACATCTTCTATATTTTTTAAAAGAAGCTATAATAACGGCAATAGTTTTAACCCTGTAAAGAGAATTGAGAATGTATCTGAAACAATAACAAATCTCGAAGTAAAATCATTTCAAAATAATGTATACATTTTATCGGATGCGGCCGCTTGGAATGCTACTTCAGTAGGTAAACCATCTTCACCAATACCGTTACATTTTGACGTTTCAGTGAAAATAAGTTTTGATCATGGACAGAGTTTTGTAGATAAAAATTCAATAATAAAAAGTAACTCCTTTCCAGTCGGAAGCCAACTTTTTGTACAACCATATGAGGTTACTGTACTTTCCCTTCGTGGTAATGATATACTCAAAAGTGACAGTGGTGCCTCAGGACATGATCCTTTTTATACAGCAACCTTTACCAATGCGACAGATATTGGCTTTATTGCAGGTTATGAGAATGGATTAGATAGTATTGGGTCTAATTCTGATGGAAAAGTTTATGGAATAAGTGGCAATACTACGGGCGTTAGATTAAATATTTTTTCACCAATCTACGGTCTCAATCACGTATATTACAATTTGTGCCCAAGGGTATCAGAAAACGGTGCTTTATCTTTTACCGAGTATTTTCAATGTAATGTAAAGGCATATGCTGATAATCTAATGAAGACATTTGAACCCGAGATCCAAAAAAATATTATCAATCCATTAGAGCGCATCAATAGTAACAATTCAAAAATATCCGCAATATCATCAGATATTCGTTCTGATCTAAGAGGTTTTACACAACTATTCGATCGTGTATTAGCCAAGGAATATCCACTATTACTAACCATAGACGGGAGATTAGAATTTAAGGATAAGTTAACAAACGAATCAAATCAATTTTGGAAGCAATATGAGACTAAAATCGAAACTGAAAGTCAGCAGTTAGTATCGAAAATTAACAGTCTACATAATGAGACAAAAATGCTATCAGATAAAAAAGCACGATTAACCAATCACCAAAATGAGATCATTGGCCGTTTACAGCATATTCGATTGCCAATTGGTGAAATTCCTATCGGTTTCAATGAAACCATGGCAGTGTTTCCTCTTATTTTGAGTGGTGGGCTACTAATATTGGTATTAATGTTGGTTGAATCCATTAATATACGTAAAGCATTTCACCTTCTGTCTCTTAAAAAAGATCCTACAAGAAAGGTATTTACAAATCAACAAATCTCTCTCTCATTACCATTGTGGATAGATCCCATTAGCTCTAGAGCAGCGCAAATCTTTAAATTTTTAGCGCTCTTAATTCCACTTATCTTTTTTATTATAAGCTGTTACACCATTTTCAGTATTAACGTAGAAAGCGCCTTTCCAAAATTTACGGAAAATGTTCAGAATAATAATTTAATATACATCGGAGTATATGCAGTAAGTTCAACTTTTTTTGTTTTTAGCTATTATAATTTAGTAAAAGTGATTCGCGAGTATCGATGCAAGCTTAAGTCCCAATCTTAGACATACTAATAGCATGATGTCCCAAACGTTTACATGTTGTGCCTGATTGAGGGATCTTAGTACTTTTAAGATGAATGACATATGCGTTTGTCGAATGCCGAACACGATACAAACATTCATTGTTAAAAAAGGATTCATCTTAAATACAGTCAAGTAAATGGCTAGCGTGGTTCGCCTGAGTTACAAAATTATGATGCTAGCAAATATTTCCCATCAATTCTAGTCTTTTTAAATAAATATGAATTCATATTATAATGAAGTCGTCTAATAATGCCGCAAACCATTGTCCCGAATCCGTCACTGAAATTGGATTACATACACAAGTGTATTGCATCCCTTCCGAATCCTATTTTGGAGACAATTTTCTGCTAAATCCATATTCTCTTCGGTAAACTGTCAAGTTGATCTCAATCTTATGAATGAACAACTAAATTATGAAGGACCTTTTTTATCGTTAGGTCTCTTCAATGAAACCCTATCCATTATTCTAATAATTTCATTTTCAAAATCACTTTTAGATCTAGTATTATTTTTATCTTCAATGATTTTCTTAATTGTTATGTCGATCAATTTCTTTGCGAGGCGACGTTTGTAATCATCGAAAATGATATTTGGCAAATTCCTAAGGATTTTAGCCACATCGCTATCAGATCTCTGTTCTTCCAATTCCACAGATGTTAGGTTAAATTTAAAAGATTCTTCTTTAGATAATTCAACCATGCATTCTATAATTGAATCACTGTCAAAAAGATCTTCAAATTGTTTGTTTCGGATTATAATGTCCTCTTTTTCGGCCAGTTTATCGGTAATCAATCTATTCTTAATATTCACATTCTTTGTGTGATTGTCTAGAATAGCAAAAAAATTACATTGAGACCGCCTAAGATACCTAAATAAAAAAGGTAAATTAGGACTATTATCCGTTCCATCAAGACTATCCACAAAAATATTTTTTCCAATCTGGTCATAATTTAGAAACTTTGCAACAGTTTCGAATGATGAGACATCAACAGGGTCTTCCAGAAATATTACGCAATCTGCACCATAAACGTCCGAATTACTCACACCTAATATTCTTCTTACTAGTATCAAGTGACTTTCTTTTTCAATTCTTTCGCGTATTGAAATTCCATCCTTTTTGTATATTAAATATAGCTTTGTTCCATTGTCTAAAGATGTAAACAAAGATGAGTGAGTAGTGATCACTAGTTGAATTTCAGAACTTTTTTCTCGAAAATATTCAAATAATTTTTTTTGCGCACTAGAATGCAAGTGCACTTCCGGTTCCTCTATACATAGTAACGAAATTACTGAACCCTTTCGTTTTTCAAACATCAGTAACGAAATTAATATTTGTTCAATGCCTTTACTCAAATTTGCCAAGCTTGTGCGGGTCTGTAGACCATGCTCGTCAAGCATTACAGTTATGTAAGACTCGACAGGAGGAGCATAGACCCTGGTATCGGGCTCGCCTAAAATCTTCTGGATCCATTTACCCAATTCTGGGAAGTCGTCCGTATGATTTCTAATGGTGTTCAGTACCGTTACTAGGTTTCTACCGTCAGTTTCCAATTCATACTCTTCCTTAGCGGGGAGCTGAGGAGCTGCTTGTCTAGTGATTGACATTATCTTTATTTGATTAACAAATTCGTCGACAAGATCTCCTATCTTAAACGCGATGCTACCTTGTCCACGTGCTAAAATCCGAAATTGTTTACCTAAATTTATTTGATCAGTTAACATTTCCTCCGTCTCTAGAAGTAGTGTATCCTTTCTTTTTGCGAAGTAATTTTCCAAGTCAATGAAGTGACATATTCCAGTACCATCAGAACCTATTTCGTTCCGTATTAGTGAAATAAGTGTCGCGTCTTGATTAGACACTTTAAATTCCTCGTGTACAAGACCTCTACCATCGAACTCAATCTTGTATCTAATAAACCTGAATAGCTGTTCTTTGTTAAGATCAAAATCTGAAAAAAACTCCTTCTGTTGGGTAAAGTATCCAACTATTCTCTGCATATCATGTGCTAATAACTCAAATTCTAACTCAAAAGTAATATTCCCATCTCCTCTATCAAAAACTAAATCGGTAAAATTTGTATGCAATTTACCTTGAGAGATTGATTTTAGAGTCTTAAATGCTTCAATAACATTGGACTTTCCGGACTTGTTTGCGCCTATCATCATGGTAAGATCATCGAATTTAAATTCTGTGTTCTCTTTAAAACTACGAAAATTTTCCAAGGAAAGCTTTTAATTTCATCTATTACCCCAGTTATTTCTAAATTTAAACAGTGTTTAATATTATTTTACATCGTTAGACTTTACATAATTCACAAGTGAGCGCCGGACTTGAACCGAGAATAGTTCACCCAGCGGAAATTATTGAAGGCATAAAGCATTCGAATAGTTTCTGAATAATCTCAAAGTATTCTAACCTCTGAGAGCATGGGTTCTACTTTGATGTAGATGGAACATCGAAACCCCGCCCTGTAAATTCTTCAATAATTTGCTCCCTTGAATTAGGAGACAGCTTAAGAAGATGATTGAACAGAGCAGATGAAACGGCATTAATACTTAGCTTATCAGGCAAGGATTCAAGCGCCTGACATATTGTTGGGTCTACTTTTTGTTGTCCGAATTTTTCGCGGAACTCCCAGCATAGACTAGACCATGCCTGACCCATCTTGTGGGCTTCTTCATTTCTAATTAAGCGTACTGGTTCTTTTAAATTTCTAATGCGTCCAGGTTTTAAACCAAAAACGGCTGCGAATTTTTCCCCAAAAATCGGGTCATCATAAAATGAAGCGGCGTAGTAGTCAGAGAACCCATATATAATAGCTAATTGGCCGTCTGCATCCTTACCTTCATATTTTGACCAACGCTGCGACAGAACAGATATAAAATATTCATGACAGATCCCATCGTTTTCATCCGTCAGGGAACTTCCTATGTGTATTTCTTTAAAGTCATGTATGTAGTAAATGTTCATTAAATCTGCAGGTTCCAATACAATTTTTGGAATGTCAGGCAACCTAGTAAATCCGATTGTCTCTAGCCAGTTTTTAAACTTTGAAATCTCTTTTTCAATTCTTGCAATAATCTTTCGCTTGCTTTCCTTTCTTTCTTTCTCAAGCTCAGCTTTGATATTTTGAAATGTTCCTTCATCAGGATTAGGCACCGCCTCAATTTTTTTGAGTACTTCCGATTCTATCGAGTTGAGGTCACTTTGAGAAGCATTTTCAGTAACCTTTTTTTGTTCCGATACAGACAATGTCGACAGACTGTTATATGAAGGAGTAACAAGAGCGGTGAGTCGAGATTGCAGTGTCGGAATATGTTCCTCCATCTCCGATATTTTTAGCTCTGACGCAACCTTGATGGCTTGCGGTTGATATAGATTACGCATTCCCATGGGAATTTCTCTTGGACTATAGAGAGTGATTGGCTTTTCCCATAATATATAAAAGAATGCCATCGCTATGAAGAAAGGAAATGTAGTCATAAAGATGACTAGTATTGTGCGTTCGATACCCTCCAGCTGTGTAACCGGATATGTAAGGAACACTTCTATCAAAGCTACAAACAGTGCAATAATGCCAAGGGGAGACTTTACAGTTGGTATCTGTAACATACTCATTGATAAACGGGAGCACTAATAAGATATTCGGACAAATTTGATATTCGATTCAGGACAAAGTTCTAATTATGTACATATTAATTGCAATTGAAGAATTAATTATATACTGCCTCTTCTAATTTAGTTAAAGGGTAGACTGACATTTACAAATAACGAAAAACAAGAGAACGTTTCCATATTATTTTAGATAATCCAATTAATTGTTATACGACAGGTAAATTAGGGATTACCAGAGGATAATATAGTAAGTAATATAACAGTGTGACAACACCTTCACCAAGGCCGATTAGAATGACATAAAATGCTACTTCACGCATTCTACGCATATTCAATTTTTTCCAAGACGGTGAGCCTGCTACACGATCCCAGTAGACCAGATAAATGAAAAGCATTACGTATATTATCCCGAGACTCAAGTAAAAAATACTTGTAATAATAGTATCATGAAAACCAACTCTTTCATCTGATCTAACATAAACTATCATTTTTTGTTTTTGATCAGCCTTGGAGGAATCTAACATTGCATTTACGATTGTTTCTGATCTTGGAGGCAAAAGATTTACTTCAAAAAAGCCATGTCCCAATATACTACTATTGGTAATGAAGTGGTTTGCCAGAAATGGTTCCGACTCAAAGTTAGAAAATGTAACATTCTTCGCAGAAACAGATGATATGATATTTTTTGCTGAAGCCAAACCTAGATTCTCGATTTGAATCGTTAGCTTAGTGTTATTGTCGAGGATGGACACTGAATAATCAAGAAGAGGACTTAGCAAAATAGGCAATATTCCTGTAATTGCTATACTTGCGACAAGAGAACCAAGTGCTATGGCGTCCACTTTTGGTGTGTCCGGAGGTGGTGTATATGGTGCTCCAGCCCTTCTAACTAGGTAATGACGATAAGAGAGAACAATAATTAAAAAAATTACGCTTGTGACAAACGCAATGACTAAATGGTACGGATAAAAAAATGATTCATCTGGGTAACTGATTTGCAATATTAGAAATAATACCCTTATTATTTTTTATCCTTTACTTATTGTTGGAATACTGATTCATCAATCAGTAAACTATGAAAGACGAAATAGTAAAGTCCTTTAGTCACTTCAGAATACTTCTAATGGATGGCGGCTAAGCTAAACCTTGGTGTTATTGAATTAGATCTTGAGAAGATATCGAGCCTAGTTAAAGAAATGATAAGCATAAACCTTGATGAAGATAGTAAGAGGCATGTTAAAGAATTAGTAAATGAGATTAACATAGCCTATAATAACCTCGTCGACTGTTATGTCGATTTTATGCCACTAAGAAAAAATGACGATGATTTTGAAAAGTCCTTTTTAACGGTCTTCGGGAACTTCAAAAAGACTTATCTCAAATCACCCGAAGATAATGAGGCAAGTTGTGGAAGGATTCATAATGCGTTATATAAAATCTTAGAGGGTCGTTGGTACTTGTCCAAACTTCCAAAGTTAAACCAGAAAATTAAGCAGTTTAGGGATTCAGCAGATGCTTGGTACCTGAACGATACAGTAATGGTTGAGACATTCAAGGAATTCAATACACAACTTTACAAAGAATTGTCCGCAGTTGAAGCTGCTTATGGTAACGAACCTATATCACAGTCAAGGCAAAGACTTGATTCTATTATATCACAGTGGGAGAATGAATTCCTAGATTTGAGAAAGAAACTAAACGATTTCAAGAATCTCAGCAATGACATTCGCTGAATGTAATATCGGGATTCAATGAGTACTAGAATCATATTATTCCACATAAGGCTAGCTCGCCTCCGTATCTATAGACATAATATAGCTAGATGTCAAAGGGCTCGTATTGATAACCTATCTATTTGAAACCTTTTTTAGGTACAAATTTGTCCTTCATCCCTTCCGGCCCTTCAAATTTAGTATCTTTCAAAGGATTCACATTGTAAACAATGGAAATCCCTTCCGAATAATAGAATCTCATCCGCTATCTATAAATGGAATATACTTCGAAGAGAATATGAATGAATTTAGGTTTTCTGAACACAGTTAGATTAAGATTAATCAGCCGCTTGTAATTTGATCATTCTCCGACTTTATTATAACATTTGAATCCCTTTTTAGAAACAAATTCATTCTGAATCCCTTGATCCGTACTAGTATGCTTGTTCCTACAGTGATATTATTGAGACTTGATAAATAGGAAAAGTAATTTATGTATTTTCAAAATACTAATTTGTAAATGCGTTCGCCAGGATTGTCTATGAGATTGTGTCAAGAAGAATCTGATGTTGATGTAATATGTCTGCCCTACAATATAGAACATCTTAGTCACACTGCAATACAGCTTTCGTTATGTACAGACGGCGAGGTGAGAACAATGTTATATAATTCGATAGTATTATATCCAATGTAGATGTCATCATCCGACGATTTTATTGATATCGTTGAGGACTGGGATTATTCACCACACATTGATGAAAGCTTTGGTCATCATGTTATAAGAAAGCAAGAGAGAGATTTACTTGTAGATTTTTTGTCTAGGCGACAGGAAGGAGCATTACTATTAAGTGGCAAAAGAGGGGTTGGAAAAAGTAGTGCAATTTTTTCAGCCATAAACTATGTTCAAAGTCTAGAGCCAGCACCCAAGCGTGGAAAATCGCTAGATAAGGAGCCGTTTCTAGGAGTAGGTCCAAAGACGTTTGAGCTTATTAATTCTTATGATTCCCAAACAACGGAAACGAGGGAAAGCTTTAAAAGAAAATATCTTGACCAATTCTATTCAATACCCATTTTAGTTAACGCTCCAAATTTTGAAATCCGTAAAGGTAATCCTAGCACAGAAAAGGATGAAAAAATTGACTTGATTGAATTTAAACGTGTCGTGTTACAGGATTTAGTAAGGAAATTATATGAAAAAACAAAGAAATATGGGATAGTTAGAGAACCATTAACAGATGAAAAACATTCTGTGGTTTCTTTTGGGGTAGTACTCTCTAGACTGATAAGAACAATACGAAGACTACTTGTAGATCGCATAGCCCGTCCATTAGTTTATAGAATTGGTGCAGTTTTTAATTCTTGGTATGCCTTATTACTTTACATTCAGAAACAGGCAAAACTGGACGATGCTGAATTCAGAACAATTATCTCAAATCTGTATAACAGGGCAGTGGCTGCAGAGTTTAGGCAAGAAACCAACCTCCAAGAGGTTAACTTGGAGAACCAACGTATTGAAACAGAGATGTTGAGAAGTTTACAGATCACTGGGAAACTAGTCGGCGTAGCCATAGTCTCCTTTTTAGCCGCAGTAGTTATTGCATTTCTTCCATTAATTAATATTCCTTTTAATACTTTTATTCCTATTGCCTCGATAACTAATACATTCGGTTTAACTCCGAATGAAGTACTAAGTAGGATTATACCAATAATGGTGGGGGCGATACCTCCAACGCTTGTCACTATATCATGGCAAGTGAAGAAAAATACGACTGCTCAACGTGAAGAAGAAAGAAGGGCATCAGTTTACTATAGATATAATTATGATGTTAGTACCCTTCAGTCTGAATTAGAGACTGTTCTCCGTAAGCTCTCGTTCTACTATAAAGTAATATTTGTAATAGACGAACTTGACAAGATGGAGCCAAGTACAGTAATCGATGTTGTAAAAAGTCTCAAAACTTTATTTAACCAATCGTCAACGCTGTTTGTTCTGGTAACAGCAAACGACTTATTTGAAAATATAGTGGAGAGTGCAACGGAGCGAAAAACAGAATATACACTCTTTTCGCAAAAAATTTTTCTGCAGAGGCCAAGATTACAGGAAATCAAAGAATTTATGGATAATATAGTCTCTGAGCCACCAGAAGAAAAGACCTTATTTTATTGGGACAGAATCTCTCCAGCAGGATCTGAAAAACTTGGCGAAGCCATTCAGAGAGAACATGACGCCTCGGATAGAGACATTATAGACAGTAATGATGAAGACCTAATTACTATAAGGGATGCCGAGGTTAAAAAGAGTAAGGATGACAATATCGTTACTGTTAAACTCGCCAATAAGGCAGTTTCATTAGCAAGAGACGACGATGAACAATTTGACGCGTCAATGACAATTTCTGATAAATATGGAAATGAGAAGCTTTTTGAATTTAAAGTAAAATTCAACGAGCGAGGAGAACGCAATGTTGCCTTAGTCAAAAAGAATAATCAATATTCTAAGTTTCAGTATTATGCTTCTTATATTGCCAGATCTGATTTTTTTGACCTCTATACTTTTATTCGCGATCACATAGTGTCTCATAATCGCAGTAACCTGAGATTGAATATAAATTTAGACCGCAAGAAGATCATTCAGGCAAATTTACAAAAGGCAATAGGGCAGGTATACTCTCTCAACAGATATAAACATCCTTCTAATTGGATTAAGAATGACTCGCTTCTGGATCAATTGTATAATCTTGTAAATAAGTTATCAAGCTACAAGCCTGAAACGTCCTTAAAGATTAATTATGATCCGCATTTTACTGTTCTCTTTTCAAATATCGATGCTGGCCGGACAGATGTTTTAAGTGTTAGAGACAGAGTAGAAGGAAGAGCATTGGCAGATCTGATGGTATATCTTGTAAGGCTAGGAGCCCTTAGGGAAGACACTGGCAGTAAGGAAATAAGAAATAGTTATCGAATAACCGGAAATATAAAGGAAGTTCCAGATAAGCCCAATATTTATACAAAAGAAGAAGAAAGGTTTCTCGTTGCATACGAAAACTTTCAACAAATAGTTCTCGCATACGCAACTGTGTACAGGGAGCTCGGAGAGAAAAAAGAGACTGTTCCATATAGCATCGATAATTTTAGCCAACATAATGATCAAATTTTCGGTATATTAATAGATAAAGTAGGTATAAATTTAACTCAATTTGTGCCTTTATTAATATCTGTTTATGACGATTTAAAACCGATCCCAATTCGTCACTATAATCGGGAAGATTTGGTGATTCCTATGCAGAATATTTCTGGTGCACGTGCTAGCATATTGGAAAATACCGTGTTATTCATTAAGAGCGTTATCACATCTGCAAATACGCAAATCTTGCAAAAACGTTTGACTTCCGCATACCTTCGTAATAGCCTTGGTATCAAAATTACAAAAGCAACCGTTTCTACACCAGCTTTACTGATTGAAATAAAATCCTCTAATGGACGAGACATGGGAGTATTAATTGTTCAAAATATATCAACCGATCTAAGGGAATCAATAAAAAAGGCTGTAACTGAAAAAAAATACAATTTTTGCGCTGTTCTTCTCACTCAGAATAGTACAGGTGTTTCGACTGAAGCCGACTATACGAGAGAACTTAATGAGGTTGGCAAGAATATTCAGTCTGAAGTAGATAATTTCTTGAAGAACTTAGATGGAACAGATTTGGCGGACGAAAATGAATCCTTGGAGGGCAGGGCAGAACGAATTCTAGACCTTTCTATTCCAGCTCATCCTTTAATACTAAAGCATTTAATACAAAAACTTTTGAAGTTTGATCAAATTGGAATTTTCTATGGAATTTTATCGAATATTGAGTTGACAGTACAAGATACTATCGAAATCTTAGCTTATACTCCTAATCTCTTGGACTTTTTTGATAAGTACTATTATCGAAGAGAGGATTTAGAACAGCAGTTCAATGACGTCATAAGAAACATCAATAGCGACAAAAGTACTAAAGTTCTTTTAAGTAGTGGCCATGGGACCGGCAAAACTACTGAGTTGTATCGACTGAAAAGGGAGCTTGAAAAGAACGGACATACTGCGTTTTTCCTAACAGCTCCATATATTGACCATTCTGATCTATATTACATCGATATTTTGCTACTTCTTATAAGAACCATTCTTCAATCTGCTATGGATCTTTCAATTCGTTTGGATCAACCCTTTCTAATCAAGCTAGATGATATACTAAAACAATTTAGTGTTGAAGTAAAAGGGACCGAATCTGTAGAAAAACCTATGTTGACTGATATTGGGGAAGTAAAACAGACTAAACCTGACAAAAAGGAAAAAAAAGAAATAATAATTACGGATTTGATTACAAATATTGACTTATTACTGAAAGGAGGTTATAAGTTCAAAACTCATTATATTAAACTGAGAAGAAAAGAGGACACGATAATGACTGTTACAAGGAATGTAACTGATACAATTAATGAAATTCTAATTTCGATTGAAAAGTGGAGCAACAAGAAATTACTATTTATTATAGATGATTTCGAAAAAGCAAGACACCACGACTTCTTTACCAGATGGTGGGATTCTTTTGACCAACTGGCTTGCCCTGTTATCTTATCAATGCCCCAGAACAAGTCCTATGCATCTCAAATTGATTCTGTGACGAAATCGTACTCCGTATATTTATTGCCCATACCGCAAGTAGAAGACAAAGATGGAAGTGAAAATGAATCAGAGATAGAATTACTGAACCAAATGGTAAGGAGGAGAGTTTCTGAAGATATTATACCAGATGATATTGTTAGGATGGCTGCTAAGATGTCAGGAGGTGTTATATCTGATTTATTTACAATCCTACAACAATCACTTGTAAAAGCTCTATCACAAAAACTCACGTCAGTAAATAAGAATATCTTAAATGAAGTTTTTTCAGAAAGAGTTGGGATTTATAGGACGATTATTGATCCAAAATACTACAAGAGATTGGAAGAAATTCAAAGAACCAAGAATGCAGAAAACGATGAGGATATTTATGAATTATTATCCAGAAACTTAATTCTTGAATATAGAGAGAACTCCAATAGATGGTATGTTCTTAATCCAGCAGTTGTACCCTTGATCAAAAGGTAGATTTGATGATGCCAAGATGAATTCAAGTTCTAGTGTTAAACCATATGTAAAAGCAGACTACTCCCTTCCAATATTCAATTACTAAGGCAGGGAATCATATAATTATGCAATGGACTCGCATTGTAAACAATGGAAATTCCTTCCGGCCCACCATATTTTTAGCACAATTTTGAATATCAGATGAATTGATAGAATTATCAACCTTACTAAATTCAGTAAGATACTTACTAAATTCAGTAAGATCATCTGAAAATATTCCCACCTTTTCAAGCAGAGGGATTTCCAAAGTTGAAAGAATCCTCAATTTCTTTCTTATTTCACTTTTGATTTTATATGCATGTGAGGTTGAAATATTGCATTTTTTTCCTTGTAACCACTCCAACTCAGTTTTTGTAAGCAGTGCTGGTTTTGTATTAAAGTCTTTCAATTTTATTCCTCTTTGAATAAACCTGAGATTTCAAATTATAGTATATATCACACACCATACATTAGTGTCCTATCATTCTCCACATCGACTTTTTCCCTTCTCTAATGTAGGTGGAGTTTACTCCATTATTACAAAGTTTGCACCTTGTCATTATGAAACAGTATACTATTTTTGGACTACTAATAGATGGTATCACTATTTTTCTATAGATGTTGCAATAAAATACGACTAGTTAAATAACCATATCCCTTTTATTTGGTTGAACTGAATTGTTAAAACGCAGTTAATCTATTCGTCTTATAGATGATCCATTTTACATACTTGCATTAGTGTCAATAATAATTATAAAAACTTCATATAAAAAACAAAAACTTTACATAGATAGATATGTTGACCGAAAACATGTGCTTAAAATTTATCACATCCTTTACTTTAGTTGTTATATTGTATATGGCGTGTGCATTACAAATGTCTATGGCTTATTCTCCTTCATTTACTAGACAAGAGTTAAGTGATACAAGAAATTACTTTTATGGGAGTTGTAACGATCATGGGCTAGCTGGTCTAAGTAATTTTACAGAATATCCGGGTTTTGATTTGGGAGCCATTTCCTTGATTAGTAATGGAAAAATATTAAATGCAACACTTTGGCCTACATCTGCATTTGTAAATCCCAAAGTAGATATCTCTCATACGGGCACTTTTCAAATATTGGAAATAGATTCGAAAAACAACAATACATCTCTGGATTTTATCAGGAAGGTCTTTAATTTTTATAACAAAGCATATCTTCCTGAAAATTATAATACAAGTATTACTAATGGACATACAGTTTTTTATGGTAATTATAGTGGTGATTTTAATCATGATGGAGTATATGACCGTTTAATACAATACTGGATAAATTATGACAATAAATCATATTTATTCATGTATGAAGCACCGCAATACATTTTTGACAATGATTCAGCAAAAGTGTCAGATATTTTAGAGTCTGTACAAATATCTGGTCAGAAATTGACACAGGGTAAACTGTCTTCTATACCTCACGAATTTGCCAACTTTGAAAATACAACCTTTCCTATCACATTTCAGTATCCCTCAAATTGGACCATACATCATTATCCTCATAGTAATAACAGGCCTACTGAAACTACATCTTCATTATTGTCCTTGGTAATTAAAGCAGCCAATAGAACAGTTTTTGATGATTTTGGTAATATGACCGTGAAGAATAATACAAATTTTACTCCAATAGTAGATTTTAAATCCTTACCAAATTTGCCTCCATGGGAAAAAATTCAATATGGAATGCTTATTGATGTCCCATCGAGTTATGGTAATGAAAGTGATTATAGTGTTACTCTTTATTGGGACGCGAAGGCAGGAAATTGGACAGAAAAAATCAACGAACTATCGTCTACAGGTAACGTTAAAGTATTGAACGAAACTAAAGATTATAAATTATTGGACGCCTCTTATGTGCCTTTGTACTTCGACTTGAAATATGCAAACTATCCGCATCAATATAATTTGATATTTCAGACATATTTTATGTCCAAGAGTGGAGGGGATGAACCTTGTGAAGCAAATGACATAAGCAGCTGGATTGCAGTTCCCCCACCCGAATTTTCACTAACTTTGTCAAATAACCCCTTGGAGATAAGAGAAGATGAAAACAAAACAGTACAGTTAGGAGTTGAATCTAAAACTAATCTTAATTCTAATATTTCAATAAATGTTCATGAACCTAAGGGAGTTTCGGCAAAGCTAGAAACTTCTCACTTTTCTCTTCAGCCCAACGCTACTGGCGTTACTGATTTAGTGGTAGGAGTTGAGGGCAATATTAGTAGTCGAGCATTTACGATTCCAATTGATGTGAAGATGTATTTTCCTTTCAATCAATCTCTTACTTTAGTAACTAACACGAAAGAAAGAAATACCTTACATTTCAATAACACGTTTAGTGCGAATATTAATAAACATGCAGACCTAACCACAATAGTAAAACCAGCATTAAGATGGGATGAACGCCTCAACATGTTTGTTACATCAATAATAACCCCTTTAAGCGGATTATGGACATTCTTGGCAGGTGTAGCCGTAGTAGTCGGACCTTTGATTTTTCGACTATATTCTAAGAAGAGTAAGAAAAAAGACAGTAGTATTAATGACTATTACTAATAAAACACTCTAAAGTTAAACACAAGCAAGGGTCATACTGATTTTACTGCTTCTTGTCCCACTCAACGTGTATCACCATGTAAAATTCCCTTCGAATTTTCTTCTCAAAGCCACACCTAGAGAGGACAAAAGTAAACCCTCCTCCTACTATTTTGACAGTGAAATCTATGATTCCTATTTTGATATCGATCGGCATGGAAAGTAGGGGAAGAAAATCTGCAAAACTTCTTTCGAAAGTATTTAAGGTTTGCGGCAGATTTCAAGTGAAATGAGATCGAGTTGGAACAGTTTCTAGATACAGATTTGTCCTTCATCCCTTCCGACTAAATGAAAGAATATTTTAATAGTAGACATAATGAA
>AR_comb_assmDRAFT_10119586_pt1 | contig 15663 bp, 18 predicted proteins | sample ArasoioldDNA_FD_10543 | JGI IMG/M metagenome (IMG submission 10543) | reverse complement strand
GAGCGCCAGGTCGAGGCCGACGCGTTCCGCCTCGACCTCCTCTACCGCCTGAAGCTGCTCCACCTCTCGCTGCCGCCGCTGCGCGAGCGGCGCGCGGATATCGCGCTGCTCGCCGAGCACTTCGTGCGCGCGTGCAGCGCGCGCTACCGCAAGCCCGTATTGCCGCTCGAGCCGGCAACCCTGGCCTGGTTCGAGCGCTACTCGTGGCCGGGGAACATCCGCGAGCTCGAGAACCTCGTGCAGCGCGAGTTCCTGCTCGCCGAGGGAATGTGCATCGCGATCGCGGCGCCCTCGACGGTGCTCGCGCGCGCTGCCGAGCCTGCGCCGGAGACCGAGCTCAACTATCGCCAGGCCAAGCGCCGCGCCATCCGCGAATTCGAGTCGAGCTTCCTCGCGCAGCTCATCGGCCAGGCCAACGGCAACATCTCCGCCGCCGCACGCCTGAGCGGCACCGAGCGGCGGCATCTCGGCCGGCTCCTGAAGAAGCACAACCTCCAGTAGCCGGGTCGTTCCGCGCCCACCTGGGTCGCGTCGCCCGGGGGCGCGCGGCCCCGCAACATCCGCTCTCCTGCCGGCGGATCGTTGGCCGTCAGGCACTTGCGCGCGCAACGCCACTGGCATGCGGCGTGCAAATGAAAGCGCGTCGTGCGCGAATGGACCCGCGAGAAGACGACTGTGCCCGATGACGACGACGCCCGAAGAACCCGGCTGTGCGAAGCGATCCTGGAGCACCTGCGGAGGCACCCCTTCGCCGCGGACACCTCTGAGGGCATCGTCTCGAGCTGGCTGCCGGGCGCCGGGATGGCCGACGCGCCCGCCTACATCGACGCCGTGCTGCAGGACATGACCGAGAAGCGCCTGCTCCGCGCGTACTCCCTTCCCGGCGGCGCGACGCTCTATGCGAAAGGCGCCGCCGCCCCGTGAGCGACTTCAAGGCGATCGCCGGCGCCACCAGCACGCTGGAGCGGCTGCTCAGGGCGAAGCTCGGGATCGAGGTCGACACCCTCCACCCGCCCACCGAGATCACCGCCACCACCACCCCGCTCGTCGGCATCTTCCTCTACCGCGTGGAGATCAATCCCTTCCTCGTCAACCTCGACTGGAAGAGAACCGGCAGCACGCAGCTCGCCGCCCCGCCCTGCGGCCTGAACCTGGACTACCTCATCACGCCGTACGGTCCGGACCTGATCGAGATCCAGAGGACCCTCGGCGAGGTGATCCGCACCTTCCACGACTTCCCGGTCGTCGATGCCTCCGATCCGCTGCTCTCGCCGGAGCTCGCCGGCATGACCGAGGAGCTGCGCATCGTGCCGCATCCGATGGCCCTGAACGACATGATCGAGCTGTGGAAGTCGTTCGAGAAGCTCTCGTACCGCCTCGCGGTGACCTATCAGGTCTCGGTGGCGGTGATCGACAGCACCCTCTCGCGCAGCGTGCTGCCGGTGCAGGAGCGCAGCCTCGACTTGAGCCCGCTCAGATGAAGCTCGAGCCGCCGCCGCTGCAATGGAGCGCGACGCTGTGCGCCGAGCTGCGCGCGCGCCTCGTCCGCCTCGTGCAGCGGATGCGCTCGCCGCAGCCGCTCGGCGGCGAGCTCGCGTTCCGCGGCCTGGTCATCGGCGACGCCGAGATCGACCGCCTGCTCGGCGAGCCGGGCGATGCGCCGGACGGGCCGCGGTTCGCCTGCGGCAGCCTCTGGCGCGCGGTCGCGGCGGCGGGCGCACCGCGCGCGGCGGCGCTGCAAGCCGCCTTCCAGCTCTCGGACTTCGAGCTCGAGTGCGTGCTCGCCTGCCTCGCGCCCGAGCTCGACCGCGAGCTCGAGCGCGTCTACGCCTACCTGAACGACGATGTGACGCAGCGCCAGCCGAGCACCGACCTGCTGCTGCGCATGCTCGCCCCGCCCGAGGCGCGGCTGCAGCTCTCGGGCAGCCTGGCGCGCGATGCGCGCCTGCTGCGCCATTCGATCCTGGTCCCGCTCGACCCGGCGCCGGGATCGCGCCACGCGCACGGCGCGTTCGCGCGCGTGGCCGACGGGGTCGCGCGGTTCCTGCTCGAGCAGGACGCGGAAGACCCCCTGCTCGCGCGCGCCCGCTGCGTCGCGGATGCCGCGCCGCTCGCGCCGGTTCTCTGGTCGCGCCTGCCCGCGGCGGCCGAGCTTGGCGCGCTGCTGCAGGATCATCTCGCCGGCGAGCCCGCGGCGCCGCTGGTCGCGGTGCTGCGGGGCCGCGTCGGCAGCGGACGCCGCTTCGCCGTGGAAAGCGCCTGCCGGCGCGCCGGCTACGGCTGCATTGCGCTCGACCTCGCGCGCCTCAGGCGCAGCGCGGACGCGGAGCGCACGCTGGCGGCGGCGTTCCGCGATTCGGTGCTGCGCGGCGCGCCGCTCTTCCTGCACCACCTCGACGCCTGGCTCGACGACGCCGAGCGCGCCGCGGAGCTGCGCGGCTGGCTGCAGCCGCTGGTCCACGAGCTCGGCTGGGCGCTGTTCCTCGGCTGCGAGACCGCGGCGTCGCTCTCGAACTGGTTCCGCGGCGCGCGGGTGGTGGAATTCGCGCTCCCCGAGCTCACCGTGGCCGCGCGCACCGAGTCGTGGCGGGCCCTGCTGGCGATCCAGGCGGGGCTCGGCGCCGGCGACGCCGAAGGGATCGCCGACGCGCTCGCCGCCAAGTTCCGCCTCTCGCACGGGGAGATCGCCGAGACGTTCGCGCGCGCCGCCGGCGAGCCGCGCGCGCCGCGGGACGCGGCCGACTGGTCGCGGCTGCTGCACCTCCAGGCAGGCCGGGTGGCCGCGCCGCGCCTGGGGCAGCTCGCGCAGCCGGTCGCCACCGCTCACGGCTTCCCGGACCTGGTGCTGCCGGCGGACAAGCTCGACAGCCTGCGCGAGATCGTGCGCCGCGTGCGCCACCGCCGCACCGTGATGGAGCAATGGGGGTTCGGCGAGCTCTCGGCGCGCGGGCGCGGCCTGGTCGCGCTGTTCTTCGGCCCTTCCGGCACCGGCAAGACCATGGCCGCGGACGTGATCGCCCACGAGCTCGGCATGCAGCTTTTCCGCATCGACCTCGCCGGCGTGGTGAGCAAGTACATCGGCGAGACCGAGAAGAACCTGCGCGCGGTGTTCGAGGAGGCCGACCGCGCCGACGCGGTGCTGTTCTTCGACGAGGCCGACGCGCTCTTCGGCAAGCGCTCCGAGGTGAAGGACGCGCACGACCGCTACGCGAACATCGAGATCGACTACCTCCTGCAGCGCATCGAGCAGTTCGAGGGCGTGGCGATCCTCGCCACCAACGTGCGCGGCCACCTCGACCCGGCGTTCCTGCGGCGCATCCATATCACGGTCGAGTTCGCGCTGCCGCAGGAGACGGAGCGGCGCGGCCTGTGGCAGCGCTCGTTCCCGCCGGCGGCGCCGCGCGCGGCGGACATCGACTGGGACTTCCTCGCCGGCCGCTTCGAGCTTTCCGGCGGCGCCATCCGCAGCGCGGCGTTCGGCGCGGCGTTCCTGGCCGCCGAGCGCGCGCGCGCCATCGGCATGCCCGAGATCGTCCGCGCGCTGCACGGCGAGCTCGCCAAGGCCGGGCGGCGCGTCGCGGCCGCCGATTTCGGCCATTACGCGCGCCACGCGCAGCACGCATCGATTCCGTAGGAGACCGCCATGGCATGCCGCCTCGTGAATCTGCACAAGTTCCCGCTGAGCATCGATCTGCGCGGCGGCGAGACGCTCGTGCTGGCCCCCGGCCAGACCTCGCGCGCGCTGCTCGAGGAATCGCTCTACCACAACCAGCATCTGCCGGGCTGGGAGGCGGCCGGCTGGGTCGCACGGCTGCCGGCGAAGTTCGCCGACACGCAGCCGCCGCCCGGGGTGGAAAAGGAGCTGACCGAGGCCAAGGCGAGCGTCGAGGACGAAGCGCCGGAAGAGACCGAAGCCGATGACGACAGCGACGAGGACGTCGAATCGGACGCCCCGCACACGAAACCGCGCCGCCGGAAGAAGCACCGCTGACCGGCCGCCCGAGAACCGCACCCTCACAGGAGACAGACGATGGCCGAATACCTGCATCCCGGCGTCTACACCGAGGAAAAATCGAGCGGCGTGAAGCCGATCGAAGGCGTGGGAACGTCAACCGCCGGCTTCATCGGCATCACCGCCAAGGGCGTGCCGAACAAGGCGACCTTCATCACCAGCTGGGCGCAGTTCGTGCGCAGCTTCGGCTATCTCATCCCCGGCAGCTACCTGCCCTACGCGGTGCAGCAGTTCTTCGCGAACGGCGGCAAGCGCTGCTACGTGGTGCGCGTGCTTTCCGCGGTGTCTTCCTCCGCGGCCGGCGTTCCGCTCAATACCCGCGAGACCAATACGCCGGCGCGGGCGGCGATGAGCGTGAAGGCCAAGGGCAACGGCGCGTGGGGCAACGAGCTCGCAGTGCTCGTGCAGGACGGCTCGAGCAACCCCTCCGCGGAGTTCAAGCTGGTGGTGCTGCTCGACGCAGAGCCGGTCGAGGTGTTCGACAACCTGAGCATGGACCCGGCGGCGGACAACTACGTCGAGACCGAGATCAACGACGCCTCCGACTTCATCCAGGTGGAGGACCTGCACCCCGCCACCGAGCTCGCCAACGGCCGGCCGATCTACGCCACGGCGTTCTCCACGGCGGCGCTAGGCTCGCCGGTCACCTTCGCCGCGAGCGACGCGGTCACGATCACCGCACCGGACGGCACCACCAACACGGTAGCGCTCGACGCCCTCACCGCGCCCGTGGCGCCGGCCGCCGTGGTCGCGGCGCTCAACACCGCGTGGGCGCAATTCAACGTCACCGCCTCGCTCTCCACCGTCGACGACGGCGCCACCGTGGGCCGACTGAAGCTGCGCGCCAACGCGGCCGGGTTCGACCAGTACTTCGCCTTGAGCGGCACCGCCACCGCGGGCGGAAAGCCGCTCGCCGGCATGGCGGGATTCTTCCAGGGCAAGGGCGCCGCCCTTGGCGCCACGCTGAAAAGCGCGGTCGCCGCGGCGGGCACGTTCGACACGAGCGGCGGCAACAACGTGCTCAACGTAACGATCAACGGTAACGCCATCCCGGCGATCAACCTCACGGCGAACGCAGCCACCCCGATCGACACGCTCGTCGCCGAGATCGGCACCGCATTCGGCGCCGGCGCCGACGGCCTGCTCAACGTGCGCCGGGAAGGCAACCGAATCACGCTCTGGACCACCAACCGCGGCAACGCCAACAACAGCTTGCTCGTCGCGGGGACCGCGAACACGCCCCTCAACTTCCGCCAGCTCGACGGCAGCGCGATCCCCGCCACGGGCAGCGTCGGGTTCGGGCGCTCGGAGCCCGCGTTCATCCTGAGCGACGACGGCCCCTTCACCATCGAGGAAGGCGCCAACTTCACGCTCAGCGTGAACAACAACGCGCCCGGCGCGCCGCCGGTGACCACGGCGGCGATCAACTTCGTCACCGGCGCCGACTTCCAGAACCTGCAGAAGGTGACCGCCAAGGAGATCAAGGACAAGATCAACGCCACCGTGGCCGCCGGAACGGTGAGCGCGGACGTCGTCGGCGACGCCGTGGTCATCCGCCAGACGCGCAGGGGCAATTACTACACCCTGACCTTCAACGACGGGCTCAAGACCCCCAACATCAAGCTCGGCTTTGACGCGCAAGTCCAGCGCGGCTACGCCGACGGCGACGCAGCCTCCCCTTACTTCCGGCCCGGCCAGAACTTCGTCTCCGGGGTCAACACGCCGCTGCCGCTCGCCAACGGCACCGACGGCAGCCCGGTGTCCAACTTCGACCTGATCGGCACCGCCGACAAGAAGACCGGCCTGCACGCGCTGGACGACGTGCGCGACGTCAACTTCATCGCCATCCCCGGCGCCACCGACCCGGGCGTGATCGGCGACGCGGTGGGCTATTGCAGCATCCGGCAGGACTGCTTCTTCATCGCCGACTCGCCGGGGAAGCGCGACAAGCTCACGCCGCTCACCGATCCGGCGCACGCGCAGGACTTCCTGCGCAACCAGATCAAGAACAAGACGAGCTACGGCGCGCTCTACTATCCGTGGCTCGAGATTCCCGACCCGGTCGGCGCCGGCCGCAACCCGCGCCGCTTCGTGCCGCCTTCGGGATTCATCGCCGGCCTCTACGCGCGGATCGACACCACGCGCGGCGTGTGGAAGGCGCCCGCCGGCACCGAGGCGAACCTGATCGGGCCGATCGGCCTCGAATATTCGACCACCGACTCGGAGCAGGACATCCTCAACCCGATCGGCGTGAACTGCCTGCGCGATTTTCCGGCGAGCGGCATCGTGGTGTGGGGCGCGCGCACCCTCGCGACCCAGTCCGATCCGGAGTACCGCTACATCCCGGTGCGGCGCTACACGATCTACCTGCGGGTGAGCATCTACAACGGCACGCAATGGGCGGTGTTCGAGCCGAACGACGCGCCGCTGTGGGCCGCGCTCAAGGCGAACATCGACGACTTCCTGATGGGCGAGTTCCGCAAGGGCGCGCTCGCCGGCGCCACGCCGGAAGACGCCTTCGACGTGAAATGCGACGCCGACCTGAACCCGCCCTCGGAGGTGAACGCAGGCCGCGTCAACATGGAAGTGCGGTTCGCGCCGCTCAAGCCGGCCGAGTTCGTGATCATCCGCATCAGCCAGAAGACGCTGCGGCCGCAGGGGTGAGCGATGCCGCCGCGCGCGAGCCTGTTCGATCCGTACCGCACCTTCAAGTTCCGGGTGCGGCTGGACAACGCCGTGGTCGCCGGCGTCTGCAAGGTGTCGGCGCTCGGGCGCAGCGTGGCGGCGAACGAGGTGAAGCAGGCCGGCGACCTGCTGTCGCCGCGGCAGAACCCCTCCGCGGTGAGCTACGACGAGGTCACGCTCGAGCAGGGCTGGAGCGCGGACAAGAGCTTCGAGCGCTGGGCCAACGAGGTCACGCGCCTGCAGGCCGACCCGAAGGTGAAGCGCTTCAAGCGCACCGTGTACATCGACGTTTTCGCCCTCAACGGCAACCCGGTACCCGGGCCCACCGCGAGCCCGCCGATCGCGAGCTACAAGCTGCACCGCGCCTGGGTATCGAAGTACGTCGCGCTGCCCGGCCTGGACGCCGACAGCGGAGGCGTGGGAATCCGCAGCGTGACGCTGAAGCACGAGGGATGGGAACGAGTGGTCTGAACCTTACCGACAGGAGCCCGAGATGCCGCCGAGGACGTCGCAGTTCGATCCTTTCCGAAAATTCAAGTTCCGCATCAAGGTCGCCAACCAGGTGGTCGCGGCGCTGACCAAGTGCTCGGCGCTCACGGTGAGCGTGGAGGCGAAGGACTTCCGCGCCGGCGACATGGACAGCTTCAAGCACAAGCTGCCGGGCCTGGTGAGCTTCGAGCCGATCACGCTCGAGCAGGGCGTGACCAACGACAAGACCTTCGAAGCCTGGGCCACCGCGATGGCGAACTACCTCGGCAACAAGGGCGCCGACTCGCAGAAGACCCCCGACGACTTCCGCAAGGACATCGACATCGAGATCTACAACCTGAACAACCAGAAGGTGAAGGCCTACCGCGTGTACCAGTGCTGGGTCTCGAAGTACACCGCGGTGCCCGATCTCGACGCCAACTCGGGCGACGTCATGATCCAGACGCTGGTGCTGGAGAACGAGGGGATCCAGGTCCTGCAATGAGCGCGGCGCTCGCCGAGTCGCTCGCCGAGCGGCGCCTGCAGCTCCCCGGCGGGGTGCTGGGGCCGGACGGCCGCTGCCACCGCATGGTGCGGGTGCGCGAGCTGACCGGCGCCGACGAAGAAGTGCTCGCGGATACGGGCGCGGCCGGCGCGAGCCTGGTGACGCGCTTCCTCGCACGCGTGATCGTCGAGATCGAAGGGCTGCAGCGCCGCGTCGACGAGGCGCTGGTCTGGGACATGCTCGTGGGCGACCGCGACTATCTGCTGCTGCGCCTGCGCCAGATCGACCTCGGCGACCACGTGCACCAGGTGATGCGCTGCCCTTCCCCGGCGTGCGGCAAGAAGGTCGACGTCGACTTCCTGGTGAGCGAGATCGAGGTCCGGCGCGCGGGCGAGCTGCAGGCGAGCTACCGGGTGCGGCTCGGCGAGGGCGCCGAGGCGATCGACGCCCTGGTGCGGCTGCCGAGCGGCCGCGACCAGGAGGCGATGGCGAGCCTCGCGCCGCGCAATCCCGCGGCGGCGAATACGCGCCTTTTCTCGCGCACGGTGCTGAAGTGGGGCGAGGGCGGCGCGCTCGACGAAGAGGCCGCGCGCGCCCTGCCGCTGAAGCAGCGCAGCGCGCTCGCCGCCTTCCTCGAGCGCCACTCCCCCGGGCCGAACCTCTATCTCGACCTGCAATGCCCCGACTGCGGCGCGGACATGGGCACGAGCTTCGACCTCAACGCTTTTTTTTTGCCGAGCGCGCGATGAATGCCGACACGCTCTACGAGGAACTGCACCGCATCGCCCTCCACTACCACTGGAGCGAACGCGCCATCCTGCGGCTGCCGACCTCTAAGCGGCGGCGCTACCTGCGCCTGCTCGAGGGCCACGCCGCCGAAGCGCGCGGGAGCGAGCTCGCGTGAGCCGCGCCGCGGAAGCCTCCGTGCTCGGGCGCCGCGGCCTGCCGCTCGCCGGGGCCAGGCGCCGCGCGCGGCCCGCGCCCTGGCTCGCCTCGTTCGCGTTTTCCCGCCAGCGAGCCGTTCTGCCGTTCCCAGACGCGCCTGCCGAGATCGTCGAGCCGCAGTGGCTGATCGAGAACGTCGCGCTCGACGAGCCTTCACCCAAGGAACCACCGCCCGAGCGCGCCTCCCCGGAGGATCCGCCTATGACAGGCGCTGCCGGCGCGGCGCGCGTCCCGGCGCAGGAGCGTGTCGCCGCCCCATCGCGGCGAACGGAGCAGCCGCAAGCCGCGCCGCCGGCCGCACCGGGTCCTGCGGCCCGCCCAAGTGCCGACGCCAAGCCCGTCACGCCCGTTGCGCCGGACGAAGAGCGCACGGCGTCTTCGCCTTCGCCGCGAACCGAAGCCCCGCCCGGAAGGGTGGGCCGGCCGTCCCCTCCGGTCCTCGCCAAACGTTCATCGCCCGGGTCGGCGGCGTCCGACACGACACCGTCGCGCCGTCCGATGCAGCTCGACGAACCAGTAGCCGAACGTGGCGCGGGCGCGCCGCCGGCTGCCGCCGCCGCGCTGCCTGGCAGGGCGCCCGCACCAACCATGGCGCCACCATCGGTAGAGGAAGAGAGCGCGGCACCGCCGTCGGTAGAAGCACAGAGCGCGGCGCCGGTCCCGCCGATTCGGACGCCGGTGAGCACGCCGGTTCCCGGCTCGTCTATGTACTCGACCATGCTGATGGGTGCGCCGCCTGCGGCCCCCACGCGAAAGGCCGCCGTCTCGACTTCAACCGCGGGTGCGGCCGCCGGGCATCGCGAGCGGGTGGAGGCCCCAACCACCGCGCCGGAGCCGCCGCGGGGCGTGCGGATCGGTACGGTGCAGGTCCTCATTCGCTCGGACCCGGTCCGCGCGGGCGCGGCGGCGCCGGCACCGCTCCCGAATGCAAAGGCGCCGGCCAGAGCGCCGGCGGCGCGTCCGTTTCGCAGCCCGTGGATTTCCTGGAGGCGGGGCGACTAGCGATGACACTCGCGGCCCAGCTGCAGGACTACCTTGACGCACGCGCGGCGCGCGACGCGGCGCGCCAGGCGCAACGCCTGGAGCGAGACGCGTTCATCCAGGCGCAGTTTCCCGTGCTCAACGCCCGCCTGATCGAGCTGCTCGGGGACGCGGTCGGGCTGCACTCGCGGCTTGCCGTGAGCACTACGCCGATGGTCGAAACGGTCGTGGGCCGGAGCTTTGCCACCCTGAACAAGAGCTCGGTTCGCGTGGCCGCGGCCCTGAACGGGGCCGCGCAGTCGGTGTCCTTCACGCCGCGGCTGGATTTCTCGCAGGCCGAGCAGTTCGGCGCCGTCGACTGCACCGTCGACTTCGACTACCGGCCGCGGCGCTCGCGCAAGGACGCGCTCGCCGCCGCGCTCCTCGCCGGCGGCGTGCAGATGATCGGCAGAACGTCGGCCCATCTCATGTTCCAAGGCTCGGGCGGACCGGTCGAGCTCAGTCCCGGGCTGCTCGAAGCCGCGCTGGTCGCAATGCTGCTCAGATGATCGACATCAAGCACCTCGAGGTGGCGGGCGAGCGCGGCATGACGGCCGCCGCGGCGCGCGAGCTCGGCGAGAGCTTCGCGCGCGAGCTCGCGGCGGCGCTCGGCCCCCGCGCGCACGAGCCCCTCGGCATCGACCGCCTGCGCCTGGACGCGCCGCCCGAGGTGCTCTCCCGGCCGGGCGCGCTGCGCGAGATGGCGCGGCGCACCGCGCGCGAGCTGCGGCTGAGGATCTGGAGGGAATAGCCGATGGACTTCACGCTGCTGCCGAACCGGCACCTGAAGGGCGCGTTCGTCGAATACGGACTCAGCCTGCCGCCGCTCGTGTTCAGCTTCCAGTTCAATCCGGAGACGCTGACGCGCGGCCGCACCGCGACGTACACGTCGGCGGGCGCCGACGGCACCTCGGGCAGCGGCTGCCGCGAAGGCTCGGAGGCACAGCAGCGTTCCTGCCTAACGCAGGTGAGCGTGAGCGAGGAAACCATCGGCCTCACGCTCCAGCTCGACGCCACCGACGACCTGAACGAGGGCAACCTGCTCGCCCAGAACTTCGGCATCGGCCCGCAGCTTTCCGCGCTCGAGCTGATGATGTACCCGAAATCCGAGGAACTGCACGGCTTTCCGATCGGCAACTTCTTCGGCGGCACCGACCAGTTCGGCGCGGCGCAGGCGAAGACGATTCCGATCCTGCTGTTCGTCTGGGGCCGCAAGCGCGTCATGCCGGTCATCATGACCAGCCTGCAGATCACCGAGCAGGAATACTTCCCCGACCTCAATCCGAAGCGCGCGCAGGCGGCGGTGCAGCTCCGGGTGCTGGAAGGCGACATCCCCCCCTACAAGTATTCGCACGACTGGCGCATCGCCCTCGCGGCGATGAACCTGGCCAACATCGGGGACCTGAATGTTCTTTGACGGCTCCCGCTACCTGCGCGTGGCCGACTACAGCGTCGACACGGGCGAGGGCTCGCGCAGCACGCTCAAGGCTACGCGCGAGCCGGTGCAGACGGAAACCGCGCTCACCTACCAGGTGCGCGAAGGCGACCGGCTCGATCTCCTCGCCTACAAGTTCTACCGCGACCCGCGCAAGTGGTGGCTGATCGCGGACGCCAATCCCGACTGCCTCGCGCCCGAGCAGATGCTCGTCCCCGGCCGCGTGCTCACCATCCCGAAGGACAAGGCGGCCTGAGCCATGCTCACGCTCCCCTCCTTCGCGCTGCCCGCCGCCCCCGACCGCCGGTTCTCGACTTCGGTGCGCGTGAACGGCGAGGGCGGCGACAGCCTCTACCGCTGCATCCAGAGCATCACCGTCGACGAGGACATCGAGGCCGGCTCGTCGTTCTCGATCCAGCTCTCGGCCTGCCGCGAGGACGACGGCAGCTATCCCTACATCGGAGACGACAACCTCGAGTTCTGGAACCGGGTGAGCATCTATGCCGCCTTTCCGGCCCAGACCGAGGTGGTGATCGACGGCTACATCTCCAACGTCACCATCTCGACCGATCCCGACGCCGACAGCGCGACGGTGGAGATCCTCGGCGTCGACGCCTCCGCCGAGATGAACCTCGTGGACAAGCGCAAGGTCTGGAAAGGCAAGAGCTACGAGGACATCGCGCGCGAGGTGATCGGGCAGTACAAGCTGAAGCCGGTGATCGCGGAGGTCGCCGACAGCACGGCGTCGGCCAACGTGCCGCCGCACCCGGTGGCGCAGCGCGGCACCGACCTCGCGTTCCTGCGCGAGCTGGCGCGGCGCAAGGGCTACGAGTTCTTCGTCCAGGGCGGCAGCGCCTATTTCCGACCGGCGCAGCTCACGGGCACGCCGCAGAAGCTGATCGCGGTCAATTTCGGCAACCAGACCAACTGCACGCGCATTTCGATCGACGCCGACGGCACCAAGCCGACCGAGGCGGAGATCCAATTCATCGACCCGATGACGGGCGAGATCCCCGATCCGCCGGTGCTCGAGAAGGAGTCGGGGCTGCCGGCGCTCGGCGCGCGCACACTCTCGCAAATGCGAGGCGCGGCCGGCATGCCGCAGGCGCGCCTCGCGCCGCGGCGCCTGGGCTGCATGACGCGGGCGCAGGCGAAGGACTACGCCATCGGCGTCCTGCGCCGGAACGCCTGGTGCGTGACCGCCACGGGACATCTCGACGGCCTGCGCTACGGCCGCGTGCTGCGCACCCGCAAGCTCGTAACCGTCAAGGGCGTAGGCGCGTCGCGCAACGGCGTCTATTACGTGCGCAAGGTGCGGCACCAGCTCACCGCGCGCACCTACGACATGGACTTCGAGCTGGTGCGAAACGCAGTCGGCACCCGGGGCGACGAGGACTTCCACGGCGAGAGTCCCGACGCGGGCTTCTCCGTGCCCGCGCTCGGCCCGGGGGCCGACACCGACACGGTGCGCGTCGCCGAAGGCGGCCCGCGAGTGATGCCGGCATGAACGACTTCTCCTTTCCCTCTCCGGTCGGCGCGAGCGGCGGCGACGCGCGCGTCGAGCGGCTGGAGAACCTCTACTACGGCAAATACCGCGGCATCGTGACCCACAACGCGGATCCCGAGCAACTCGGGCGCCTGCGCCTGCTCGTGCCGTCGCTCTTCGGCGGCACGTTCGACAAGGCCAAGGGCAAGGCGTCGAACGACGACCTGGTCACCGACTGGGCGACGCCGTGCGCCATGGCGGGCGGCTTCGAGAACCTGGGCGTGCTCTTCATCCCCGAGGTCGGTGCCGAGGTGTGGGTCGAGTTCGAGGAAGGCAATCTCGACTGCCCGATCTGGGTCGGCACCTTCTGGACCAAGCCCGGCGGCAAGAGCGAGCTCCCGAAGCCGAACAAAAAGGACGGCAGCGAGGAGAGCGCGGTCCAGGACCCGCCGACGCGCAAGATCATCAAGACGGCGAAGGGCCACAGCATCCAGTTCGAGGACAAGGACGGCGACGAGCTCGTCACCATCGTCCACCGGGTGGACAAGAACGACAAGAAGAAGCTCAACGTGATCACGCTCGACGCGAGCGGCATCACCCTCACCGACTTCACCGGCAACAAGATCGAGATGACCGACGGCGCCTTCACCATCACCTCGAAGGTGGACTTCACGCTCGACGCCTCCGGCAAGGCGGTCGAGATCAAGGCGAGCACCATCGACCTGACCAAGGCCTAGATGAGCAAACTGATCACCGTCGACGGAGACAAGGTGGAAGGCACCGACAAGCACAACGTCAGCGGTACTGGTACGAACCCCAATTCCGGGTCGACGGTTCCGTTCACCGGCATCGCCGACTTCGACTACAAGGGCAAGATGACCGACGAGCTGAGCGATTTCGTCAACATCGGCGGCAAACCGGTCGCGCTCGTGACCAGCAAGAGCAGCCTCAATCCGGGGGAAGACAGCACGGGCGGTCACGCGCCCACGTCGGCCAAGAACATCGTCGCGATACCGCCGCCGCCAATAACACCCGGAACCGAAACAGTGCTCGCGATCACCGATGCGATCGGAACCGGAATTCCGAGCTCCGGCACAGGCAGCACGTTCGTAAAGGTGGGCGGCGACGCCGTGCTGCTCGACGGCGACAAGATCGACACCTGCGACGGCCTTTCGATCCCGATGAATTCGACGGTCACGGCCGAGAACCAGGACTTCGTGAACTGCTCGGAATAGGCGCCAGGCATGGACGAGAGCTACCTCGCCTTCCCCTTCGGCATCGCGCCCGATGGCGGCGTGGCGCGCGCCGACCGCGACCAGACGATCCGGGCGCGCATCGAGCAGGTGCTGTTCACCTCGAGCCGCGAGCGCGTGATGCTGCCCGAGTTCGGCTGCGGCGCGCGCGACCTCGTGTTCCAGGCGAACAGCGAGGTGCTGGCCGCGGCGACCGAGTTCACCGTCGCGCGGGCGCTGCAGGCGTACCTCGGCAACGAGGTCATGGTGAATGCGGTCGACGTGCGCAACGACGGCGAGAAGCTGCTGATCGAGATCACCTATACCAAGTCGCGCGACCTGCAGCGCGAGAACGTGGTGTTCCAGATGGTGCCGTTCTCGGGGGACAACCGTGCCTGACGCGCTCGCCCCGCCGCGCCCCTGCGGCGCCGCCGATTGCGGCCGCACGCCGCTCCTCGAGCCGGCGCCGCGGCCGCGCGCGCTGCGCGCGCTCGACTTCATGGCGAAGGACTACGACAGCCTGCTGCGTCTCATGCTGGACGCGCTGCCGGCGCTCGCGCCGCAGTGGCGCGATCGCGCCGAGGCCGACCTCGGCATCGCGCTGCTCGAGCTGTTCGCCTATGCCGGCGACCAGCTGAGCTATCTGCAGGACCGCGTCGCGCTCGAGGGATTCCTGCGCACCGCCACCCAGTTCGAGTCGGTGCGGCGGCTGCTGCGCCTCGTCGATTACATCCCGTATCCCGGCCATGCGGCGAGCGCCGACCTCGTCGTCGATTCGGCCGCCGCCGCCCCTTTCCTTCTCCCGGCGGGCTTCGCCGTCAGCACCAAGCAGCAGGCCACGACGGAGGCGATCGTCTTCGAGACGGCACGCGATTGCGTTGTCTACCCGGCGCTGTCCGCCATCGCCCTGGCAGCGGTTGCGCCGTCGGCGGCCAACCCGCGCGAGGCCGTGCTCGCGAGCATCGACACCGCGATGATCGGACCGGGCACGCGGCTGCTGTTCGCCTCCGGCCGGCAGCGCGAATGGGCCGAGGTCGAGAGCGCGGCGCCCGGCGCCGCGACCACCACCCTCGTCCTGAAGCGGCCGCTCGCTTATCGCTATGCGGCCGGCTCACTGGTGCGCGGCAACGTCGTGCCCGCAACGCATGGCGCGGCGCAGGAGCAGGCCGAGCGCGGCACTGGCCTCGCCGGGCAGTCGATCGAGCTCGAGCTGGCGCCGCTCACCTACGTGCGCGACGCCGCGGGCGAGCCGCAAAGCACGCTCGCGGTCAAGGTCGACGACGAGCGCTGGACCGAGGTGGAGGACTTCGTCGCGAGCGGCGCCGCGGATTCGCACTATCGCGTGCTGCGCGACAACGCCGGCTACGTGACGCTGCGCTTCGGCGACGGACGCGCGGGACGCAAGCCGCGGGCAAACGCGGACATCCGCATCTCCTACCGCGTCGGCATCGGCGAGGCCGGGCGGGTCGCCGCCGACACGCTCACGCAGTTCAAGGATCCGAGCCGGCGGATCAAGGCGATCACGAATCCGCTCGGCGCCGCCGACCCCGGCGAGCCCGAGTCGATCGCGCACGCGCGGCTCGTCGGACCGCGCCGGCTCGAGACCCAGGAACGCGCGGTGGTGGAGAGCGACTATGAGTCGCTCGCTGCCGCGGGGGTGAACGTCGCAGGGGTGCCGGTCGTTCCGATCCAGGCCAAGGCGCGCTTTCGCTGGACCGGCAGCTGGACCACCGTGTTCGTGTCGCTCGACCTGCCAGGCCGCGTGCCGCTGGCAGAAACGCCCGGCCTGCGCGCGGCGTTCGAAGCCGCACTGTCGGAAAAGAAGCTCGCGGGGTTCGACGTCCGCGTCGAGGACGCGCGCTACGCCGCGCTGCA
>AR_comb_assmDRAFT_10074451_pt1 | contig 15667 bp, 10 predicted proteins | sample ArasoioldDNA_FD_10543 | JGI IMG/M metagenome (IMG submission 10543) | reverse complement strand
AGTCGAGTGATCACGACCCCCGATGGCGACATCGCGGAAGACCGGATCGTGACGGCGGTCGGAAGCTACAACGCCACAGCACCCATAACGTCCGGGACATGGGTAATGCAGATGGTGGCGTTCAGGGCGGCGAGTGCGACCCCGGACACGATGCCGCCCTCGGCGCCCTCGAGTCTGGCGGCGACCGCGACAAGCGGCGCGAACATCTCGCTTAGCTGGTCAGCGTCGACAGACAATATCGGTGTCACCGGATACCTGATGGAGCGCTGCCAGGGTCCGGGGTGCACGACCTTCGCGCAGGTGGGCACGACCCCGGCCACGACCTTTGCCGATGCCGGTTTGACCGCCAATACGAGCTACAGCTACCGCGTGCGGGCGAGCGATGCGGCCGGCAACCTGAGTGGCTATTCCAACGTCGTGAGTGCTACGACGCTAGCGCCCGACACGCAACCTCCGACGACACCAACGGGACTGACGGCAACCGCGGTCAATTCAAGCCAGATCAATCTGAGTTGGACCGGGTCGACTGACAACGTCGGCGTCGCCGGGTATCGGGTATTTCGTTGCCAGCAGTCCGGGGCAACGGCGGACTGTCCGAATTTCGTCAAGGTGATCCAACAGGCGGGTCTCGCGACGACATACAGCGATGCGACGGGGCTATTGCCGGGTACTATCTACCGCTACTTTGTAGAGTCCTATGACGACGCGGGCAATCTGAGTTCACCTTCGAACGAGGCCAGCGCCACCACATCAGCGACGACATCCGGCCTCGTCGCCGCCTATTCCTTCGACGAGGGCGCGGGCACGACGGTCACGGACCTTTCGGGTAATGGGAATCACGGCACGTTTGCGGGTGCGGCCTGGACCAGCGCGGGGAAATACAACCGCGCGCTCACGTTCAACGGCACCAACGCAGCCGTCACTATCAACGATTCTGCGTCGCTCCATTTGACCACCGCGATGACACTCGAGGCATGGGTCAATCCATCGACCGTGACCAGCGCCTGGCGCGACGTGATCTATAAGGGGAACGACAACTACTACTTGATGGGAACCACGAACAGCGGGGGACAATTCGCCGGCGGTGGCATGTTTGGCGGTGCCAACGGGAATGTATTCGCCCCCACAGCACTGCCGATCAACACATGGTCACACATCGGCGTCACGTACGATGGCGCGATGCTGCGTCTTTACCTCAATGGAACGCTCGTCTCGACTCAAGCACGAACGGGGGCGATCTCCACGTCGACGTATCCATTGCAGATCGGTGGGGACAGCATCTTCGGGCAGTTCTTCCAGGGATCGATCGACGAAGTGCGTGTCTACAACCGCGCCCTTGCGCAGGCCGAGATTCAGGCCGACATGAGCACGCCGCTCGGGTTCATGCTCGCTCCGCCGACGAATCTGGTGGCGAACGCTGTCAGCAGTAACCAGGTCGATCTGGTCTGGTCTCCTGCACAGGGAAGCCTGGGGATCGCAAGCTACAGTGTCGAGCGATGCGCCAGTTCGGGCTGCGCAAACTTCGCTCCGATCGCTAGCGTCTCGCTGACGACCTACAGCGACATGACGGTCATTCCCGACGGTACCTACCGGTATCGTGTGAGGGCCAGCGATACGGGGGGCAACGTCAGCGCTTATTCGAACGTTGCCGACGCGTTTACCGGGCTTGCGATCCGACCGCGAGCAGTGGCGCTGACTTCGACCCGGACCCAACAGTTCGTGACCACTGTGGGAGGCTCGTCGGGGTTCCAGTGGGCGGTCGACGGCGTCATCGGAGGGAGCGCATCCAGTGGGACGATCACCGGTGCCGGACTCTATACGCCGCCACCGGTCGTCGGCGTGCATACGGTGACGGCGACCAGTTTGGACCTGACGCAGTCCGCGACCGCGACGGTTTACATCACCAACTACACAGGAAAGTTCACGCACCACAACGACAACTTCCGAACGGGGGCCAACCTCAACGAGACCGTTCTGGCGCCCGCCAACGTGAATGCGGCAACCTTCGGGAAGCTGTTCACCTATCAACTCGACGGGACGATGCATGCTTCTGCACTCTATGTGGCGAACGTGAACATCCCGGCGCTTGGGTTGCGAAATGTCGTCTATGCGGCCACGGAGCACGACAGCGTGTACGCGTTTGACGCTGACGGGTTGAGCGCGGCGCCGCTTTGGCAGACGAGCTTCATCAATCCAGCTGCCGGCATTACAACGGTCCCGGCGGGGGACACCGGCGAATGCTGTGACATCGCGGGCGAAATCGGCATCACGGGCACGCCCGTCATCGACCCTGCCAGCGGCACCCTTTACGTGGTGGCCAAGACCAAGGAGGTCGTGGGCGCCACAACGAACTATGTGCAGCGACTGCATGCGCTCGACATCGCCACAGGCGCCGAGAAGTTCGGAGGCCCCGTGGTGATTCAGGCGAGCGTCCCGGGTACAGGGTCCGGGTCGCAGGGCGGTCAGCTGCCGTTCGACTCGTTGCGTGAGAATCAGCGCCCTGCCCTCCTGCTCAGCAATGGCGTCGTCTATATGGGGTTTGCCAGCCATGGCGATCGCCCGCCGTGGCATGGTTGGGTGCTCGGGTACAGCGCGAGCACTCTCCAGCGGGTCATGGCGTACAACGCTACGGCTAATGGCTCGGGTGGTGGCATCTGGTTGAGCGGCGGCGGCCTTAACGCTGACGGCGCCGGCAACATCTATTTCGTGACCGGCAACGGTACGTTCGATGCGAATACGGGAGGCGTCGACTTCGGCGATAGCTTCGTCAAGCTCAGCCCGGCCGGAACGGTAGTGGACTACTTCACTCCGCATGATCAGGCAGCCCTTAATGCCGCCAACTTCGACCTGGCATCGAGCAACCTCATCTTGCTACCCGATCAGCCCGGTACGCACCCGCATCTTGCGATCAGCGCCGGCAAGAACGAAACCATCCACGTAGTGGACCGGGACAACATGGGCCATTACAACCCGAACAACGACAACCAGATCGTTCAGTCGTTGGTGAACATTTTCCCCAATGGAACCCCGGAACCCGGGAACTACAACGCCCCCGTCTATTACAACGGCACGGTCTATTTCGGGCCGGTGAACGATACGTTGCAGGCGTTCCAGATGAGCAACGGACTACTGCCCGCGGTACCGACTTCGGAAACGAGTGAGGTCTACACGTATCCGGGCGGTGCCATCGCGGTATCCGGCAACGGCTCCAGCAACGGAATTCTGTGGGCGGTCCAGCGGAATGGCTCGGTTGCCGCCGGCGGGTTGCGTGCTTACGACGCCAGTAATCTTGCCGTGCAGTTCTACAACACGGATCAGGCGGGTACGCGAGACACGCTCGACATTGCTGCGAAATACAGCGTTCCACTCGTCGCCAATGGAAAGGTCTATGTCGGCTCCATGACTCAGCTCACGGCCTACGGATTACTGCCGTAGCTGGCAACTCACAGTTGTCGCGGATGGAACAGGGCGTTTCATACAGGGCGTAGTGCACGGTTCACACGGCAGTCTGCGGACTAGCTTCGTCCTGCCTGGACACAGCGTACGTGCGCAGTGTTCGACGATCGGCTACCATAGATTGCGCTCGCCGATTGGTTGCCGCCGCGCAACTCTTGATACGCAATCGCGGTCCACGAGCGACTGCGCTGCTTATCTGGTCAAAGTGGGGCGACTTGGAGGCAACCGGATTGTAGAGCCACGATATGCGAATACTCATAACTGGAAACATGGGATACATCGGCCCGAGTGTCGTTCGGCGGCTCCGGGACACGTATCCGCATGCGACCTTGATCGGACTCGACACCGGGTACTTTGCGCATTGCCTCACAGGCGCAAATATGCTTCCTGAAGCCCGTCTCGATATGCAGTACTTTGCCGATGTCCGAGCGATTCCCGACGCCACATTGAAGGAAGTCGATGTCATTGTTCACCTCGCCGCGATCTCCAACGATCCGATGGGCAACACGTTCGAGGAGGTGACGTTCGACGTCAATCATCGGGCAAGTGCAGCCTTGGCGCGAAAAGCCAAGGCCGAGGGGGTGAAGACATTCGTCTTCGCGTCGAGTTGCAGCATGTACGGCCTTGCGGACGACACGCCTCGCAAGGAGACATCGCCGCTGAACCCACTTACCGCATACGCCAAGTCCAAGGTGCGAACGGAAACCGATTTGCAGCAGCTCGCAGATTCGGAATTCAGGGTGACGTGCCTCCGCTTTGCTACCGCATGCGGTATGAGCGAACGGTTACGGTTGGACCTCGTCGTCAACGACTTCGTTGCATGCGCGGTATCTTCGGGTGTCATCACGATCTTGAGCGACGGAACACCATGGCGGCCGCTAATTCACATCAAGGACATGGCACGCGCCATCGACTGGGCGATCGGACGCGACCGTCAACACGGCGGCGACTTCCTTGCGGTAAACGCCGGCAGTAACGTCTGGAACTACCAGGTAAGGCAGTTGGCCGAAGCCGTCGCGCAAGTGATCCCGGGAGTAAACATTTCAGTCAACAAGAATGCGCCACCGGACAATCGGTCATACCGGGTGGATTTCTCCCTCTACGAGGAGCTTGCGCCAAGCCACCAACCGCAAGTCGATCTGCTCTCGGCCATTCGAGAACTCAGAGATGGCCTGGCCACCTTAGGATTCAAGGATCCGGACTTTCGGGCCTCCAGGTACATGCGGCTTCAAGTCCTGAAGCAACTTGGAGAGCGGGGCCTCCTAGGAAAAGATCTCGAATGGACATCGCGGCGGGCGCGATAGCGTGATGCGAGTGGAGAGGAGATGAAAGTCGTGCTGTTCTGCGGGGGGCTCGGCACTCGGTTGGGGGAATTGACCGAAGACGTGCCCAAGCCGCTCGTGAAGATCGGCTACCGGCCGATCCTCTGGCATCTGATGAAGTACTACGCCCACTACGGCCACAAGGACTTCATCCTTTGCCTGGGCTACAAGGCCGACAAGATCAAGGACTATTTCCTCAACTATAACGAATACATCTCCAACGATTTCACGATGTCCAATGGTGGCAAAGATATCCAGTTGCAAAAATCGGATATCGCTGACTGGAAGATCACTTTCGTCGACACCGGGCTGCGGTCGAACATCGGTCAGCGCCTGAAGGCCGTGGAGAAGTACGTAGCCGGCGATGAGATGTTCCTGGCAAACTATTCCGACGGACTAACCAATTTGCCGCTTCCCAAAATCGTCGATTTCTTCCGGCAGAGTGGAAAGGTTGGGTGCTTCTTGTGCGTCAAGCCGCCCCACAGCTTCCACGTGGTCAAGCTCAAGAACGGGGGCCTGATCGACAGCATCCAGTATGTTCGCGACACGGAGACGCTCATCAACGGCGGCTTCTTCGTCTTCAGAAAGGAAATCTTCGGCTATATCAAGCCGGGGGAAGAGCTGGTCGTAGAACCTTTCCAGCGACTCATCAGCGAAGGCAAATTGATCGGTTATCAGTATCCGGACTGGTGGTGCATGGATACGTTCAAGGAGCATCAGGTACTCACCGACATGTACAACGAAGGCAAGGCGCCCTGGGAGGTCTGGAAGTCGCATGACGTAGAACCCACGGCCTCGGGGTGACTTGGAGATGCTCGGCCTCGGCTTTGGCCCGCACGCTGGGAAGGCTTTCACCATCCTCTGCCTCGGGGCACACAGCGACGACATCGAGATCGGGTGTGGAGGTACGGTTCTGCGACTGCTGGAGGAGATGCCTCGTGCTCACGTTCGCTGGGTCGTACTAGGTGCCGCTGGCGCGAGGGCGACTGAAGCTATCGCGAGCGCCGACAAGTTTCTCGCGACTGCACACACGAGGGAGGTTGTGATCAAGGAGTTCCGCGATGGCTACTTCCCGTACTCCGGCGCGGAGATCAAGGACTGCTTCGAGGAACTCAAGCGCGGGAATCCGCCCGACCTCATCCTCACTCACTATCGCAACGACCTGCATCAGGATCACCGGCTCGTGTCCGAACTCACATGGAACACATTCCGCGACCATCTGATCTTAGAGTACGAGATCGTAAAATACGATGGCGACCTAGGCGTACCGAATTTCTTCGTGCAATTGAGCGACGCGATCTGCCGACAGAAGGTAACCAATCTGTTGGAGTGCTTCGGAAGCCAGCGCGGCAAGCACTGGTTCACGGAGGATACCTTTCTCGCCATGCTTCGGCTCCGTGGACTAGAATGCAATGCCCGAGATCGCCTCGCCGAGGCTTTCTATTGTCGTAAGGGTCTTTACTGAGCTGCGATGGGTGAGGGTCATGTGACATCGCCTCGGTCTGACTGCAAGGGCAGGTCATGATCTTCACGGAAACCAAGCTTGGCGGCGCTTTCATCATCGACATCGAGGCTCGCGAGGACAATCGCGGCTTTTTCGCGCGCGCCTTCTGTCAAAAGGAATTCTCCGATCACGGACTGAAGCCGGTCATCGCCCAGGCCAACATTGCGTTCAACAAGTCCAGGGGAACGTTGCGCGGAATGCATTTTCAGTATCCGCCGGCGGCTGAGACCAAAGTAGTCCGCTGCACCCGCGGCGCGATCCTCGATATCATCGTGGACCTGCGCCCGGAAAGCGCGACCTACCTCCAACATATCACGGTCGAGCTGACGGCCGATAACCATCGATCGCTGTTTGTTCCGGAGCGGTTCGCGCACGGGTATCAGGTACTTGAAGACAACACTGAAACGAGCTATCAAGTGGGCGAGTTTTACACACCGGGCGCCGAGGGCGGCCTGCATTTCCGTGATCCCAGGCTCGGCTTGACCTGGCCACTTCCGCCTGGCGAAATGTCGCCAAAGGATTCAGCATGGGAGTTGCTGGAGAAGATCGAGCCCGAGCTCACGCGCAAGATGAGCATGTGATCTCCGGGTCGACATCATCGAGAGAAGGATGCCATGATCATCGTTGACAATGCATTGAAAGCTCGCGAACAGGCAGGCAACCCCATTCGCGTCGGCATGGTTGGCGCGGGATTCATGGGCCAGGGCCTGACCAACCAGATCACGCACAGTGTTCCGGGCATGCGGATGTCGGCCGTCTACAACCGCCGGCCGGAACGCGCGCGCCACGTCTACCAGTACTCAGGTTTCGACAGTGTCGTCACCGCTGGAACGCAGGCCCAGCTCGACGAAGGCATCCGAAAAGGCCAGCCGGTGGTGGCCGAGGACCCTTTCTTCATCTGCCGATCACCCGAGATCGACGTCATCGTCGACGTGACTGGATCGGTGGAGTTCGGCGCCCGTGTCATTCTCGAGGCATTCAGGTACGGAAAGTCGGTGGTCCTGATGAACGCGGAAGTGGACGCCACCATTGGCCCGATCCTGCAAGTCTACGCGCGCAAGCATAGCGTCATCCTTTCAGCGTGTGACGGTGATGAGCCCGGCGTGCAGATGAATCTCTTTCGCTGGGTGAAAGGCCTCGGTCTAATCCCGCGCGTCATCGGCAATGTCAAAGGGCTGCAGGATCCCTATCGCAATCCCACGACGCAACAGGGTTGGGCGGAGCGGTGGGGTCAGAATGCGGCGATGGTCACGTCCTTCGCAGACGGATCCAAGATCAGTTTCGAGCAGTCGATCGTCGGGAACGCTACGGGATTCAAGGTCCGATCGCGAGGCATGTCACGCGGCGTGAAGTACGACGGTTCGATCATGGATATCCACAAGCTGTACGACCTCGACGAGGCTCGCTCCGTCGGCGGCATCGTTGACTATACTGTCGGCCCCGCAGGTGTGAAGGTCTTTATTCTTGCCGAGCACACCGACCCCAAGCAGCGCCACTATCTCAACCTGTATAAGATGGGGGAAGGACCGCTCTATCCGTTCTGGATCCCGTACCATCTCGTTCATTTCGAAGCGCCGAATGCGATCGCCCGAGTGGTCCTGTTTCAGGATGGGCTCGCTCCTCCGTTGGGTGGTCCTGTAGTCGAGGTCTGCGCGGTTGCCAAGCGCGACCTCGTCGCCGGCGAAGTCCTCGACGAATATGGGATGTACATGACGTATGGCGAGGCGGTGAATGCCGAGGAGATGTGCGCTCAGCGATATCTTCCTGAAGGGCTGGTAGAGGGATGCAAGTTGAAGCGTGCGATTCCGAAGGATCAGCCGCTAACCTACGATGACGTCGAGCTCCCCAAGGGTCGGGTAGCTGATCGATTGAGAGCCGAGCAATATCGCCACTTTCGCGGCGACCCGTGGCTGGAACTGCATCTGAACAGCAGTCACGACGATACCTTGATCGAGTCCCCCGCGTACGTGTGATCCCTCGTTCGCGAGTTTCTTGCCGGAACTTCCGCTTCAGATGGATACGAACTCTTGGGCTGGGGTCGCGCGTGACGATACTGACGGGTAGTTCCCAGTCACGTGGACGGGCCCAATGCGCGAACTAGATCGCGATAGAATGGCCATTGACGCATCACGTATAACAGCGCACCCAGGTACGTGGCGAAAAGGGTCGTCAATCCGACGAGCAGCCGCTCCAGACTAGAGAGGTCGTCAGGGCAGAGGAGCACGACGAGCCAGGAGGCGGAAGCGGCGATGATCGCGGCGCCCAACGGCCGGCTGATGGCGTGCGCGATGTCACGTAGGGAAACAACGGTTCCGTGGACGCACCACGCGAGATGGGGTACGACCCAAAGAACCATGATCGTCGAGTAACCCAGCGCGACCCCCTTCGGGCCGTACGGCAGCCCGGCCACGTAGCTCGCGATGACCAGCGGAGAAAGCACGAGGGCGATCCGCAAGCTGCGCCCCACAAGGCCGGCCGAAACGAGCAACCACCACATCGGATTGATCATGCCGAATACGAGGATGGTCGGCGCCAGCAGCCGGAATATCGGTGCCGCCTCGGACCAATTCGGGCCAAGCACGACGTGAATCAGATCGGTGGCGAAGAGCGCCGCCGCGATGGTCATCGGCAGCGTTGTCGCTACAACGAGCGAATAGCCCTTGAGAAAATATGTCTTCCACCGGGTCGGATCGTCCTTGAGTCGCGAGAGCGCCGAAACCGCTACCGATCCCACGGCTGCATTGAGATTGTCCGTTGGGATGCTGACGAGTTGGAACGCGCGGTCGTACGTTCCGAGGGCAGTCGCCCCCCAGTAGCGGCCTAGCAGGACCTTCTCGAGGTTGTACGCGATGTAGATCACGAGCCCGTTCAGCGTGATTGTTCCGCCGAATCGCACAATATTCGCGGTTTCGGGGTGCCGGCTCGGCAGTGTTGGCATCCAGGCCGCCATCAACCAGACCGAAGCGGTATAGACAAGTGGCGTGGTTAGCGCCATTCCCACAAGCGACCAGTAGCCGTAGCCGCGCAAGGCCATCACGACGCCGACGATGATGCTCGCGACCGTGGTGGCGGTCTCGATTGTCGCCAACGCGACGAAGCGCATCTGGCGCTGCATAAGGGCCGAGTGCTGGACTCCGACGGCATTGAACATGAACCCCGCCGACAAGGCGACCGTGACGGAGGTCAAGCGTGGTTCGCGGTAGAAGTTAGCGATGAGCGGGGCGCTCGCCATCGCGAGGCCCGTTAGCGCGATGCCGACCAGGACGTTGATCCAGAATAGTGTGGACATCTGAGAGTCGCTGATGTCTTTTCGCTGAATTGTCGCGGTGGAGAGGCCGAAGTCCCGGAACAGGTTCAGGATGCCCGTGACAGCGGTTACCATCGCAATCAGTCCGAAATCACCGGGTACCAGAAGCCGCGCGAGGATCATTAGCGATCCGATGCGAAGAACCAGATTCGCTCCCTGGCTGCAGATCTTGGCGACTCCCCCTCGTAGGGTTCTGGCTCTCAGGTCTTTCATCGCAATCCTTGAACGCCGCGCGAAGCCCGAATCACGCTCACGCTAGCTCAACGCACCGTATCATGGCGATGGGGGGGCCTCAAGGGGGCTCGGCGCATCCGATTGCGCGTGCAATCGATGGCCGAGCGGTCCAAGGTGACCAAGGCCGTCGCACTGATTGAAGTCCGGCCCGTGCGACAGTGCTCGACTCGGTGTTCCGGTATGTTCATTGTGAAGTCTACAGCTTCGGGGCGCGTGCCGCGTCTCACGCTACAATCTTGCCTTGACTCCGGACCACATCGCATTGGTGAACCAGCCCAACTCATCCGACATCCTCGCGGCTCTCCGAGCATTCGTGTCGTGGCTCGAGACGTTCGGGGAAACTTCGTTCGATCACCAGAGCTTCTTCGCGGGCCCGTTCGGCGGTCGCGCGAAGGCGCTCTACTACCGCAAGCCTTGGCTCGGGGCGGTTGCCGTGGCGCCGATGATCCTGTCCGAGGCGTTCGTTCCCGCGGCGCGCCAGTTGTTCTGGCATCGGCAGCGGCTGCCCATCGCCGATGCGCATTACGCGATGGGATTCGCTCTTCTGTACAAACTGACGGGGGAGCCGCAGTACTACGCGCACGCGGTGCATTTTCTCGAGGTTCTCGAAGCGACGCGATGTTCCGGGTACAAGCACTATTGCTGGGGCTACCCGTTCGACTGGGTCACGCGCGACGGGCTTACGCGTGCGGGCACGCCTCTCATCACGACCACCCCCTACGCGTACGAGGCGTTTTCGTTGGTCTATCAGATCGACGGCGACGAGCGCTGGCTGGACATCATGCGGTCGATCGCGGAGCACGTCGCGAACGACATCCGGGATCAGCCTACCGGGCCGGATGCCGCCACCGCAGAGTACGCGCCTTTGAGCGGCGAATGGGGAATCGTCAACGCCAGCGCGTATCGTGCCGTTGTCCTGACGAGTGCAGCGCGTCTGTTCTCGCGCGACGATTACCGGCGCATCGCGGAACGCAACGTCAAATTCGTGCTGGACGTGCAGCGCCCCGACGGTTCCTGGCCCTACGCAATCGAAGGGGTCCGGGATTTCGTCGACCACTTTCACACGTGCTTCGTTCTTAAGGCCCTCGCCAAGATCGAGCGAATGACGGATCACGAAGGCTGCCGCGAGGCGATCGCGTCAGGCGTGCGCTATTATGCCGATCAGCTGTTCGACGAGCAGGGACTGCCGAAGCCGTTTTCGAAAGCGCCGCGCTTGACCGTATATCGGCAGGAACTCTACGATTACGCGGAGTGCATCAACCTCGGCGCGCTGCTGCAAGGCCGATTCACCGTGTTGGACGAACGCCTGCGCGACACGTTGGTGGACCTGCTCGAGCGCTGGCGAAAACCCGACGGATCGTTCCGGTCGAGACGATTGCTCCTGGGATGGGACAATGTGCCCATGCACCGATGGGCGCAATCGCAGGTGTTTCGCAGCCTGTGCCGTCTTCTGGTGCCCGACGACGGGATCCCTGTAGTCCAGGGCGCGACGCGCAAGCCGAACATTGCAGCTGCTGCCGTAAGCCAGCGCGGTGACCTCATCGGGCCCTGACCCATGTGTGGCATCTGCGGTCAGTACCATTTTGGCCATCCGAAACCGGTCGAGCCGGAGACGGTACGGGCGATGGCGCGTGCCATCGCGCATCGCGGGCCCGACGACGAAGGTTATTTCGTCTCCGGCGAGCTCGGGCTCGGCTTCAGGCGCCTTTCGATCATCGACCTCGCAGGCGGCCATCAGCCGATGGCCGACGAGTCCGGCAAGGTCTGGGTGATCTTTAACGGCGAGATCTTCAATTTCAAGGAGCTGCGCGACGAGCTCGAGTCACGGGGCCACGTCTTCCGCACACGGTCAGATACCGAAGTCATCGTTCACGGCTACAAGCAGTGGGGCACCGACGTCTTCAACCGCTTGAACGGCATGTTCGGCCTGGCGATCTGGGACGCTTCGAACAAGCAGTTGACGCTCGCCCGCGACGCCGCGGGCATCAAGCTGGTGTACTACCGGGTCGAGGACGATTCGGTTCTGTTTGGGTCGGAGATGCGTGCGATATTGGCGGCGCTGCCGACGCGACCGGGCATCGACGTGGCGGCGCTCAACATGTTCCTGCGGTATCGCTACACACCGTCGCCGTTCACGATCTACCAGAGCATACGCAAGCTGGCGCCCGGAACCATGGCCGTGTTCGAACCCGGGCGGTGGCGAGTGGAGCGGTGGTACCGCCCACGCCCCGTGCGTTCCGCGCGGCCGAAATCTGACGCCGACGCCATCGAGGAACTGCTGGAGATCTACAAGCGGTCGGTCACGCGTCATCTGATCAGCGACGTCCCCGTCGGCCTGCTCCTGAGCGGTGGCGTCGACTCGGGGTTGCTGCTCGGGCTGATGAGCCTCGACGGTGATGCTTGGCACACGTACACGGTCGGATACGGCAAGGGTGCGTATCGCGACGACGAGCTTGGCGAAGGCGCCGCGACGGCGCGCATCTACTCAGCCAGGAACGTGCCCGTGGAGCTTACGCGGGACACGTTCGAGCGTTCGCTGCCGCGGATCGTTTCGTCGCTCGAGGAACCCGTCGCGACGTCGTCAATCGTTCCGATGTACTTTGTCTGCCAGCGCGCGCGCCAGGATGTGAAAGTCGCCCTCGTGGGCCAGGGTCCGGACGAGCTCTTCGGCGGATACACACGGCACCTGGGTGTCCGTTACGGCGAGTACTGGCGCCGCACTCCGGAGTGGTTGCGGCGCGGCTTGGAGGCCGGGGTGCGCCGCCTGCCGAGGAACGAAGCTCTGAAGCGAGGCGTCAACTCGCTCGGCGTCGAGGATCAGATGCGGCGATTCCAGAGCGTGTTCTCGATCTCTCCCGGCGAGGATGTCGACAGCCTGTTCGCCCCCGGAACCTTGCCTGAGGGTAGCGGTGACCGGGTGCGCGCAATCTGGGGCGAGCTTCTGCCCGAGATGGAAGGCGCGGACGAGCTCGGTGCCTTCCAGGTCCTGGAACTCCGGTCGTCTCTGCCGGACGAGCTGCTCATGTACGCGGATAAGCTATCGATGGCCCACGGTCTCGAGGTGCGCGTTCCATATCTCGACCGGGAGATCGTCGAATACGTCGAGGAATTGCCCGCGAGGTTCAAGGTCCGGTATGGACAGCGGAAGTGGCTGCACAAGCGGGTGTGCGCCCGCTTTCTCCCGGCGAGCATTCTGCGGCGCAAGAAGCGCGGGTTTGCAGTCAACGTCGTCGACGACTGGTTCCACGCGACGCTGGACAGCAAGCTCGGCGGCTATCTACTCGACCGGTCGTCGTTGATGTTCAAGTACCTTCAGCCGGACGCAGTGCGTCGGCTCCTTGACGAGCATCGTTCCGGATTGAACGACAACCACAAGATGCTGTTCAGCCTCGTGGTCTTCGAGGAATGGCTGCGCCTGAGCGCGGCCGGGATGCCGTTGCGGCGCTGACAGGCTCTGGCGCAGGCGACTCGATCAGGACGTCCGATGGCTCTCAACTACGTGCTTATCACGCCGGCACGCAACGAGGCGGCCTACCTCGAAATGACTATGCGCTCGGTCATTGGGCAGACGGCCCCGCCAAAGCGGTGGATCATCGTCGATGACGGATCCGAGGACGGCACGGGAGAGATCGCTCATCGCTTGAGCGAGGGAAGGCCGTGGATCGACGTGGTCCACCTTCCGGTGCGTCGGGACCGGAGCTTCGCTGGAAAAGCGCAGGCGTTCAGCGCCGGCTACGAGCGCGCCCAAGACCTGTCATTCGACATCGTAGGTTGTCTCGATGCCGATATCACGTTCGTTGACGACTACTTCGCGTTTCTCCTGCAGAAGTTCGAGGCGGACCCGAGGCTCGGTGTTGCCGGCACGCATTATGTCGAAGGCGATTTCCATTCTTTCAACGATAGTTACATCGATGTCCGTCATGTGAACGGTGGCTGTCAGCTTTTTCGACGAGCGTGCTTCGACGACGTCGGTGGCTACACTCCGATCCGCGGAGGAGGGATCGACTGGGTGGCGGTGACGACGGCCCGAATGAAGGGCTGGACGACGCATTCGTACGCGGAGCGGACGTTTCATCACCATCGGAAGATCGGCACGGCCGAAAGCAACGAACTTGCCTCCCTGTTCAACTATGGTAAGAAAGACCATTTCCTCGGCGGCCACCCTCTTTGGGAGCTCCTTCGCGGCGCCTATCAGATGACGAAAAAGCCGTACCTGGTCGGAGGTGCGACGCTCATTGCCGGCTATCTGTGGAGCTGGGCGACGCTCCCAGCCAGGCCGATCTCGAGGGAGCTCGTGAAGTTCCATCAGGATGAGCAACTCGAAAGACTGAAGCAGCTGTTGTCACGGCGGTTGAGGCTCGAGCGTGGTAACGAACGCTGACGCTAAGCGACGTACTCTGTCCGATCCGCGATGAGCACGCTGATCGTCAAGCTCAATGCGACGGGAGATGTCGTCCGCACGACGCCACTCTTGCGTTGCCTCGAGGGTCCGGTTACATGGATCACGGCACGCGGCAACTGCCCGCTGCTCGAGCGGGTTCACGAGAACTTGCGGTGCCTTCCGTGGGACGACCGTGTGCAGGCGCTCGATTCCGGCTACGATCTTGCCATTAATCTCGAGGACGAGCCCGAAACCGCGGCGTTCGTTCGGAAGGTGCAACATCGACGCCTGTTCGGCGCCTTCCTGGATGAGCAGGGGCGGATGCAATACACCCCCGAAGCTCGCGGATGGTTCGACCTGAGCCTCATCAGCGTGTACGGCAGACAGAAGGCCGACGAGCTCAAGCTCGCCAACCGTCGTAGCTATCAGGATCTGATCTTCGAAGGCCTGGGCCTGAATTTTCGGGGCCAGGAATACCTGCTGCCGAACGGCGCAGCATCGGACATCGCGGGCGACGTTGCCATCGCGCCCGTGGCGGGGCCCGCGTGGCCCATGAAGAACTGGGCGCACTACGAGCAGCTGGGGCAGGAATTGCGGGCCGCCGGGCTCGCGGTCAACGTGCTGCCCCGTCGGCAAACGCTGCTCGAGCATGTCGGCGACGTCCGCGCGCATCGCTGCCTGGTGAGTGGAGACAGCCTGCCGATGCATATCGCGCTGGGCGTGGGCACACCCTGCGTCACGTTGTTCAATTGCACGAGCCCGTGGGAGATCCACGACTACGGCCGGCAGACCAAGCTCGTCTCGCCAATGCTGGCCGAATTCTTCTATCGCCGGCACCAGGATCTCCGGGCCATGACTGCCATCCCGGTCGAGCTCGTCTACACGAGCGTGCTCGAGCGAATCCGCGGGGGCGTGGCGCATGAGTGACGGTCGAGAGGGCGCCGAGCCTCTCATCGCTCCCACGGACCTTGTGCTGGTCACCGGCGCGGCTGGATTCATCGGTCGGCGGGTCGTCGAGGACCTGCTGCGCCGGGGCTTCTCGCGCGTGCGCTGCCTCGTGCGGCTCGCGGGGAATGCGGGAGCATTGCACGAGATCGCCACGCGTTATCCGTCCGCGCGGATCGAGATCGTGGAAGGCAATCTGCTCTCTCCCGATGCATGCCGGCGCGCGGTCGACGGCGTGTCGCTGATCTACCATCTGGTCGCCGGCATGGACAAGTCGTTCGCCGGTGCGTTCATGAATTCGGTGCTGACGACGCGAAATATGCTCGCAGCCATGATTGCCACGGCTGGGGTGCGCCGCTTCGTCAATGTCAGTTCATTTGCGGTGTATTCGGGCGCACGGCTGTCGAGCGGCGACGTGCTCGACGAGGGCACGTCGATCGAGGCCGATCCCGCGGCTCGCGGCGATGCCTACGCCTACGGAAAGATCCGGCAGGACGAGCTGGTTCTCGAGTATGCGC
>AR_comb_assmDRAFT_10411727_pt1 | contig 15670 bp, 11 predicted proteins | sample ArasoioldDNA_FD_10543 | JGI IMG/M metagenome (IMG submission 10543) | reverse complement strand
CCCAGCCAATGCCGAACCCCGCGTAAATCGCGTCGAGGACCGCATCCAGCCTCACCGGCAGTTCACCTTTCTCCGGCACTTCGAAGCGGATACCGCCGTCGCGGATCTTCGTTTTGGCACGCACCAGACGCTGTCCCATCGTTTTGGGTGGAGTCAGGAAAGCGCTGGCAATGCGGACCGCATCCAGCCCCAGTACGGTTTGCAGCATGAGAGGCGTATGCATCGCCGGATCGATCGCCGGGTGCGCGCACACAAAGAGCAACTTGAGTCGCTCGTCTGGAAAGGTCGTTTCCAAAGTGCCCTCCGCTGAGCTTTGGGTAAAGAACAGGAGGTCCGGTTCGCTCGCTGACACTACTTTCTGATGACGAATGAAATCGATGAGCGACCGGCGCGCCGCCGTGAGCAACCAGGCCTCAGGATTCTGAGGCACGCCGTCTCGTGGCCAGGCAGTCAGGGCCTTGACCAAAGCTTCGCTGAGCGCGTCTTCCGCGCCAGCCAGGTCCTGGGTCTGCACGGAAAGATAGGCCACCAGACGACCGTAGGACTCTCGTGCCACTCGCTCGACAGTTCGATGAACCTCCTCTTCACCACTTCCGTTCATTCCACGATCCTGCGCTTGATTTCGGGAGCAAGCGGACGAACCTCGACCGCACCGTGCAAAGCAGCAGGGCAACGTGCCGCCCACTCCAGCGCCGCGTCGAGCGACGGCAGCTCCAGAATGGTGAATCCTCCCAATTGTTCTTTGGTGTCAGCAATTGGACCATCCTGCACGCCACGCTTTCCATCCTTAATTCTTACGGTAGTTCCGGTTTCCGGTACTTCCAGTGGATCGCCGCCGACAAAGACGCCTGCCTCAACCAGAGCCTTGTGGTAGGCCCTCCAGGCGCCTGTGTAAGAGTCGGTCCCATCACTTTTGCGCGATGCGAAAGCCTCCGGCGTTTCGTAGATCAACATTGCGAATTGCATCACCATTTCTCCTTTTGAAGACAGTTTTACATGTCCCGACCATATGACGTACGGGAGGCCGCCATTTCTACACGCGGGTAGGTTATTTCCAGCAATTCTAAGAAAGATCGAACACCATCATTTAGACTTTAGCGATCTCAAAAACGAGCTTGGCAGAAACGGACCTGCACAATGACAAATCTCTCCACCGCACAGGACACAGCCTCTGCCGGCGACCCAATTCCACCAAAGTGCGCCGTGATCGAGGTGCACGTAGGTGAACTAAGACAGTTGTTTGATGCCATCGATCCTTCGCCGTTTCGCGATCGAGACCTGGATCCGAAAGCGGAGGAATTCATCGTAGGTTGGGCCAAGGATTTGCCCCGCGATGCATCACTTGCATTGGTGGTCAACCTTGACCGGGAGGCGGGCCTGCCTGACGAGGCTGCTGTTCTGCGGGATGCGATTCACGAGTTCTTCAAGCATCGCGCCGAAGCACAACGACAGCGGTTGCGAGAACTGTTCCGTGTGGGTCGGACCAGCCTGGTGATCGGTCTGATCGCTCTAGGCGCCGCAGTCGCGCTTGGCGATTTTCTTGCCACCCTGATGCGGGGCAGCCGTATCGGCGAGATCCTGCGAGAAAGCTTGACCATCGGTGGCTGGGTGTCCATGTGGCGCCCGCTGGAAGTGTTCTTATACGACTGGTGGCCAATCCGTAATGAAGCCAGGCTGTCCGATCGACTTGCTGCCATGCCCATGCGCATCCGCTACGCGAACGCAATGCCCCCCGATGCGTGGAAAGGCGACTGGCCGGCTGTGTCACCGCGAGGTGAGCGGAAAACGACTGATGGTCAACAGGATAGTCTAGATCGAGCAAGTTGATCCTACATTGGATGTTTCGTCTTTGGTTTTCAGTGATTGTGCATTGTGCGCTCGCCTTAGCCGACCAGTGCGATGGTAGACTGCTGCCATGCCCTCCAATCGAAAAAAGCTCAAGACCAAAAAGACGAAATCCAAGACGACAACGGCGAAACGGACAAAGAAGCGGCTGCGGAAACCCGTGACGCCCCCGAAGAAGGCACTCAAGAAAAAGCAGGCGAAGAAGAAAGCCGCGAAGGCTCGACCGGGCCGTAACCAGCAGATTGAGACTATCGATGAATATGGATTGCAACTGAACCAACGCAGGTCCAAGGTAGCGTCGGGCCGTCAATCGGGAGACTTGCAGGGCTTGTCACGTGCCGAACAGGCGACTTCAGAAAGCGTTGAGGAACTGGCGGAAGAAGGAAACCTCTTTGAAGCTGGTGCCATACAAGGTGTCGAGCACGCTGACGACGCGGATGAAAGGGAAGTGCACACGCACGAGGTACCAGAGGACGACGTTCCTGGCGAGTATCTGGACAAGGAGTAGCTGGGCACAGAGCCAGTCCCGCCGGACAATCATTCTGTCGCCACCGCCAGGTTTTCCTCCCGCAGCATGTCGAGTACTACGATCGTAACGGAGAGAACCACCGGCCCGATGAACAGCCCCATCACGCCAAAGGCCTTCACCCCGCCCAGCAGGGCGAAGAAGACCAGCAAGGTGTGCATCTTGGCTCGTTCGCTGATCACGTAAGGCCGTACGATGCTGTCGATTTGCCCGACGACGGCCGCCCCCCAACCCAGCAAAAGCAATCCCTTCCACCAGTGACCTGAGACGAGCAGGACGATCACGGCCGGTCCCCATACCGCGGCCGAACCAATGATTGGAATCAGCGAAAACAAAGCCGTGACCAGCCCCCATAGCACCGGGGAGGGAAGACCAAGCACCCAGAATGCCAGGCTCAGTAGAGTGCCCTGAGCCACGCCTACGGCCAGGCACCCATAAACATTGGCGACGATCGAGTTGCTGACGCCCGTGAATAAGCGCTCCACTTGATCGGCTTTAAGTGGAAGAAATGCGGCCGCACGCGACTTCATCGAGCCGCCTTCGCGGAAGAGAAAAAAAAGCGTGAAGAATGCAATCACAGCTTCGGCGAAGAAGGAGACCAGGTTGCCGACAATCTGCGCTCCCCAGGTAAGCAAGAAACGGCTGATCTGCTCCAGCCAACGCAGTAAAGGTCCGCGCAAGTCCAGCGTTGTGAGGTCAACATACTGTCCCGTCCAGGTAAAAACCCGGTCCACAATATGCATCGCGTACGGATTCCACCCGCCCTGCTGCGCGCTCTTCTCGTTCAGCAACTGGTACAGCCCACGCACCTCCTTACTTACGATTATCGCCAGCCCCACCGTTGGAATGATCAGGGCGATCAGGACCAGAATCGTAGAGGTCAGGGCCGCCATGTTCCGGCCTTGAATGCGTTGTCGCAGCCCTACATGAACCGGATGGAAGACGATCGCGATCATAAACGCCAGAAAGATAGGAGTGAGAAAGGGCCGGGCGATGAGGTAACAAAAATAAAGCGCGACCACGGCGAGAGCGAGTAAGAACCAGGTGGAAGCCGACAGTTTGCTTTCCATTTACTCTCTCTGTCCTCTCCGGGATCTGTCTGAGCGTGCTATGCGCCAACCGCCGCTTGTAGAACTTCTCGCAATCGTTTTGCAACCACCGCATCTTCTCCCGGCTGTAACATCCAAACGCCGACCACGATCGTGTTCGGACCACCGGGTAGTCCAGCACTTGCCGGGGCGCCTCCTGTTGACGGATTCAATTCGATCCTCGGAGTGCCCCCGCGCAGCTTTTGCATGACCTCTGTGCCCGCGATTTTGATGCGATTTTGGTCGTATGTGATGAGGAGGTGCGGAATATGATTCGCGACCTCGGGAACGAAAATCTGAGTCTGCACCGTGGGAATCGACCGCAAAGATTTGGCAATGCCGTCGGCCCTGTGTCGGTACTCAGTCTCCATCGCGGCGTCATCCTGCTTCAGAAACCAGTCGACAGCGGCCACCAAGCCCACAATCTCCTCTTTTGCCACCTTCATGCCGCGCCCAATCGTGTTCGAATTTGGGGAATTGTTTTTCTTGGCTGCTTCGATCAAATCCTTTCTCCCCAACAGCAGTCCCGTACACTGCGGCCCACGCAGGCCCTTCCCCCCGGAAAACGTCACGAGATCAAATCCCATTTGCGTGTAATTCCACAGATTGGAGATCGGTGGGACATCGGCCGCGGCGTCATTGAAGCAAGGAACTCCATGTTGATGAGCCACACGGACCCAATCTTCCCGGCTGATTTTTCCAACACCCGCATTGAAAAAGTGTGCCATCACGGTTCGATCGTTGAATGCCTGTTCGTATTGCTCCAGTGTCTCCACTTCTACGAAGCGTATGCCGCAGTTGCGGAGGGCGTGATCATAACCATAGCGGTGCGTTTTCTGCACAATCACTTCATTCTTCAAGCCGGCCATGTCGGTGGGGATGTTGAGAATAGGTGTCTCATTTCCCAGGGTGACACAGGCTGCTGTGCCAACTACCAAAGCCGCGGCAGCGCCCGATGTGACGAGTGCGGCCTCACAGCGCAGTTGCTTGGCCAGATATGCTCCCGACGCATCGAGGAGTTCGTTGAGATTAACGGGATGTTTTCCCGCCAGAGCGATCGCGGCCTGAACTTCGTCTGGCATCGTGGAAGCGGAAAGAACCGTGTACGTCCCTGCCGCGTTGATCAGCGGAGTCACACCCAGCTTCTGGTAGTAGTCGACTGCCGGAGAGCTAGCCTTCGCACGTGCCTGAGCCTTTGGAATCGCCATTCCGGAGAGCGCCACTCCCCCCGCAAGCATGGCCTGCGTTCCTTCGCGCAAAAGCTTCCTTCGATTTATTTGTCGCATCGTTTCATCCCCTGAAAAAACATCCCAAAATCATCATTCTGGAAGTGCCCGCATCTAGAGTCTCATCTAAAGCTGGCTCTTCTGGGATTGGTCTCGGAAAGCGAATCAGGGAAGGGCCCGGCTTCAGCCGTGCCGCTCAGGCCCAGGAAAAGGTGGGCTTTAGGCCCCTGCGGTTCGCTCCCATCGACTCCAGACATCTAATGAGTCCAATCCTAATCTCGCGGAAAATCGTCTGCCCTCGACGGCAAGGAATTGCCGAACTCCGGACTCGTGAAATACTGTGGGCGTGCTTTCTCCCACTCGACCATGCTGAGACCGGAAGGATCATAAACGATGCGTCCAGCCCGGATGGTCAAGCGGGCAGTCAAGCGCACGTTCCCATTCATCTTGGCTACGCCGCAGTCAACGTATCCGAACTGCCCCTTCCTGAGTTCAAGAACGGCAATATCTGCCTCCTTGCCGACCGATAAAGTCCCTAACTCCGGCCGGTGAATCTCATTTGCCGGATTGACCGTTGAGCGCCGAATGACATCGTCCAGCGGCACTCCCATTGCCAGGAACTTCGACATCACGTTATTCAAGTTGAGGACTGTGAAATTTCCGGTGTGTAAATCCGTGGAGAATGAGTCGGGCACGAACCCTTGTTTCTGGGCCGGAACCGCATTGCGGAACCAAAAGCTGCCGCTCCCGTGTCCCACGTCAAAAATGACGCCGCGGGCGCGCGCTTGCGCCAGCGCGGGGTTGATCTTTCCATCAGCAAGAGTAATGGGAAATTGCTGCGCGAAGACATGAGTGTGGATATCTCCAGGCCGCATTTTCTTGAGAATCAAATCTTCATAACTTCGATCGGCCCTTGGCCAGAAATCGACCATGATTGGAACATTCGCTGCGGTAGCGCATTCAATCGCGCGGTCCACCGCGCTCCACGGCGCGTGGGCCGCATCCCAGGGCAGATTCGTCCAGTAATGCGCCGTCTTCACTCCTATAATGAGGTCCTGATACCGCTTGATCGTATCTGCGCAAAGCTTCACGTCCATCTGATCGACGCTTTGCTCGAGTCCGCCATTCATGCCATTTGCCACGATATTCAGGAACGCCAGCACCCGCACTCTGGCGTGGTCAATGACTTCCTCTTTTTCCTGAAGGAAAGTCTCAGCACCCGCTGTGCCGGCATCCACGACGGTGGTGACTCCGGACTGCAACGCCAGATCTGCCGGAATTCCCAATGGCGACGCATGGACTCGCGCATCTGCCGAGAACCAGTTCAACGGCGATCCACCGTGGCCAATGTGATAGTGAATATCGATGAGGCCCGGAGTAACGTACAGCGTTGAAACATCCACAACTTTTCCAGCCTGATCTGCCGCAATGTTCTTTTCGACAGCGGCGATCTTGCCTTGAAGAACCGCAATGTCCCGCACCTCATCGATGTGATTCGCGGGATCGATCACATGACCGCCCTTCAGCAGCAGGTCGTAACGCGGCGGTGTTTGCCCCCACACGGAGGCAGATCCCAAGAACACGATCGCCGTGAAAACTACGTGTGATAGTTTCAGTCGAGTTTGCATAGCACCTTCACTGGTATGGTCGAAGTGGAAAAGTGTATCCAGTGCGAGTGGGATTGTCACCATCGCAAATCAATTCGCAAGGTTGTAAAGAAACTGCCGCTATCGTAAGCTGTTCGCCGGCTTCGGCTTGATACCTATTTGAGGACCCGGATCGAGGACTGACGGATGGATCGTCGTACTTTCGTTAAGGCCGGATGTGTCGGGAGCGCCTCTGTTTTAATACAGGGGCTCAACCCGATGCTACGCGCCGATGCGGCTCAGCCTGCTCTGCCGCCGATCGAACTCCAAGGCTTGCCCGGCCACCAGCCTTCAGCGCTCGGAATTCCCGGACTATTTCCGGGACGCGTGGTGGAAGTTCACGAGTCGAATGCGATCGTACGGAACCGCGTTTCGCAGCCGATCGTGCGCCAAATGCTTGACCGTGCCATGAAAGAATTAACTGGGGCAAGTTCTGCGCGCGACGCGTGGGCGAAGTTCATCGACCCGCACGATATTGTCGGACTGAAAATCAATCCCTCGGGCGCTCCCGCGTGCTGTTCCTCTCCCGAGATCCTGCGCGAGATTATCGCCTCAGTCCAATCCGTTGGCGTCCCCGTCCGCAACATTGTGGTCTTTGACCGCTACTCATATGAGATGGATATAGGCAGTTACCAGATGTTGTTGCCGCCGGGCGTTCGCATCGTAGGCATCCAGGAATCGTTCGCAGGAAGCGCCGGCTACGAGCCAACGGTTTACTGCGATGCGAACTTTTTTGGTGAATGGGAAACCCGTTCCTACATGGCAACGATCGTGGTTCGAGAAGTCACGAAGATTATCAACATCCCGACCATGAAGGACCACTCGGCCGCCGGTGTTACGGGAGCTCTCAAAAACCTGGCTTACGGAACATTTAACAACGTCGCGCGCTCCCATCGTTCGCCTCATTCTTTTACCAATCCGCTCATCGGGTTGATGTGCACAGTCGAGCCCCTTCGATCGAAGTCGGTGCTGCACATTATGGACGGCATGCGGCAGGTATGGCACGGCGGACCGCTTACCCAAGTTCAGGACTTCATCGATCAGGCCGGCATTCTCCTGGTATCTACGGATCCAGTAGCGATGGACATCATCGAACTGGAGGCGATCGAAAAGAAGCGCCGCGCACTAGGCGCACCTTCCTTGTGGCACCACGATCCGAACAGTATCACCGAAGACAGCCATGCCTTTTATCACGACGCCACCAAAAACTTATTCTTCCGGCAGCCGGGACACGTTGCGGCCGCCGGGAAACTGGGTCTCGGAATCGCCGACATAAATAACATCGATCACCGTACATTCTCAGCCTGAATTGATGACTACGGAAACCGCCAACCGTCAGCCTTCGCGCGACTGGCCCACGCTGCTCAAAGACAGCTCTCGTACAGGGGGCCAGGGGCAACGTCAAGCAAAGTCACCGGAAAAGGCTGTATGGCAGTTTCGCGCCGGGGGTTCGGTGCGTTCCGCCCCTCTCCTTGAAAGCGGGATCTTGTATGTCACCTCCGTCGGTGGAACCGTGCATGCCATCGACGCGGCAACGGGGGCTGGAAAATGGCAATTTCAGGCAGGTGGGCAGATTCACTCCACGCCCTCGTTGAGCGGAGACTCCATTCTGTTTGGATGCGACGACGGAAAAGTGTATGCCGTAAACCGCAATTCCGGAAAAAAACTTTGGGAGGCAGCGACCGATGGTGAAGTGTGGACCTCCCCTGTCGCCCGAAATGGACTGGTTTACTTCGGTAGTGCCGACGCAAGAGTTTACGCTGTTGACGCACTCAGTGGGCGCCAGAAGTGGGTCCAGCTCTTGGGTGGCAGAATCTATTCCACGATTTATGCCGCCGAACAGCGTCTCCACCTCGGCTGCGGAGATGGCAAGGTGTACAGCCTCGATGCTAGCACCGGGAAACCAATGTGGAGCTCCCAAACAGGGAATGGTATCGACTCATCGCCTGCCATCAGTAGCGAGATACTCCTTGTGGGTTCGGAAGATTTCTTCGTGTACGCAATGAACGTTGCCAACGGAGAGACAATCTGGAAGTTCGAAACCGGACTAGGCATCGCCTCATCTCCGGCAGTTCTGGGCAACCTGACTGTCATAGGCAGTAAGGACGGTTACCTGTATGCACTCGAGACGAATACCGGTCGTCTGCGTTGGAAGACCGTCGTGGGAGAAATAGTCACCGCTCCACCTGTGATCGGCGACGGTGTAGTCTGCGTTCAAGCGGGCGGAACGTTCGCTCTGGACGTTGGCACTGGCCAGGTCGTCTGGCGTGCGCATCTCGGTGGAGGAGTCCAGTCCGTCCCCGTACTCACCGGTGACACCATCTACTTGGCCAGTCTAAGCGGTGAGGTCTATGCGCTGCGCTAAGCGCCAAATGACCGCGCTGATCATCTTTCTCCTGATCTCGTCCCTCGTCCAAAGCTCAGATACGACCCGCCTGATCTACAAAAAGAAGTACGTCATGGGCACGGTCTTCGAAATCGTGGTCTATGATAGGCCTTCCCACGATGTCTCCGATGCGATTGAGAAGGCGCTCGACGAGATCACTCGCATTGATGATCTGTTGAGCAACTACAAGGCCGATAGCGCCTTGAGCAAGCTGAATCGTTCTGCCCACTTTCACACTCAAACCGTTCCTCCCGACTTGTACCGTGCAATCGATCGCTCGGTGCAGCTTTCGAAGCTTTCGGGTGGTAAGTTTGATATTTCGGTCGCGCCGTTGGTGAATTTGTGGAAGGCCGCGCTATCCGGAGATAGCATGCCGTCGCCTTCACAGCAGCAAGAAGTTAGGGATTGCGTCGGGTACAAGAAGATCGAGTTGAACCCTCCCGATCAAATTACTTTTCACTCCAATTGTTTACAGCTAGATCTGGGTGCGATTGGCAAAGGTTACGCCGTCGAGCGCGCCGCCGATATCCTGGAATCTTTCGGCATTCACAATGCTTTAATCAACGCCGGTGGAAGCACGATTTTGGCAATCGGCGCTCCCCCCGGTCAGGCCGCGTGGCTCGTGCACTTGCGCGACCCTTCTCGCAAAATCGATCCACAAGTCATGCTCCGGGACGAGAGTATTTCCACCTCAGAACAAACGGCGCCGTCTCTGCTGGGCAGTACGGCCGGTCATATTGTCGATCCCGAAACCGGGAAGCCCCTGAAAACCGAATTCGCTGTCAGTGTGATTGCAAAGAGAGGAATAATCACCGACGGACTTTCCACCACCTTACTCCTGCTTGGTCCAACCAAGGGCAAATTGCTGCTCAGGCAAATGACGGACGTCTCTGCGATATGGATTTCTCCCGCGGCGCAAATCGAGACTGCGATCAGCGGCCCGCAGATTGTATTCCCCGGGAAGTCATCATGATCGGGCCCTGGCGAACAAATCGCATTCGCATCGTCAATAGACTTCTATGTTCTCTTCTCTTGCTCTCCGCGTGTGCCTGGGGCGGTGTGTTTGTCCGTTGGACCAACACGGCCTTACCCCGGCCAGATGCCCTCGGCTTCACCGATCTGTTAATCTCCGCGACCGGTAAGACTTCACCGTCGTCAGAGGACGCGCGCCAGAAAGGATACAGAGTGTTTCTCGAAGTGCCGCTGGAGCAAGCGAATGATACGGCTGTGAAGGCGGAGAAAAGTGGCTTGGCAGGAATCGTCTTGAATGTAGGTCAGTCAGAACGTGACGGAGTGGAAGAATCAATTCGAGCGCTGCGATCGGTTCATCCGAAACTCAAGTTCCTGGTCCTGGGGAGCGGCGGTAAACAGCCACAGATGAGGGGCACTCTCGTGATCCGACGGAACGCTGTTCTTGAAGTGTCGAGCCCGACCGCTCAACCATGGATCGACATGAACCTTGCGCTCGTCAAGATAGATAAAAGGTCTCGTCCGGAACAGACTCCTCTTTATACATTCTCCTGGGCATCACCCGACTCCGCGCAGCAATCACCTCCCACGGCGATGGACTACTCGTTGGCCGTAGCCGAGGCAGGAGCTTTTCAGGCTAATCTTATCCTGGAAGTGGATGAGCCCTTGCAAAAGGCTCTCAATGACAATGATCCGCAGGCTTGGACCCTTTGGAAGCAAGTGAAGTCTTACGCAGACTTTTATTCGCATCCATCCAAACCAGCACTCGACCATGTCGCCAACGTGGCCGTTGTACTCGACGATCTCGATCCCACTGACGAAACCATGAATCTCCTGGCCCGTCACAACATGCCATTCAAGGTCTTTCGTCCTGCCGACCTGAAATCGGAGACTCTCTCAAGCTTCGACGTGATTGTGATGTTCCCAAAACCTGACCGGGAGACCTCCGAACGAATCGCCGCTTTGGCAACTCAGGGCAAGATCGTCGTGATCGTGGATGCGCAAGGCTCTTATCCGTGGCAGAAAGGCGGTTCTGTTCGACTGAACGAAAAGGCGGTGTCCTACGCAACCGGAAAGGGAAGAGTGATCGAGCTGTCAGAACCTGTCACGGATCCTGAAACGTTCGCCCAGGATATCCGCAGACTCCTGGGAAATCAAAATATGCTGGTCAGTGTGTGGAACGGCCTGACTACAATCGCAGTGCCCTACGGCGATCATGGCCCAGAAACGAATCGAATCGAGTTCGTCAACTACGCCACCGATCCGATTCAACTGCAAGTGAAAGTTAAGGGTGAATTCAACACCATTCGATTCGAATCGCCCGGACATGAATGTTGCTCGAATCTGCAACCGGTCAAACGCAACGGATTTACCGAATTCGTGATTCCCGAGTTACGAATCGCCGGACGTGTGTATCTGGATGAAAGCGATCAACATAGTGTTTCTCACGCCCCTCAGTAAAGCTATCCCGTCGCCATCAGTTGTTCCCCGTTATCCGTTGCGCCTGAGTCAGAAGCCTTGACGGGAATCATGAAGGAAATCTTCGTGCCGGAGCCATTCGAATGGATGTCCATTTCGCCCTGAAACTGCTGAACACGTTCTCGCATGCCCCGAATTCCGACCCCCGCGCCCTGCGATTGGATCTGACGTAGCTTTTGTGGCGGAATGCCAATACCGTCGTCCTCCACCTGCAGTCGAACGCTCTGCCCTTCTCGAGAGAGGCGAATGTAAGCTTTCTTGGACTGGCTGTGGCGATGGATGTTGGTCAGGCATTCCTGCACAAGCCGGAACAGGACCAATTCGATTTCACGAGAAATCCTGCCGAAATTGCCTGTGACGGACAACTCGATCTCCATGCTATTTCGCTCGCGAAGCCCTTCTACATACCAACGAAGTGCGTCCGCCAGCCCCATTTCATCCAGCAGCGGCGGGTAGAGCAGGTAAGACATCGTTCGTATTTCCTGGCTTAACCTCTGAACCAATTGCTGATTGGACTCAGCCGCCTTGGTGAGTTCTGGAGCACTCTTGCGTGCCTGATCGGCAACAGCCGCAAGGCTCATGCCAAGGGTGGTTATGAGGCCGCCGACGCTGTCATGAAGTTCGCGGGCAATATGTCTCCGCTCTTCATCCTGCGCTTGCAGAAGACGGGCCGAAAGGTCGCGCATCTCAGCAGTTCGGAGAAGGGCCTCATTGCTGCGCTGTTCCAATTCTCCTGTCCGTACCAGAACTTGAGCTTCGAGACTGTCCGCCAAGGAGCGGAGACGTTCCTCAGACTCGGCAATTGCCAGTCGAGCGTGCACCTGCGCCGAGGTGTCTCGGAAATAACAGACCACGCCGAAACGCCCATCAGGGAGTGGGATTCGGTGGATTTGCCACTCGTAATACTGGGGGACGTCTCCTTCCCGGCGTTGCCTACGTTGCTCTGGAACCACGTAGGACTCTCCGGTTTTGAGCGTCTGTCGGAACCGCTCCACAATCTGGTCAGCGTGCTCTTTAGGCCAGCGGATGCGCGTCACTTCTTCGAAATCACGACCAAGCGGATCAGGAATCTCGCTGAAAGCCCGAAGAGCCGTAGGGTTCATTTGGACAATGCGGAAATCAGCATCCACTAGGTAGACTCCGAGGGGCGCTTCATTGAGCAGTGTTTCAAACTGTGCCGTTCGCTGCCGCACGCTCTGTTCTGTCTGCTTGCGTAGTCGAGCAAGCTCGAGGTGCGCCGCCACTCGCGCCAGCAATTCGCGGGCGCTGAATGGCTTCGTCAGGTAATCGTCCGCGCCATGAGCGACGCCCTCGATGCGTGCTTCTTCGCCAGCCCGTGCCGACAGCAGAATAATCGGAACCGTGGAAAATCTATCATCCGCGCGAAGATGCCGGACCAAGTCGAGTCCATTCATCTCTGGCATCATGATGTCGCTCAGGATCAGGGCAGGTACGTGCCGCTGAGCAGCCTTCAAAGCCGCCGCTCCCGTCGAGACAGTTTCGACGGAATAGGCTGGCTGCAGCAGCCGCCCAACGTACTCGCGCATATCCGCGTTATCTTCCGCCAAAAGTATTCTCGGGCGTTCCGCGACCCCAAAGGACGTGCCGGTCGAGGGTGCAATTTCTTCCAACGACATCTTCCCGGTTTCGCCCACTAGCCAGGTCAGTGCTTCATCGACAAAAGCTTCCGCTCGCAACGCGGTAGACGCCTGTCGTGCCTCAACACCAATCTGTCCGGGAGGTAAATGCTCCTTGCCAAAGGGAACGCGTACGATGAATGTCGTCCCGATTCCGTGCTGGCTCTCCACATCCATAGTTCCGCCGTGCAGTTTGACAAGCTCGTGAGCAAGCGCCAATCCAATGCCGGTTCCCTCCTGCGTTCGCCCCCGCGCGTTTTCAATCCGATGGAATCGCTTGAACACGTTGGGCAATTCCTCCGCGGGAATCCCGATACCCGTATCCCGCACCCTCAGCACAGCATGATCCGCATCTTCATGAAGTGTCACCTGTACTTCGCCCGCCGCAGTGAACTTGAATGCATTCGACAGCAAGTTGAAGACAATCTTTTCCCACATGTCTGGATCGACAAAGACAGGTTTCGCGAGTGGTGAACAATCGACAATGTATTTCAGCCCGCCTTTTTCCATCGCGGACCGGAATACGCTCGCCAGTTCCAACGTACCGGCGGCCAATTCCGTTTCTACGAAGTTGGCATGAGTCCTGCCCGCTTCGATTCGAGAGAAATCCAGCAAGGTGTTAACAAGCTTAAGTAATCTCAACCCATTGCGATGGATAACCTCAAGTTGTGCTTGAACATCGTCGGCGGGGAGGCCCTCTTTCGCCAGCAGCTCTTCGATCGGCCCCAACATCAGCGTAAGTGGAGTTCGGAATTCGTGGCTCACATTGCTGAAGAACAGAGTCTTTACCCGATCGATTTCAGCGAGTGCCTCCGCTCTCCTGCGTTCATCTTCGTACGCTCTCGCATTCGATATTGCTGCCGCTATCTGGGCTCCAACCAGCTCGAAGAAGCTGGAGTAGAGCGGACCTAACGCGAGTCGGGAACTTATTCCTGCAATCAGCACGCCTGCTGGCTCGTGTTCCTTGCTGGATCGAATGGGCAGTATGACTGCCCTGTCCGGCGGCTGCGACCATGGCCCTCTGGGCAAACTCTCAAATCGCCGCCCGAGGTCTTGCACAACAGTCATTTGCTCGGACCGAAGCGCGTCTGACAGTATCCAACCATAAGGGCTGTCCGACGGGGCGTCGAGTGCGATCTCGCGAGGACTAGTAGGAGATGCGGGCTCGGTCCCCGCCCATCCTGCCAGCTTCGCCTGGTTTTCTTTCTGATCGATCAGGTAAATAAGCGCGAACGGAACGTCCTTGGGATGGCCAGCAAGAACTTCGGCGGCAAGTACACACGCACCTTCCGCTGTTTTCGCTTCGGTTGATCGTGCGCTCAGTTCTGCCAGCAGGCGAACTCGTCGTTCTGCCACAACTTTTTCAGAAATCTCGTGGACGGTGGCAAGAACGCCACCAATTCCGCCGGGGACAGTCGCATCCGGCACCGGGCTATAAGCAATGGTGAAATGAGTTTCCTCGAGGAAGCCATGACGGTTAATTTCCAGAGGAATGTCTTCCATCCAGGTAGCAGGTCCGCCATGGAAGGGAGTTTCAATCAGCGGCTGCAAAATATCCCAGATTTCTTTCCAGACTTCACTCACCGGTAGGCCCAACGCCCACGGATGCTTCGTGCCAAGAATGGGCGCATACGCGTCGTTATATAAGGAACAAAACTGCGGCCCCCACCAGAGCAGCTGCGGAAATCGATTGGTCACCACAAAGCCAACCATCATTCGCAGGCTCGGCGACCAGGTCTCCATGGGCCCGATCGGTGTTTGCGACCAATCTTTGGCTCGAATCCGATCACCCATTTCGCCACCGGTCTTCATCGAGGCGAAGTCGCGCTTGCGTGCCGCTTCTGCTTCGCGGCGTTTGGTATCGTCGCGGAAACAAATGACGATACCGCGGATCCCCCCATTCATTTTCAGCGGCGAAGCGCTGAAGACGACCGGCAGGAAACTGCCATCCTTGCGAATAAAGACGTCATCATGCTCGCGAAGTTCGACACCCTTCTCCAACACTTGCAGTCCCGGACAATCCGAACTGGGAAAAGGGGAACCATCCGGATGCATGTAGTGCGTCACGTCATGCATCTTGTTGCCAAGCAATTCGTCCGAGGACCATCCCAGCATTTTCTCCGCGGAAGCGTTGATGTACGTAAGCAGGCCGTTACTGTCCACGGTGTACAAGCCCTCAGCCATGTTCGACATGGCTGCGCGAAATCGCTCTTCGCTCTCCTGGAGTGCCTTTTCAAAAGCGACGCTTCTTTGCAGTACTTCTTGCGCGTCGAGGTTGTTCTTTATCTCCGGCGACTCAACTCCCTGAACGAAGATCTTCTGCCGAGCAACTTGATCAATCGCCGACAGCAGGTCCGTCGCCAGGCTGGCTTTCGTCACATAGCCACGAGCGCCTGCCTTTAAGGCCTGTTGGAGCATTTCCGCCGTGCCATGCTGGGTCACGATGACAACCTCACATCGTGGGAGCCGTCGCCTTATTTCCCGCGTGGCCTCAAGCCCATTCACCCTCGGCATGCTGACGTCCATCACGATTAGGTCGGGGCGAAGCGTCTCGGCTTTTTCGATGGCATCCTGCCCATCGATGGCTTCTCCGCAGACAAAGAGGTTGGGATCTCTGGTCAGAAGCGCGCGGATGCCATTCCTTACAATTTCGTGGTCGTCCGCGACCAGGATGCGCATCGTACTCAAGTGAATTTCCAGACGGTTGGGAACAGGATAACCGCGGGAAACAAGCAGAGCCCCGCAGAGACGGAGAGCTTACAACAATCAAGTGTGCCCATGAAATAGGGTGTCAAAGCTTCTTCGATACAGAGTTTACCTTATGGCTGGTCCGCTACACTTATTGCGGCTCCTTCAGAAACCTTCAAG
>AR_comb_assmDRAFT_10241503_pt1 | contig 15675 bp, 17 predicted proteins | sample ArasoioldDNA_FD_10543 | JGI IMG/M metagenome (IMG submission 10543) | reverse complement strand
GTTGCGATATGATCCATGGCATCCTCTTATTTTTGTGCAAAGGGCGAAAATCCGCCCTTACCATCGCCGCGAAGCACGACAACCGAACTGTGACTCGCAGAGACTAATGCAAGATCCATTTTGCCGTCGCGGTCAAAATCGCTGGCTGCCAGAGCGATGATGTCCTGATTGATGCGAAGCGGCACCCTCGCATTAAATCCACCCTTGCCATCGCCAAGAAAGACGGAAATTTCACCCGCCGTTCGCGCGGAGGCGGCGAGGTCGAGAAGGCCGTCGCCATTGAAATCGGCTGCTACCAGGCCATGTGGATTATTGCCCATGGGAAGCGTTCCAATCTTCCGCAACATGCCGGTACCGTCGCCTTGAAGCAGAATGAGCGCGTCTTCCCCGGCGCATGCGACGGCGAGGTCCTGATGACCATCGCGATTCCAATCACCCGTTGCAACGTAATGCGGGAACCGGCCGACATGAGTCTCTCCGGCAACGCGAAAAGTGCCGTCGCCCTTGCCAAGCAAGACAAAAAGCATGTGCCGCGCAAACGTGCCAACGATCAGATCGGCAATTCCGTCTCCATTTAAATCAGCCTTGGTGACGATGTGGGGTGCCCGGCCTACTGCGTAGCTGGCGGAAGGCTTAAAGTTTCCGCCAAGATTTTCCAGGATGACAATCCGTGACTCTTTCGGCTGGGTCACCGCGAGATCCAGGCGTCCGTCACGATTGACATCCACTGCGACTGCAGACGCCGGGCCGGGGATATTCGCTATATCAAAAGCTTTGGAGAAATTTCCCTTGCTGTCTCCAATATAAAGACTGAGATCCCCCTCGCCGGTGTTGGCCGTGACGAGATCAAGCTTCGTGTCGCCGTTAAAGTCGCCGGTCTCTACCCAACTCGGGCCTGTGCCGGTCGGATAGCTATGGTTGGAAGCAAATCCACCCTTGCCGTCGCTCAAGAGAACCGTGACCTTGCGCTCGGCGGCCGCTGGAACGGCAACGTCGGGAATACCATCCCCGTTGAAATCACCAACGGCGATCGCATGCGGAACCCGTCCTATAGTCTCAGGCTGAGAGGGCGACTGCTGAAGGCCGACTGAAGGCCAAGGCGCGAGGATGAGCATTCCTGCCGCCAAGAAAAAAACTGACGGAGCGAGGGAAAACGAAAAGATCATCTTATTTTCCCAACGTCCGCATATAAGCAACGATGTCCCAGACTTCCTCGTCGGTTAATTGAAAACCAAAGGGCGGCATGAGGCGGGTCTTCCCGACGGCTTCGCCGCCGCCGTGAACAATATCAAACAGGTACAGATCCGATCTTTGTGGAACGACCTTGGATAAATCAGGAACAGGGATCGGCGGCTTCTCTACCCGTTTCGACCAGTCCCATCCTTGGCCTTGAGAACCATGGCAAAGCACGCACTTCTCCGCGTACAACTCGACGCCCTTCTTCGGGTCACCTTTTGTCTGGGCTGGTAGGATGGTTGGGCCGATAAGCAGGAGCGCCCCCAGCCAGAAGCGCATCTCAGCCCCCGAGGCCAGGAGGCGGCAAGGGTATCTGCCAGGTTGAGGGCGTGAAAGAGAGCGGCGCCTTGATGTCGCCGCCCCAAACGATTACGAAACGCAGGATGAGGCCACCGGCCAAAACCGACGCAAACTTAACGGTCGCCACAGCATTGGCGATCGTACGTCCTCCAAGCTCGGCCACAAACTCGACAACAGTCAGCACTAGAGGAACAACTAACGCGAGCCCGACAACGCCGAACCAGTACCACGCGGAGAGGTTTCGACCGTGGGGCAGGCCGTGGAAAACCTGGGGCGTCGCGCCGACGCTGACGGCCCCGCTCAGCGCCGCCTCGGCGCTACCGCCAAAGAGCGCTCTCGGATAAGAAGGTCCGCCGGTGAGGTAACGATAGGCAAGCCGCCCGCCGCTCGGAGCGAGGAACTCTCCGCCGGTATCGATATTGATCGGCAGATTAAACCCGCGGCGTGACAGATTTTGAATGGTCACGCTCTCCTTAGGCGCGATATTGGTGGCCACCTTCCGCGCTTCGGGATGCGACGGCCCCATGTATACGTTGTAGGCCACGCCCGGCTTGCGTGGCGCAACGATTATCAATTGACTATTGGGCTGGGTGATCTTAATCGGTGTGTCAGCGGACATGCCTTCTTCGACGCCGGCATTGCCGACCCAGGTTACGATCGCAACGTAATTGCCGGGGCCAAGCGAGCCGCCTGGCTCTACCTTGTATTGAAACCGCTCGGTCGTTGGTGCGCTCGTATGTCCTGCAAGCAATCCTTGACTGCGGAGGTCGCGCATGAAGCGATAGAGTTCCCAACTTTCGAATAAAACCAACACGGCGAGTGCAATGCCAAACCAACGAATAACGGGCCGCGATCCGATATCGCGCAGACCAAGCCACGGCCACGCGCACAATACCGCGAGTCCGGCGGCGGCTAACCCTGTGTTCAGACCGGACGTCAGGAAGAGCGGCGGGAGATATGCACCGGACCAGAGCGGCACGTACCAAGATCCTGAAAGAAGCAATCCCGTGTAGAGCGCAAGCCCGACGGCGGGAATCAGTCCCACGACACCGACGGCACGACGCACCAGCCAACCGGTGCCAAAGAACCACAGCACTGCGTATAGAATCACAAAAATGGCCGCAATGCCGAGTATCCATCCGCCGCGCGTCATCCAGGAATTATAGTTGGTAAAAAAGATCGGAAATAATAAACCGCGTTCCGGCTTGCCGAGATGGATGGTAAGGAAAAAACCGCCCAAAGCGAGAACCGGCAGGATGCCGTAGGCGATGAACCGCGCGGCGGCGGCAGCCCGCCTTGACCAGATGCCGGCAAGATCAGTGGCCACCGCCACAATGAACATACCTGCGGCCAAACCCCCGAAGAAGAGATAGAGCGGCACAAAGGCGTTGTCGCTCCACTTGTCTTGGAGAAAAACGACAGTATCCATGGGGGTCCTTCTAGGCAGCTCGTTGAAAAACGCTCATCTTTTTAGTTTCGTTTGTTCAATTCGAGCAGCAGAAATTGGAGTACTGGAGTGGTGGAGTAATGGAAAGATGCGTTTAAATCCAATACTCCAGTACTCCATCACTCCATTCTGCTTTACGACCCTCTCCCATACGCCGTGTCCCAACCCCAGGCACCACCGCCCGCTCCACGAGCCGCCACGCGCTCGCGCACGACTTTGGCCACCTCTTCAGCGTCGCCGGCGACCAACGCCTTTGTGGAACAAACGGACGCGCACATGGGCAGCTTTCCTTCGGCGACGCGATTGGACCCGTAGAGGCGCCGCTCGCGCTCGGAGAACGCGACTTCAGGCCCGCCGGCGCAGTACGTGCATTTGTCCATCACTCCACGCGCGCCAAAGGCCGAACCCTTAGGAAACTGCGGCGCGCCAAAGGGACAGGCGTAGAGACAATACCCGCAACCGATGCAGGTTTCCTTGTTCAGGGCGACGATGCCGTCAGGTCTGTGGTAAAGAGCATCCACGGGACAGACGGCAACGCACGGCGCGTTTGAGCACTGCATGCAGGGGATAGCGATATTGGTCTCGCCGGGCTCTCCCTCGTTGAGCGTTACCACTCGAATGCGCGCGATGCCGTACGGCACATTGTTTTCGTTCTTGCACGCCACCTCGCAGCCGCCGCACTCGATGCAGCGCTTGGCGTCCACGTAGAACTTCATGCGGGCTGCCGCTTGCTGGGGTTGCGGCCCGCCGCCTCTTTGGGGAATAGTGCTGAGCTGTGCCATGTCTATCTCCCTGCGCCTTAGGCTTGCTTCGGTTTGCTGATCCGGCACAGGCCGGTCTTGGTCTCTTGCATCTGGGTCACGCGATCGTAGCCGTAGTTAGTGACGGTGTTCGCGGACTCGCCGATCGTATACGGCGCCGTCCCCTCGGGGTATTTGCTGAGCAGCGATTTGCCTTCGAACATGCCGCCCCAGTGAAACGGCAGGAACACCGTGTCGGGCCCGACGCGCTTGGTGATTTTGACCTTGACCCAGACCCGGCTCGGGCGGTCGTCAAGGTCCTCAGGCGACTCGATCCAGCAGTAGTCGCCATGGCGCAAGCCGTGGTCGGCGGCGACCTTCGGGTGCACCTCGGCGTACATCTCCGGATTGAGCTCAACAAGCCACCAGGCGGCCCGCTCGCGGGCGCTGCCGCCCTCATATTCGACCACCCGGCCGGTGGTGAGAATGAGCGGAAACCGTTTCACCCAGTCGGGTTTCTGCAGGCTCTTATAAAGCTGCGGTAGACGATAGTGTTCCTTGACGTCATCGTAGGTGGGCCACTTGACGATGAGGTCCGGCCGTGGGCTATGGATCGGCTCGCGGTGAATCGGCACAGGGTCGGCGATGTTCCACGAGTTGAAGCGCGCCCGGCCATTGCCATAAGGACTCCGGTTTTCGGCCAGAGCGACCCTGATCGCCTCCTGAGTAAGATCGGTGGCGTAATTTTTCTCGGCTGGGTAGCCCTCATTCGGACCACCGGGAGGAGCCGAGCCTCTGCCGGCAAGCAAGGTACTGCCGTCCGGCGCCTTGGGGCCCCAGGTCGCACGGAAACCGCAACCGCCCTGCGACACCGGAATGTCGTTACGGTAGAGGATGGCGGTACCCGGATGCTTATCGGTCCAGCACGGCCACGGGAGTCCCCACTGCTCGCCGTCGACCGGTCCGCCGACGGCTTTTTTGGTCTTGATATCGAAGACGTGGCCCCACTCGTGTTGGCGCTTCAGGCGCTCGGGAGTCTGGCCGTTGTAGCCGATCGAGAGACAGCTCAGATTGATTTCTCTGAGCACGTCTTCAAACGTCGCTTCCGGCAGCACCTTGACGTCTTTCATGCTAGCCGGGACGCCCTTCCAATCCCCCTTCATGTTGTGGATGAATTGCTTCTTGAAGCCAAACCGCTCGGCGAAGTCGATCATGATCGCGAGATCGGGCCGGGCTTCGAACACGGGATCAACGACTCTGTCGCCCCACTGGAGGTCGCGGTTGGTATTAGTGCGTGAGCCCCACTGCTCGTAGTTGGTCGCCGCCGGGAGGAGATAGATGCCGTCCTTGCGCTCCGGCAGCACCGCGGTGTTGGTGACGAATGGATCGACATCGACAATCAGCTCGACTTTTTCCAGAGCTTTCTTGACTCGGTCCATCTGTGACATCGAGTTGGTCGAGTGACCCCAGAACATTACGGCTTTCAAGTTCACATCCTGGCCCATGTCCTTAGGATCCATTAAGACCCCTTCGTACCAGCGGGCGACGGTGAAGCCAGGCTTCTCCATCATGGTCTTGTCCTTGAATCGTGAAACGAGCCAGTCGTAGGGCACATCCCAGGCTTTTGCAAAATGTTGCCACGCACTCTCGCCGACGCCGTAGTAACCAGGTAAAGTCTCGGGACCGCCGCCGACGTCGGTCACCCCCTGAATGCTGTCGTGGCCGCGGAAGACATCGCAGCCGCCGCCGGGCTTGCCCATGTTGCCAAGCACCATCTGGAGATGACAGTAAGTCCGCACCACGCCGGTGCCGTCATTGTGCTGCGTGCCGCCCATGGCCCAGATGACAGTGCCCGGCCGGTTCTCGGCCATCGTTCTGGCTATCCACTCGATGTCTTCTGCAGAGATGCCCGTGATGTCGGCGACCGTCTTGGGGTCGTACTTGGCGATCTCTTTCTTCAGTCCTTCGAGATCGTAGGTTCGCTCGGCAAGGAATTTTTTATCCTCCCAGCCTTTGGCGAGGATGACGTTGATCAAGCCATAGACGAACGCCACGTCCGTGCCCGAGCGCAGCCGGACATACTTGTTAGCGAACGCGGAAGTTTTCGTAAAGCGAGGATCGACGGAAATGATGATCGCGCGATTGGTCTCCTTCGCGGTGAGGATATGCTGCATGGAGATCGGGTGGTTCTCCGCGGGGTTCATGCCGATGATCATGATGCTCCGGCTGTTCCGGATGTCATTCTGATGATTCGTCATCGCCCCATACCCGAACACGTTGGCCAGACCGGCCACAGTGGTCGAGTGTCATATCCGCGCTTGGAAGTCGGTGTTATTCGTCCCCCACATCCCCGACCACTTGCGGATGGCATAGCCATTCTCGTTGGATTGGTGCGCCGAGAAGTTAACCTGCAGCATGTCGGGGCCATACTGTTTGCGAAGGTCGAGAAGCTTCGTGCTGATCTCCGACATGGCCTGATCCCAGGAGAGGCGCTGCCACTTTCCGCCCGCGAGCTTCATGGGGTAACGCAGGCGCTTCACGGACACCACTTGATCGCGCGCCGCCGCGCCTTTCGCGCAAAGGCTACCCAGATTAATGGGGTGCTCGAACCAGGGCTCCTGCGAGACCCAGACGCCGTTCTGAACCTCCCCGATCAGTCCACAGCCGACGGCGCAGTTGCAGCAGATGGTCTTGTGCTGTTCCAGCTTGGGCGGTTGCGGTTGACCCTTGCCTTGCGCCTCGACTTCTTGCACCAGCGATGGCCCAGCCAAGGCGGCGAGACCCGCTCCGAGGCCACCGAGACCGGCAGCGGCCAGAAATTTGCGCCGGTCTAGTAAGGGATTCAAAGGTTTGGGCCATCCGGAAGAGTTATGACCGTCATTGCCATTCGTTCGGATTAGCTTCATATCTCATCCCCCTTTGCTTTCGCCGTCTCGGTCTCGGTTCTCGAGTCTAAAGCTAATGCGAGACTCTTTTTTGAGCTATCGATATAGAGTTCTGTAATAGCGCTCTGCTTCTTCAGTGCGGTGGTACAGGATCGGCCCCACTTCCGGCGACGGTGGATTTTTCTCTACCGCGCGCCCGCTCTTTGCAAACAAAAGCGCGGTCATTGCCCCGGCAGCGGTAGCGAAAAATCCCGTGAGAAATTTCCGCCGTGGTTGCTTTCTTGAAAATACCGTAGGCTCCATTTGTCTATCCTCCCAGCAGATTGCCGATCGATTTCAGCTCACGCAAACGAGTGAAGCGCAAGCACACTTGCCATCAGCGTCATGCGGGCCGAATTTTACCTCGACAAAATATCCCTCGCGCAAATCCTCCAATTTTCCTCCCATGGTGCCCATGGTGGTGGGCTCGCGCACTTCGATATTCGCGCCTTCGGGGAAGGATAGAACCACTTCCTGATTGTCGTGCGTAGCAATCACTGCTGTGCGCTGTGTTAGATCAATTTTCTTGATTCGGCCTTCGATCATGGTAGACCTCCATCAAAAGTCTATGCACCCCTGTAATCGGCGCTATCACCGAGTCAACTTTGTGTCAAGAAGGGAAGTTCTGCGGTTTCCGAGGAAGATTTTCGCCATAAAGTTGCCGGCCGAATGAATGATCGTGCGCTGGATACGGAAGTGGCGAAGTCGCACATCCAAAAGGGCGGGGAAATAGCGACCGGCGAAAGTAGACGCAAGCTCGACTTGTAGCCCGTGAAACAATTTTACTGTTGGCCGTCGACTTGATCCTTACGGCGCGTTAGATGCATCTTGAGAAAATCCACGATTAGAGGACCGGCTCGGAATTAGTTCCCCTTTTCAACTCCGAGCTTCTTTGCCGTTTCTGCGTCGAGTCTGCCGGTCTCTTTCAGTCCGTTGGCGTTTTGAAATCCTCTAATTGCCTGACGCGTTCGTGGACCCATTACGCCATCCATCGACCCGGGATCGTGTCCTGTGTTCTTAAGCGCCTCTTGGGCTTTTTTCACATCTTGCATTGCCCATTTTTCTCTGTCGCCCTGTTTATCTCCCGCGTTTTCGGCTCCGCTCTTTTCCATACGCCCCGGCTTTTGCGCACCTCTCGCTTCCATCTCCACCTCTCCCTTCTTCCTTTCCATTTGTCCCGGCGCTTGGGCGCCTCTCGCGTCCATCTTTTCCTCTCCCGATCTTCCTTCCTGGGTTTGACTCCATGCGAAGGAACCCGCGGTTGAAGCAATGGGAATCGCGGCGAGCATCAAAATTGAAAAAATCTGCCATTGTTTCATAAGTTTTTCCTTTCGAGATATTAGTAATTTAGAAGTTGTGACAAACGCCGTGAAAAGTCATACTTCATTGCTACGCGACCCGGCGAATGGGATGAGCAAGGGGATTCCGCGCAAGGACTATACCGTGCCCGACTACGCTGAAATTGCGGTTCTTCTCTCTACTGTTTGTTTCGGTCTGTTTCAGAAACGAGATATTCAGCGTTTTTCTGTCGCACCTTTGCGATGAAGCGGGAATGAGACGCGCTACTTTATTTTGTCAAATGATGGGTTGCGGGTTTAGCTACAAGCACTTCTGCCGACATATCGAAGGTTGGTCCCTTCCACGTCGGCATCACGCCGTGACGCTGCCGGGCTTCTTCGAGAGATGCAACTTTATCGAGACCCCATTCGCGGAAGAAGCTTAGCTCAAGCTCCAGGAAGCCTTGCAAGATCTTTGCGACAGAACGGTAGAACTTCGCGCACTCGGCCCGTTCCATGTCCTTTGCGCAAGCGGGACCCCAAACGAGAAGGTGTTCTTTGAGAAAATCGGCCTGCAGCTCTATCCATTGCTTTTCATCTCTTGGTTCGGCCGCCGCCCTCTGCTTGCCGATAAGCCAGCGCATCACCTCCAGCTCGACGGCGAGAAAATCTTCCGGCTCAGGATATTCCTGTAGTTTTTCAATACCGGCGGATCGGAGAAATGTCCGGACGTTGGCCAGGGGGCGGTCCAACAGCCGGCCTGTGAGATAAAAAGATTCGTAGGGGTTGACCGCGGCGGCGAGAGGGCCAATGAAAAGTTGCACATACTCTTCGGCGACGTCTTCCGCCAGTTGATCAGGCGGCGTATCGGCCACAAACCGCTCGATAGCCTCCCAGCCCGCGCCGAGAAGCGGATGAAGATTGCGCGCCGCCTGGGCGCGCGCGCCGATTTCACCGGCAAGCTGCCGCAGTAACTCGCTGCTCGGTTCCTTTCGGAAAAGCGCCCCCAGCACCTCGTAGTAACTTTGGCGGAAGGACAGAAGGTCGCGATCATCTATCATTCGTTTACCCCCAGGTCTCCTTGGCGAAGGAGTCTCTCCAGATTACGATCGACAAAGGCCTTATATTCAGGATCCTCTTCGATTGGACGATCGCTCTGCAATTTTCGCTCGGCTTCCTCTTCCTGCACCGCTGTTCCGACGGCTCGTTCTATCGCCGCGAACAGGCTGCCTGGGTCTTGCGCCGCGGCATCGCGACAGACATCCAGCTTCCATCGCGACACCCACAGAAGCTGATAGCGTCCGCGGCTGGGAAATTGCGCGGCCTCATTGACTGCCTGTCCGAGATCGAAGCCGAGAGTGGCGCGGAGGTCCTCGACCTCACGCCATTTTTCCAGGGCCATCCAACGAATGAACGCAGCGCGCACCGTATCCATGAACGCATTGCCCCCAACGCGACGGTCTCTGCGCTTGTGCTTTTTTTCCCTCGTCTCCATGTTCTCGCTGCGCTTCATCAAAAAAGTTCCAATCGTTAAAATCGTTCAACCAGTTCAAATCGTTCTGAACCTCTTGAACGGCTGGAACATTTTGAACCTCCCTTACTATTCTTGCGCGCTCACGGTTTCCAACCTTTTTCGACTTCCATCATAGCGACAACGGTGCGACAGTCCGGACACATTCTAAGTAAGCTTCGCCGATTGCCGCTGAAGGTATCGAGCAGAGACTCGAGCGACAGTAATCGGGCCTCAACCGTCTCCAGCGCTCTCCGGTTGATATACGGCTTGCCGCACTTCGCGCATGAGACCATGTCATCCTGCACGACGGTTTGGTATTCGAGCGCGTTCCGGTCAAAGAAAATTTCCGGCTTGAGCGTGATGACATTTTCCGGACAGACCTTCTCGCACAGTCCACAAGCCACGCAGGAGATGTGCTTAAACTGCAAAGACAAAGTGCCGTCATCGAGGCTGAAGGCATGCGTCGGGCAGACATTCACGCAGGAGCGGCACAAGGTACAGCCGGAAGCGCGCACTTCGGCGAAGGCAAAAGGCTGCGAGGCTGCGAGCGTCGTGCGCCCCGGTTCTCGGTTAGTCTGCTCGATGAAAACCGTGATCGCGTCGGCAATAACTGATCGGTTGTCCCGCTGGGGTAAGCGCTTGCCGTCCCAGCGAATCGGCGCGGCATCGAGGGTCTCGGCGAAGCGCGCGAGGGCGGTGATTGCTTGCGGCGCCGTGCCGTTGTCTGCCGTGATGAGCTGCAGCCGGTCGCGACCCATATCAAAAGCGTCCAACGTGATGCGGCAAAAATCGTATTTCTGACGGAGTAACTGCCGCTCTCCGTGCTGGCATGTCTCGCAGCCTAGAAGGGCAACTCCGGCCGCGCCCAGACGGAATGCGGCGAGCATGTTGGCTTCCGAAACGTAGCGCAAGCATGGCACTTCGACAGGAAGCACGCCGGCCGGATACGGAAGCGGAGTTCGACCCGCTTCTTCCAGCGCGCGACGGCCTTGTTCGCCGCAGTGAAAGAGAACCACCAGGCGCTCTCCATCGGCAGCCGAGCTTGAGGGCGTGAGCAGAGCCGCGAGCCGGGTATCCAGCTCGAGCGGCGAAGGCTCGGTGAAGCTCAAGGATGTCGTGGGACACGCCGAAACGCAGGCGCCACATCCCTCGCACGCCATGTGGTCTATCTTCATTCGCAGATGGTTTTCTGAATCGCGGCCGATGGCACCGTAAGGGCAATTAGTGACGCAAATCCCGCACGCCTCCTGGTCGGCCACACCGCCGGCGCAGGTAGCGGTGCTGTAGACAACGTGCACCGGTTTTAGAAATTCACCGATGAGGTCTCGGATGCGCTCGGCAAGACGATCAAGATCAGTCTCAGTTGGATTGATGAGCAGATGGAAGCCGGTGCGCGGTTTGAAGGACGGCTTCTCGTCCGGTGAGATGATAACGACTTGATCCGCGTGTAACTCTTTGCCCGGCGCTTCGACGTCCTGAATGGTGACCTGAAAATCACTTAGACGGCCCTTGACCTCAATGACACGACCAACGTAGACATCCTCGCGTTGAAAGACATCAAGAGTCGAGACCGATGGGTCAACGACAAGAAGAGGCCGGGCCACATCGCGGAGGCTTTGCGCAAGCTTCGCACCTTGAGGTCCGTCGGTAGCGATGACGATTCGGTTGCCGGCAGCCAGGCGGTTATACGCCGGCTGCACGTCCAGCTCGGCGGTTTCCATCGCTGCCCGCAAGAGTCGGGTTGCCTTAGCGTAAGCCTTCTGCGAATCGGCGTGGGGAGCGAAGCAGGAATCTTTCAAATTAACAAAGTGAACTTTCGGAGACCGCAGATCGGAAGCGCCAAAGGCTGCTTCGAAAAGGCCGGCGCCGGCGCAGCAACTGATCACGACGCGATCGAGGCGCTCCCGTCCCGCGCGAGCGACAAACTCGTAGACGTCGATTTCCGGATCGCTCGCAAAGGAGAGTACAGATGGGACGATCGGAAGAACGAGCCGCTCGCGGTCCACAGGAAGTGTCCGGCGACAGTTACAGAGAAACAGCCCCCAATTTGTCCCCATGTTTGCCTTCTATCGCTGGGGCATAACTCAGTCAACGTCAGAAGGCTCTCAGCGCCGGCACTCGATTTCATGGAATAACTCGGCGGCAAGCGCGGGATCAAGCTCCTGTAGTTTGGCGTATTCTGCCTGTGCTTCATCAACGTTGCCGAGCGCCGAATTGGCCAGCGCAAGGTTAAAATGCGCTCTGGGATTCTTCGGCTCCAAGCGCGTGACACACTGAAATAGCTCGCAGGCGGAAGCATGTTCTCCTAACTCATAAAGCGCCATACCAAGGTGAAAATGGGTTTCAGGGTCCTCCGGCAGGAGCCGCATAGCTTGTTCCAAGACTTTAACCGCCTCGGCATAGGCGCTACACCTGAGATTAGCATACCCTAGGGCGCGGTACGCCTCACCATGATGCGGAGCATAGCGGAGAGCGTCGTGGAAAGCCGAAATCGCCTCCAAAAATTTTTCTTGCTCAAGGTACAGTTTTCCGAGCTGCATGTGTGCTTCCACAAAATCAGGCTGCACGTGGATAGCCGCGCGAAAAGTAGCGACGGCTTCGCCGTGCGCTCCCAGCCTTGCATAAACAAAGCCCAGATTGGTGTGCGCCTGAACGAAATTCGGATTTAACCGGATCGCCTCCCGGTACGAAGCTACGGCCAAAGCATACTGCCGGGCTCCGACGTGGGCGTTGCCTAGGTTGTAGTGTGCCTCCGCCAAATCCGGTTGTTGTTTAAGAACGTCCTGAAGGGCTGCAACTGCATCGGCAAATCTTCCTTCCTGAAGGAAACGAAAGCCGTCTGCGAACTGAGATTGTGACACGATAGGCGCAGTTCAACACACTCTGGCGGCTCAATACAACATCTACAGACTGATCCTTGCGGCGGACTCGACGCTCAAAGAGTAAGTCCGTCATATGAACGTGCCATACCAGCTAAGCTTCGAGTCCCGTCCTAACCAGACTGCATGGCGGCGCCGATCCAAAGCCTCAGCCGAACGTGACGCGATTCATTCTTAAGATAAAGGAACTACTCTGATCTTAACACGCAACTCTCACCATGGATTTTTTATCCGAGTCGCAGACTCCGAGCTAAAACATTGTTAAGTTAAACCGCATACCGCTTTCGGAACGATTCGCGATAGTCCGATTTCTGCACTCATCAACGAAAGGAATGTATTGATCTTGAGACAAGCGAATGCCACGGGAAATAAGTGAATGCTGCCAAGAGAGAAAATACAGTCTCACGAAAAAAGGCTTGATCAAACAAAAGGCTACATCGCAACACCTTTGTGCCGGGTCAATCTGTCTACGTTTCCGGGTGTGGACGAACACCTACCGGTGCAGATATTGCTCGCTCGACGGTACGCCTTGCAGTTGAAATTCCGCAATTGGTGAATTCCTGTTCATGTGAATCTTGCGCGATGTCCTGCTCGATATCGCCAAAGAGGCCGGCCTTATATAGATAATTTATCCACTTGCTCGATAGCGCTGAAACCCGCATCAAAGTGGCGTGAAGAGAGATTCTTGCAGAAGAAGCGAATATTCTCCGGCATCCAACCGACCGGCAGCATCCATATCGGAAACTATCTGGGTGCGATACGGCATTGGGTCGCATTACAGGGCGAATTCGAAAATATCTTTTGCATTGTTGACCTACACGCTATCAGCATTCCACAGACACCTGAGACTTTAAAATCCAAGACGCGCGAGATCGCAGCCCTTCTGCTTGCCTCTGGCGTAGATCCCAAACGATCCGCGGTTTTTGTTCAATCTCAGATCAGCGCTCATGCTGAACTCGCGTGGATCTTGAGCTGTGTCATACCGATGGGATGGATGCAGCGGATGACTCAGTTTAAGGAAAAATCGCAAAGACAAAAGCAATCCACCTCGGTCGGCCTTTTTATTTACCCTGCTCTCATGGCGGCCGATATTCTACTGTACCAAGCCGATCTCGTGCCGGTTGGCGAGGATCAAAAACAACATTTGGAACTGACTCGTGACGTGGCGCGGCGATTCAATTCGCTCTATGGAGAGACCTTCACGCTGCCCGAACCCGTCATCTCAAAGTTGGGCGGACGCATCATGGGATTGGATGACCCGCTGAAAAAAATGAGCAAAAGTGAGACAGGTTTCGCCCATGCAATCCGTTTGCTTGATTCTTCGGACGATATTCGCGCGAAAGTGCTTAGCGCCGTGACCGATTCCCGCAGCGAGATTCGTTTCGAAGCGAGCCGAGCTGGAATCCACAACCTGCTGGTGATCTATCAACTTTTCAGCGGGCTTAGCTCCGGAGATATAGAAGCGCGCTTTGCAGGAAAAGGCTATGCGGAGTTCAAGCGAGAATTGGCAGAAATCATCATCGAAAATCTGCAGCCTCTGCAGTCTCGGTACCGAGCTTTAACGGCTGAGGCCGGCTACATTGACTCTGTACTTGCCGAAGGAGCTTCTAGAGTTCGGCCCATTGCCGAAAAAACTTTGGCTATCGTTAGAGACAAAATCGGCCTGGGATAAAACGAACACATCAATTGGATACTGCGGATACGGCATTATGAGTTTAACGGAAGCACAAGAGGAGAGCAGTTTCTCGCTAAAAGTGGTTCCACCATTTCGGCTTGATCTGACGGTCTGGGCATTGCGCCGCCGACCCGAGAACAAAATGGATCGGTGGGACGGCAAAACATATCGCCGAGCGCTAGTGCTCAACGGCAAACCCGCGGAAGTGGCCGTTACGCAGAGGGGCTCGCCTGAGGCACCACGACTGCAAACAACCGTAATTGGCGTGGAGTTCGGGTCCGAAACAAAGTCAAAGGTGACGCAGGCATTGAACTGGATGCTGGGCTTGCAGGTGGATCTGAAGGGTTTCTATAGATCTGCTGCGAAGGATGCAAGGCTCGCGATACTCGCCCGACGCTTTCGTGGACTTAAGCCGCCCCGCTTTCCTTCGTTGCTCGAAGCTTTGATCAACGGCATCGCTTGTCAGCAGTTCACTCTTGCTTCGGGAATTCAACTGCTCAATCACCTCGCCGAAGACTTCGGCCCATCCCTCACGGGAACCGGTATTCGCGCCCACGCCTTCCCGAGCTCACAAGACCTCGCAGCGGTAAAGCCGCAGTTACTGCGGGGCCTTGGGTTAAATCGACAAAAGGTGCGGGCGATAATCGAACTGAGTCGCGCCATTGCCCAAGGCGACCTAGATATGGAGAGTTTAACCTCTCTGGATGATGAGGCGGCCGTCGAGCGCCTGAGTGAACTCCATGGCGTGGGACGTTGGACCGCCGAATACGTCTTGCTGCGGGGCTTAGGCCGGGTGCAGATTTTTCCTGGTGACGACGTGGGCGCTCGAAATACCTTACAAAAATGGCTCGGCCTCAGGAAGCCCCTCGATTACGATGGCGTGCGCCGGCTGACCGCAAAATGGAAACCTTATGCCGGGCTTGTTTATTTCCATATGCTGCTCTACCGCCTCAATGAAAACGGAATATTGAATCAAATCGCGCCGGACAAATAGCCGGTTATTCCTTTCCAATATTTCGCTGTGATTCTTACGGCACCGCGAACGTAAGCAGTATCGCACAGTCCTCATGCGCCTTTGCCGCGTGCACGACACCCGGGCCCAGGGCGATGAGGCTCCCTTCGGAAAGATCCATGTCTCCCCTCTCGGTCGTGAGCCTCAGACAACCACGAATAGTCTGGATGCTGATCGGGCCGTCTACATGGTGTGGCGGAAGCACAGTCCCTTTTTTCAGAGCCACCAGCGTGATCCGTAGTGGTCCGTCCTTGACCAGAGTCTTGGCCGCTCTGCCGGTCTTAGAGTCTTCGGCAAATTCTCGCAACGTATCGTCTTCTGCTCCCAGCATGAATGTAAGCCTTTTCCCTGCAAGCCGACGAACTCGACGAACCGCAGATTTTCTGCTCCTTGGCACGTTAGCTTCTATGTCCTCCATAAAGCCCCTCCTATAATCCCAATTCGATAACGCCTCGTCCGGCGCGTGGTCGCTTGAGGGAAGATCAACCAAGTGAGCGGTAACAGTATAAAATATGTCAGAAGCTATCACTCACCTGTGCCCCAACCGGTGAGGCCAGGATAAAGACACAGTCTCTACTTGGTCCTTAAGCGTTTTGTCCACTCGGACTAAAAGTCTCTCGTCCGCCGAACTGATTTTCAAATGTGTCGCGTAAGTTTTACGTCGCGCCGCCC
>AR_comb_assmDRAFT_10184515_pt1 | contig 15675 bp, 14 predicted proteins | sample ArasoioldDNA_FD_10543 | JGI IMG/M metagenome (IMG submission 10543) | reverse complement strand
GCCCCCTTCACTGCCGCCACACGCGCCGAGCCGGGCAATGTCTTCTTTGAGTGGTCGAAAAGCATCGACAGGCCCAATCAGTTTGTGTTGCTCGAAGCCTTCAGGGACCGCGCCGCCGGCGAGGCGCACGTGCACTCGGAGCACTTCCGTGCGGCTATGGCGTGGATGCCCGACGCGATTGCAGAAACACCAGAGATTATCCACGTCGAAGTGCCCGGGGATGGCTGGGCGACGATGGCCGAACTGCAACCACGCCCCACCCCGTGACGCACGACGCAGCCCCTCGGAGTGCGGGCGCCTCCGCCCTCCCGCCGTGACGAGAGCTGCCGGCGTGCGGACGTACTGTGCCTCAGTACCACGCGGCTTTATCCACCACATTGCGCAACGGCTCGCCGGCCGCAAACCGGCGGGCGTTGTCGTACAAGACCTGAAACCGACGCTCCGGGATATTCTCTGCGTCGCGCACGGCAATATGCGGCGTCAGCAGCACATTGGGCAGGCTCCACAGGCGATGCGCCGCTGGGAGTGGCTCCACCTCAAAGACATCGAGACCACACCCGGCAATAATGCCGTGCTCCAGCGCGTCCGCCAGGTCGTCCAGGCGGGTGGTCTTGCCACGTCCTACGTTGATGAAATACGCCGTGGGCTTCATGCGGCGGAACCGCTGCGCGTGCCACATGCCCTCCGTGTCTGGCGTATGCGGGGTGGTGACAATCACGAAATCGGCGCGTGGCAGCAGGGTGTCGAGGTCGGCGACCGGATGAATCTCAACCCCAGTGACCGTATATTCCGGGCGGGGATCGACCCCGAGGACCGTCATCCCCAGCGCGGTGCAGAGCCGGGCGGTCTCATGGCCAATCCCCCCCACGCCGACGATCAGCGCCGTGGCCTCGCCCAGGTAGATATACGGATGCTGGCGAGCCTGCTGGTCCCAGCGCCGCTGCCGTTGCGCCTCCAGGTAGTCCGGCAGCCCACGCGACAGCGCTAGCACAAACATCAGAATGTGATGACTGATGTGGTCGAAGTAGATGCCGCGTGGGTTGCACACCACCACCGGGTGGGCAATCAATGCGGGGTAGTAATAGCCCGGGGCTGGCCCGGCCTGAGGATTCTGCAACCAGCGTAGTTTGGTGGCGGCGGGGAGCGCGTCGGGCGGTACCCAGCCATAGGCAGCATCGGCATCAATGAGCTCGTGGCGGGCCTCGGCATCCGTCTCAGGCACCACGACGCGATAGTCCGGTAGGCTGCGCTGGAGACGCGGCGCCCATTGCCGCTGGAGGTCGTTCTGGGGTGGCATCATGACCAATTTGAGCATGGTAATCGTCCTTCAGATAGAGGCACGCCGTCAGGTGCGCCAGTATAGCACATGCCAGAGGCTGTCCAATGGGCTTACTACCTTTTCCACGCTCTGCCTGTATGTCAGTGGAATAGCCTAGCATCGCAACGAACCAGGCCTGCCATCCAGGTGTGTGCAGGACCGCATGCCCTGTCACTCTCGACACCTCAGGGGGTTACGGAAACAGGATTGGCGCCACTGGTCGCCTGCATGCAAAAGCGCAATCCAATAGAACGCATCGGCAAACAAGCGTCTTATAGTGTACGTTTTGGTATGCTGTAAATGTAATGAGTCAGTCGCACACACCTGCATTTCCAGACGTGAGCATAGCACGCATCGGTAGTGACAGAATCCTAGTTGTGTAGCAGGGAGGGAGACCCACGCTGCCTCATTCACGGTCCGGCCAGCGTCTCTCCCGAGCAGCCCGAGGGGTGCATTCCCGGTCGTGCTGTGGCACAATAGCGGGCGTAGTGCCTCTCGATGTTGACGCACGTCTGGAGGCGTAAGGCTGGTCGTCTGCAGTTGGGGCCGCACGCGGTGAGGTCAAGGAGCGGAGTTGGTCCCCGCACGCTCCGCGTCGTCCTCATCTCTACGTGGGAGATGAGGAAAGACACGTCGCGTAGCACGCAGCGCCGGCCGTATCTGTGGCGGGCACGCGCGCCCGTCTTCTATCTACAGCGGTGCATAGCCGCGCGATGAGGGAGAAACGCATGGCACAGACAGGTACAATGGAGTATGCCGTCGTTGAAGGATGGGAACAACTGCCTACGGGCTACGTGCACCGGGACGTGGCGGGTGTGGCGGTGGATGGTGAGGATCGCGTGTACCTCATCTGCCGCGGGGATCACCCGGTCATCGTGTACGATCAGCAGGGCAACTTTCTGCGCTCGTGGGGTGAAGGCGAGTTCACGGCCCGCACCCACGGTATCTCGGTTGGCCCCAATGGCACGATCTTCTGCACGGATGATGGCAATCACACCGTCCGGCAATTCACGCCCGAAGGCAAGCTCCTCCTGACGCTTGGCGTCATGAATACACCGTCGGACACCGGGTATGACGGCAGGAATCTGATGACCATCACGCGTGGAGCAGGCCCCTTCAACCGCCCCACCAATATTGCCGTAGGCCCGAAAGGTGACCTGTACGTGTCCGACGGGTACGGCAACTGCCGTGTGCATCAGTTCTCCTCCAGCGGGCAGCTCAAGCGTTCGTGGGGATCGCCAGGCCGCGGCCCCGGGGAGTTCTATCTGCCGCACGGCATCGCCGTGGCGGCAGATGGACGCGTCTTCGTCTGTGACCGGGAGAGCGACCGCATCCAGATCTTCAGCCCGGACGGCGAGTACCTGAGTGAGTGGGCGGACATCCAGCGGCCCACCCACATTGTGTTTGACGCCCAGGGTCGGACCTACGTCTCCGAACTCTGGTGGCACCCTGGTGACACCTCGCAGAGCCTCGGTCCCATTACACAGGCGCGCCAGGGCCGGGTGAGCATCTTCGACCCGGACGGCCACCTACTGGCCCGCTGGGGTACCCCCGACGCCACGGCCGCCGGCAGCTTTGCCGCACCGCACGGGCTCGCCGTGGACTCCAAGTGCGCCGTCTATGTGAGCGAGGTTACCTGGACCTTTGCGGTCAGCCGTGGCCGCGCCCCTGCGGACTGCCACACGTTCCAGAAGTTCTCCCTCCAGTCCTGAGAGCCCTCACCAGTGGGCGGCACGCACTTCCACACGTGCCGCCAGGGGCAAGCCGGCTGTGGCCTCTGCCCTGGCAGAGGGGGAAGCATATGTCTCTGGGGCACAGCGGTGAGTTGACGCCGCGCTACGCATAGGGCAAAATCGTCGGTGTGAGTGTTGTGGGTCATTCCGCAAGAGCGACATAGAGAGGAGAGAGAACGATGTGTGGCCATGAGTTCTTCTACCATGACAGGCATTCCCTGCAGCGGCACAGACCCGTGTGGCAGTGTAGCACCTGTGGCCGTGTGTCGTCTGTCCCCGTCGATTGTTGTCCCCGACCAGATTTTGCGCGGCCCCACCCCGCAGGGCTGACGCACCTCCTGGGCCAGTGGAGCAGTGCGGTGAGACATTGGGCGCGAGCCTGCATGCGTCCGCTGTGGTGGCAGCGTCAGCCTGTCACCAGGGTTGGCACGACGCCGGCCACGGCGAGCCCTCACAGCGTGGGCACAGCGGATGTGATGCGTCCCATAGTTGATTATGACGAAAGCCCAGAGAGGGACGAGGTTGTGATGGCGGCTGGAGCACGCCGGTAACGCGCAGCGGCCCCGGTAGTGTTTTTGTCTCCCTGAGACGCGCTGGCGTGCTGGAACTCGCTAGGAGGTGCCCTACGATGACTGCTGCTGAAATCTACGCTGCCCGCATCGATGCCGTGCGTGCGCAGCGGGTACGCCTGCACAGCGCGTCGCCGCCTGACGACCCATGGGGAGGGTCAGTTGCGCAGCGTTTTCGCGCTGATCCCCACCGTCCACTGGATGCCAACCTGGCGGTCCTCGCCTCCTACACGCGGCCCGAGGACGTCCTGCTCGATGTGGGCGGTGGCGCCGGACGCGTCGCGCTCCCCCTGGCCCTGCGCTGCCGCGAGGTGATCGTCGTCGATGCCTCGCCCGGCATGGGCGCGGAGTTCACCGCGGCGGCTACCGCCGCGGGTATCACGAACGCGCGCTTCATCCATGCCAACTGGCTGGAAGCAGAAGGTCTCCAGGGCGACGTCGCCCTCACCTCGAACGTGACCTACTTCGTGCGCGAGATCGTCCCCTTCATTGAGAAACTAGCCGCTGCACGCCGGCGGGTGATGATCACCGTCTGGAGTGTGGCCAATCCCAACCAGAGCGCGCCGCTTTTCCACCTGGTGTACGGGGAAGAACCCGCGGCCGTGCCTGGCTACCGCGAGTTGTTGCCGGTGTTGTGGGAGTTGGGCATCCTCCCCGATGTGCACGTGCTGCCGGGCATACCCCTGGTGCCGGGTGGGACCCTGGGCGCGCAGATGCCGCAGACGCCAGATGACGCTGTACAGCTGGCGTTGCAGGGGCAGTGGCTGGCGTCACACGACCATGCCCGGGCGCGCCGTCTGATCGAAGAGCACTTCGCCGAGATGTTTACACCGAGTCCCGAGGGCTTCCGGCCCCGCTGGCGTCAGGAGGCGCGCGAGGTGCTGATCACCTGGGAGACGGCCCAGAGGCAAGGATGAGAGGCAAGTGTGCGATAGGACCGGGCGTGGCTCATCGGTGAGGTGAGATGCCCAGTCTATCACAGTTTGTAGTACATAAACACTGGCTATCGCCATGCGGAGTGGAGCCCGCTCCTACTCGACCGTTTGTGCCTTTGCTGGAACCTGGGGGACAGTCACGCCCACCATACAGTCGCGGGTGACGAGATGGGCAAGTTCGTCTTCCGACCAGCCCTCGGTACCGGGGGGGCGCATGGGCAGCACCAGATATCGCATGTCGGCGTTGCTGTCATGGACGCGCACGGTGACGGTGTCTGCCAGGGTGGTACCGAAGGCCTTGAGGACGACGCGCGGCTCGATCACGACACGGGAGCGGTAGGCTTTGCTCTTGTACCACTCCGGCGGCATACCCAGGATCGCACGTGGATAACAGGAACACAACGTGCAGACGACCACATTGTGCACCGTCTCGGTGTTTTCGACGACGATTAAATGGATGGCGTCCACCTCGGGGAGGCCGAGTTCCGCAATCGCCTCATTGCCGTTCGCCAGCAAGCGCTGCTTGAACGCGGGGTCGACCCAGGCCCGAGCGACGATCTTGCCGCCGGTAACGTCAGACCGGGCATCCATCTGCTCGATCAGGCGGCGTACGGCATCAGCGGAGATAATCCCTTTCTCCATCAGGATCTGGCGGATGGCCTCGGTCATCAAGGGATAGTGTGCCGTCTCGTCGATGTCGTGGGCGCTGTCGTCCGACCAGCGCAGGATGGCATGGGCGTGACCCTCGGCGTGTTGGGGTGCTGCTTTGTCGTTCATGATACGTCCTCCTCGACCGGGCTGAGCCAGTGCTCGTAGACCTCCAGGTCCAATGTGTCGTGCGTCGGCCCGTTATAGGCTGGCCAGATATCTGTTTGCTGAAAGCGCACGCGGTAGAGATGCCGCACCGGTAAACCGTCGAAGCCATAAGCCAGCTCTTCCGGATTCGGGAAGGCACCGCAATAGCGCTCCACCAGGCCCGATTTGCCGCGGATATAATAGGGAATACGCCGGTGGCCGGGGGGATGGGTGTGCGCCACTGTGACCCGGTCGCCAGGCGCAAAACGTCTTTGACTCGCCGCTGCCGGGTTCATGGGCGTGCCTCCAGCTCGGCCTTGATCGTGGCCATGCGCGCCTCGATCTCGGCCCGGCTCGTCAAGCCTTTCTCTTCGAGCAGGTCGCAGATGGCCTCTGCCCAGCGTTCGAAATAGGGCCGGTCGTAGTCCTGTGGCGGCAGATCCTCGATGTGGCGTCGCAGCTCGTCTACCCGCGAGAGGCCTTGCTCCCGTAGGGCACCTACAATGGCGGTGAGCGTTTTGGCCCAGGGCTCCGTGTAGTGGTCGTCAGTATCGATGGGCCCCGCCGGCTGCCCACCCATGTCGTGATAGCGTCGCATGCATCCTCCTGCGTCTGTCGTTGCATCCTCGCCCGGGGCGGACCGCTTGGAGTACGGGGCAGCCCGGTGGGAATCGCGAGCCATAAGGCCTAGCAAAGAGACATGTCTATATAGAGAGATATTGTAAACGTCTCTTGCCCGCGCGTCCACCTGTCCTCTCGGGCTATTGAGTTCTCACTTTTACCCCCCTTGCGTAAAGGGGGGATTGAAAGTGCTACGCTGAAAACTCAATGACCCTGCCCGCTGCGATACGCAGGTTGCGCAGTTAGAGTGCTCAGAAGTATCTTTATGCATTCAGGAAGTGCCAAAGCCCGTACCGGAGGCCCTCCAGGGCGGGTTGAACGTTTTGATGCTGACGGGGACTTGCCTATGGCCTCGCAGAGCCACACTGCCGTTCGCAGCTATAGATTACTGCGCTGCTCCACCTGCTATCTGCCATCAGAATGGTGTATCTGTGCTTGCACACCCACGATTCACACGCTAGCCCAGTTCTGGCTGCTCATGCACCCTGACGAGTATCGCAAGCCGACCAATACGGCCCGGTTGATAGGCGCGAGTATCCCGCATACACGCTTGTTTCCATGGTACCGTACAGCACCTCCCGTAGGTTTCATCGAGCTTCTGAGCGATCGCCGATTTCTGCCCTATCTGCTTGTGCCGCAAGGCGATGCAACGCTCTTTGAGGGGCTGCATACACGTCCATGGCTGCCTGATAGAGTGCCGGCGTTCGTGCTACTGGATGGCACGTGGAGCCAGGCCACAAAGATGTTGCACAGAAGTCCGTATCTGCAGGGTATCTCCAGGATGGCCATTCAACCCAGAGCTCCATCTATATATCGTTTACGCTGCCAACGCTGTGCCCAGCATCTGTCCACTGTGGAAGTGGCGATTGCACTCCTGGAGCAACTCGACGAGATGACTGCCAGCCGCGTCCTGCACGCCTATTTTCGTGTGTTTGCCGAGACGTGCATGGCGGCGCGACACGGACATCCACTCACAAAATCCCTGCCAGAAATGGCGCAGCTCCTCGCCTACAACCGCCATCATTCCATACTAGCGCCCGACGAGTATCCGCTGCCGCTGGGAGAGGGTTGGATCACAGGGTAGCGTCTGCACGTGACGGTGTGATGCGGGTTCAGGTCCGGGGTGACCGGGTCATTCTTAGTGGACAAGCTGTGACGGTGTTACGCGGTGAGCTCATCGTCTGATCGACTGAGGAGCGGCGCTACCCGCTCCTCGCCCTCCTACACGTCACCGACAGCGTCGCGCGTTAATAACTACCGTACACCCCTAAAGGCGTGCGCAGACGCTCCTGCATGGGCTCTTTAGGATCGATGGTGACGTCCACCACCGCTGGTTTCTGACCACTCAAGGCCTCTAACACCGCCGGTTGAATATCCTCGGGACGACTCACTTGCAGCCCGACGCAGCCATAGCCACGCGCCACGGTGGCCCAATCAGTACGCACGAATTCTGAGGCAATCGGCTGATCGCCCTGCCCCTGCCGCACCATGCCTAACTGCGCGTCATTCATGACCACATAGGTCACTGGCGCATCGTATTGCAGTGCCGTGGTCAAGACGTGGTTCTGCATGGCAAAGCCATCGCTACAGACAGACACACACTGCCGGTCCGGGTTGAGCAGTTTGGCGGTGAGAGCGGCTGGCAAGGACCAACTCATGCCAGCAATGCCGTAAGTGCCAAAGTACGCGCCGGCCTGTTTGGTCTGGAAGTAGCGCAGCATCCAGACACGGTTGTTGCCAGCATCGGCACACACAATGGCATCCGGAGCCAGGCTCTCTGAAAGTTCCTTGACCAGACGCTGGGGCAGGATGGGCACGGCGCCGGAGTGGCTGTAGTCATCGACAAAATAGAGGAGATCTGTTTTGTCCTGCTGCAGCTGCGCAAAACGCGGTTGCTGGGTGTACGCAGGACGCTTCTTAACATCGTCGGCGAGAGCCTCGTTGAGCTGTTGCAGGACAGCCTTGGCATCCCCAATGAGACCCAGGTTAATCGGAAACACCCAGCCAGCATTACGTGGCTCGACATCTACCTGGATCAACGTTTGCCGCCGCGGATCAATCAAATTGGGGCTCTCCGTAATGGTGTCAGGCGATGTCAGGCGACAACCAACAATGAGGACCACATCCGCTTCTGCAACAGCTTTGTTTGCTACTGGTGCTCCAAACGTGCCCATGGGGCCGACAGCGAGGGCGTGGACTTCCGCAAAGGTGCCCTTGCCCAGGGTGCTAGTCGCGACCGGCGCACCAAGACCTTCGGCCAGTGTCTGTAGCTCAGCATAAGCTTTGGACGCATGGACCCCATTGCCCGCCACGATCACGGGCCGCTGGGCGGTCAGGAGCATATCTGCCGCACGTTCTACGTCAGTAGGATGGGCAATGCTGACAGCGTTTTGTAGATAGCCACGCGTGTCATAGATACGCGGAAACGTCTCATCGGTAATCTCACCGCGCAGCGCGGCAATGGCCAGGACGACCGCGGTCGGACCAGGACGGCCCGTAATGGCATGTTTAATGGCGCGCTGCACCGCCTGCACACCGTCGCCCGGGCTATGCGCCACTGCAGTAAACTTACAGACGGCTTTGAAAATAGCAGCGATGTCAAAATTGCCGTATTCGCCACCGCCGCACTGGATGGACCCGTGGCCAGGTGGGACCCCATAGGTGGTAATATCAGTGATGATTACCATGGGCGAGCTGCCCAAGGCTGCTTCAATGGCGCCAAATAGCCCGGTCGAGGCGGCATAACAACCCTGGGCTATAAATACCCCTGGTCGGCCCGTGAGGCGGCCATACATCTCAGCCATGCAGGCTGCCGTTTGCTCGTCGCGCGCCACGACAACTTTGATCTTATCCTGCTTATGATAAAGGGCTTTGAAAATACGCCCAGTGTCCCCACCAGGAATGCCAAAGACATGGTCAATACCCGCTTCCTCAAGCACTTCTACGATGCGGTCAACAGTTTGCATAATGTCCTCTCTCCTGGGCTTGTAACACCCCTCATCCTGCGATAAAGCCCTCTCCCAATGGTATGCGGTACTTGCGTAGGGGGCTTGCCTATGCGCAGCGTACCCTTCCCCCCTTTATGCAAAGGGAGGCTAGGGGGATTTGCCCATCGCGGCGTCCTAAAATCCTCCCCACCCCCTTGAGCTAAAGGGGGAGAGGAGACACATCGCACGCACGAGCCATCATAGCACGAGGCCAGGCTGTAAGACCATGGCTGTGTACAGGCGCAGTGTCCCATGTCTCCCTCAGCCCCGGCGCACCAGGAGATTGCCATACTGGTCTACCACTGCCTGATACCCAGGATGCACCAGAGTCGTCGCATCCAATTCTTCAATCATGGCTAGTCCAGGGACGAGGTTGCCCCAGCGTAGACGCCCCCGGTCCAGTATTGGGCACGCGGTAAATCCACCAGTCTCTCTGAACCACACTGGTCGTTGCCCTTTACGCGCCTCTATTGGATCACTACCGCCCTGTGGCAGCTCTGGCAGACGCGGTTTCGGGCTGACACCAAGCGCGGTCAGGCGTATGTTGACCAGTTCTATAGCATCCTCGTGGGCGTCGTAACCGTAGGCTCGGGCATGTGCCGCATGAAACTGCTCGTGCAGTTGTGTAAGCGCCTGGGGCGTCAATGTGCCTGATGGCACCGCCACCGAGAGCTCATGCGACTGCCCCTGGTAGCGCAGGTCGACGCTGCGTAGCAGGCGACGCTGCGTAGCGTCGACCCCTTCGCGTGCCAATAACACTTCGCCCTGGGCAGCAAAGTCGGCAAATAGCGCGTCGAGCGTGTGTGGTGCCAACCGAGATAAAACCTGCCGACGGGTCGTGACAAATTCGTGTTTGATGTCCGTCATGAGCATGCCAAGCGCCGAGGCGATGCCAGGACTCGGCGGGATTAACACTGTAGGGATATCGAGGTCGCGCGCTATGGCGTTAGCATGCAGCGGACCGGCGCCATCAAAGGCCACGAGGACAAAGGCGCGTGGGTCGTAGCCACGCTGCACAGAAATCAGACGCATGGCCCCGAGCATGTGTGCATTGGCAATCTCTACGATGCCATGTGCCGCTTGCAGTGGGTCGAGTCCCAGGGGCTCGGCACACTGCCGCACGATGGCCTCACGGCTGGCGTCTGGGTCAAGCGGGATTTCCCCGCCCAGGAAAAACGCGGGGTTGAGCCGGCCCAGCAGCAGATTGGCATCGGTGATGGTCGGCGTCGTACCGCCCTGGCCATAACAGGCAGGACCAGGTACAGCCCCGGCGCTGCGTGGCCCCACGCGCAATGCCCCGCCGGCATCGATCCAGGCTTCACTTCCCCCCCCTGCCCCGACTTCAATCAGGTCAATTACCGGCGTACGCACGGGATAACCACTGCCGCGCCCTTCTCCAAGCGGTGTGATCGCCTGTCCGCCGACCTCGAACTCTGTGGACAGTTTGAGCTGGCCGTCCTGGATCAGCCCAACCTTGGCGGTCGTACCCCCCATGTCAAATGAAATGACATTGGCGTAACCATGTGGCGCCGCAAACGCGCCAGCCGCGATGACGCCGGCGGCAGGCCCGGATTCAATCATGTACACCGGCCTGTGCTTGGCCGATTGCACGCTCATCACCCCGCCGCTCGACTGCATCACATAAAACGGTGCGGTAATACGCCGCGCCTGCAACTGTGATTCCAGGGCATCGAGGTAACGCGATACCAGCGGCATGATGGCGGCGTTGACGGCGGTGGTACTGGCCCGGAGGTATTCCCGAAACTCTGGACAGACCTCTGACGAGACAGAAAGAAATGCCTGGGGGTACTCCTCACGCACAATGGCTGCAGCCAGACGTTCGTGCTCGGGATTGAGATAGGAGTGCAGAAAACAGCAGACCATGGCTTCCAGGCCAGCGGCTTTGCACTGCCGCACTACCTGGCGCACTGCCTCGACATCCAGTGGCTCCAGCACCCGCCCCTCGGCGTCCAGGCGTTCGCGTATGCCAAAGCTCCAGCGCCGTGGTACCAATGGCCGCAGCTTGGTCAGGTGCACGTCGTAGAGGCGCGCCCGGATCTGGCGCCCAATCTCCAGGATGTCGCGGAACCACCTGAGTCGTCATCATCCCCAGGCTGGCGGTCTTGCCCTCGATGAGGGCATTGGTCGCGACCGTCGTCGCATGCACCACCAGGCGTACCGCCTCTCCCCCAACGTCGCACCGCTGTAACCCACGCGCAACGGCAGCCATAAAACCACCGGACGGGTCCGCTGGCGTACTTGGCACTTTGATGATCTGGACGGCCCCGCTCTGCTCGTCGACAAAGGCTGCATCCGTAAACGTCCCGCCGATATCGATACCGACGCGATAGGTGCTCATATGCCTGCCTCTGTGAGAAGAAAGTCACCGGTCTACAGGCAAGGCCTTCTCAGTTGCGTGCGCCGGTGCCTCCACCTCATATGTGTTCATGTTGTAGGCGAGCACGGCATAGGAGGCGATCAGATTGGTCAAGGTCATCATGCCACGCTGCCCGAACCGGGCCATGGCCGCATTGAATGTGGGCTGACTCACCTTGCGGTTTTGCAGGAGTTCCCGCGTGAAGTGCACCACTGTCTCCTCGTCCGGGTCCAGGTTGGTTAGCTCACGATTGTCTCGGATATTATCCACAATATCGTCCCGCACCCCTGCCTGGCGTGCCGCAGCAGCGTGGGCATACCAGATATACGCACAGTCCATCTCCCGGGCCACGCTAATCATGACCAGTTCCTGGAGCTTCTGTGGCAGACTCGCTTCCCCACGGATGTAGGTCCGCAGTGCCTCCAGCCGCTGCGCCATCTCCGGCATATGCAGGAGCAGCGAGTAGGGGCCCGTCATAGGCCGATTGCCTCGGCTCTGCATAAAGGCGTCGTACGTGCTCTGTTCCCCTTCAGGGACATCGTCTCTGGTTACGAGCGGTATCCGTGCCACATCGCCTCCTTGTGCTTGCTATGCATGTTATGCCGAGTGAAATAAAATTCTTATACTCCCTCAGACACCGCAGTGCAACACCATGAAACCTGCGTGCAGGATCATACAGTTTTCGGTGCTAGCTCCTCACCCCCCTTTATAAAAGGGGGGCCTGGGGGGATTTCGGGGCGGCTGCCTCAGGCAAATCCACTTCTACCCCCCCTTTATGAAAGGGGGGGTAGAAGTGAGAACTGCATCGCCCTGACCTCCATACCAGCTCTCTTGCCTTGCAAAAGGCATACTGATACATTCTTGGGTCTACACGGGGAGGGCTATTACCCATGCTACTCAGTGCTCTCACAATGCCGCAATGATAGCAGCACAGCAGAAGGAGGGGCGCGATGATCACACGATTTGGCAGTCTATATGCGGGGCACGTTGATCTGGAAAACATTGGTCTGGAAGGCACACCGGTCAATGAACGGTGGCTGTCTGATGAGCATCTTGCCACGGTGCTTGACAAAACCGAAGCTATTGTCACGCTGATGGACCGGCTGGGCTACGACACGTTCTGGGCGGCAGAACACCGCTTTCAGCGGGAAGGGTACGAGTGTATCCCCAACTTGCTGATGCTGTTTGTCCATCTAGCACACATCACCAAGCGCCTCAAATTTGGCTGTGGCTTTAACGTCGCGCCGATGTGGCATCCCCTGCGGCTGGCGGAAGATTTCGCCGTCGCTGACCGCCTCACGGGCGGCCGCATTCTGTTTGGGGTGGGTCGTGGCTACCACTCCCGGGAATGCGAAGTGCTCGGCGCCCCCAGCACGGCAATCGACAACGAGGCCAACCGCGTGCTGTTCGAAGACCAGGTCGAAATTATCTTCAAGGCATTCAACAGCCGTTCCTTCTCGCACTATAGTGACCACTACACCATTCCACCCCGCATTCCCTACCGGGGCTATGAACTGCAGGACATCACGCTGGTGCCCAAACCCCGGACCGTGCCAGTCGAATGCTGGCAACCGATCGTCAGTGCCAGTGATCGGGCCATGGACTTCATGGCCAAATACGGCATCAAGGGCATTATCGGTGGGGGGGCGGCTTCCGGGGGTGCCAACGAGAGAGTGGTGCAGGCGTATCGCGACGCGCTGGCCCGCCACGGACGCGAGACAGAATTAGGGACTGATCTCATCATCGGCTTCAGCGTCTACATTGCTGAAACCGAACAGAAAGCCATCGAAGAGGCGCGGCCGTATTTCGAGGAAAACATGAAAATGTTTGGCCCGCTCGGGTTTGTGCGCGGCCTCACGGAGGCGCAACTATCGGCCCTGGGGGATCCCAAGCGCGCCCGTTCCGCCGGCCTCCCCATGCTCGAACAAGCGGTTGCGGCTGGCGCCTGGCTGGTGGGGCCACCGGAGGTGATTATTGAGAAGATCCAGGCGCTTCAGGAGCGCTACCCGGGGCTGGAGGAGATCAACGTAGGGTCGGTCATCGGCACGCCACAGCGCGTCATCTGCGAACAACTCGAACGCTTTGCCACTGAGGTCATGCCAGCGTTCAAACAGCAGGTGCAGGCCACCGCTCCCGCTGACTGACGCCGGCGCCATACGTGCTACGATGCGGTCTCAAAGGCCTTCGCATGCTGTCCGACAGCGGCAATGCGTAGGAGATTGGTGGCGCCCGGCGTACCTAGGGGGACACCAGCGGTGACCACGATGGACTGCTCCGGGGCCGCAAATCCTTCGCGACAAGCAATGCGACAGGCGCGCTCGACCATATCCTCGAAGTCATGAGCGTCCTCGGTCACGACGCAATGCAGGCCCCAGGCGAGGGCGAGCCGGCGCCCAGTGCTCTGCACCGGCGTGAGGGCAATGATCGGCACGCTCGGCCTCTCACGAGCCGCACGCAAGCCGGTCGATCCCGAACTCGTCCAGCTTACGATGGCAGCGGCTTGCAGTGTCTGCACGACCTGGCGTGCCGCCGCCATGATGGCATCGGGCGTGGTTGCCTCAGGCTCGCTGTGCTGGGCATCGATGATCGAGCGGTAATAAGGGTCGCCTTCGACCGAGCAGGCGATCCGGTCCATCATCCCGACCGCTTCGACCGGGTACTGTCCGACCGCCGACTCGGCTGATAACATCACGGCATCCGCGCCCTCGAATACGGCGGTGGCCACGTCCGACACTTCGGCACGCGTCGGCATCGCATTCGTAATCATGGATTCGAGCATCTGGGTCGCCACCACCACGGGCTTCCCGGCCCGGCGCGCGGCACGAATAATCTGCTTCTGACGGCCGGGCACGTATTCAAGCGGCAGTTCCACACCCAGGTCCCCGCGTGCCACCATCAGCGCATCAGCCTGCTCGATAATGGCGTCAAGCTGGTCGATGGCCGCGGGCTTCTCAAGCTTCGCCAAGATCCCAGCACGGCCGGCCACAATCTGCCGCGCTTCCGCGACATCTTCGGGCCGCTGCACAAAGGACAGCGCAACCCAGTCGACCTGGAGTTCCAGGGCACAGTCGAGGTCCGCACGGTCTTTCGCCGACAGCGCCGCAATCGGCAGTACCACGCCAGGGACATTCACACCCTTCCGATCCGTCAGATGTCCACCGAGTTCGACACGCGCCACGGCGCTCTCCGGCCCAGCCTCAACGATCCGCAAGCGCATACGTCCGTCATCGACCAGGAGCTGACTGTCCGGCCTGAGGACCGCGAACACCTCCCGATGGGGCAGACACAGGTGCGTGGCGTCGCCGAGCCCCTGCTCGAGGGCGAGCCGCACCACAGAGCCCGTTTCGAGTGTAACCCCGCCGCCTCCCATGGCGCCAAGGCGGAGTTTCGGGCCCTGCAAATCGGCCAGAATCCCAATGGGCCGCGCCAGGGCGCGCTCAACGGCGCGGATCGTCGCCACATAGCCAGTTAGGCTAGCGTGGTCGGTATGACTCATATTGATGCGGAAGACGTCGACGCCCGCTTCGCACAAGCGGCGGATCAGGTGTGGCTCCCGCGAAGCCGGGCCCAGGGTTGCGACAATTTTCACACGGCGGCGGCGGCGCATGCTCTCTCCATCACGCAGTTGGCCAAGTCAACGCGACGCGCTATGCGTGCAGCAGACGTGGGAACATGTGTGTATCGGTCGGGGTTGATGTGTACATACGACGAGTATGCCACACACGCCAGAGTCTGTACAGATGGGGCGAGGAAGTTGACAACACCGGCCGAGACAAATCGGACACTCCACCTCTGGAACACACTATCTCAAGATGTGCGCCAAAATTGTCTGTCCCCAGTTGTGAGGAAGGTGTGGCTATGATGCAAAGTACTCCTGAATCTGCTCAGCAGATAATACGATGGGAAGGGCAGCAAGCCGTCCTTTCCAAAGCTCCGCGAATATCTGTTTAATGTACCACGAATCAATCTCTAGTTGCTGTAGAAATGCCTCTAGTGCTGCCTCATCAGTACATTTATAATACTGTCTGTCCATACTGTGAGGATCATTCGAAGCATAGCGTATCTTGTAGGTGTTCTCCAGCATTATGATACCCAGGGTGCCTTCTTCAGTCATCCTCTTACCCTTTCTCCGTATGGACTGCCAGTAGAGATAGATTACTCTTCTCCCTGCACGGAAACGTAGCAAGAAGCATGCCATGCTCGGTCAAACCGTTTGCACCTCTTTGCTGTGCCTGTATTATGGCACCTTTTTTATCTTTGAACAAGAGAAAAAGAAGAGATTTTTATAGAACTCATAGTGAGATTTTGTCGTAAATATGCTAAAAGAAAGGAGTAATAAG
>AR_comb_assmDRAFT_10074250_pt1 | contig 15676 bp, 10 predicted proteins | sample ArasoioldDNA_FD_10543 | JGI IMG/M metagenome (IMG submission 10543) | reverse complement strand
GACAAAAATAGTTACCACGGCGGGCACACCGCCTCTTTTCGAAACGAGCGCGGCTTCTTGTTTGATGTGGGTCCGCACATCTCGTTTACGAAGGATTCACGCATACAGGAGCTTTTCGCAGACAGCGTTGATCAGCAGTATGAAACCTTGCCGATCCATCTGAATAACTATTGGCGCGGCTACTGGCCGAAGCATCCCGTGCAGCTCAATCTCTACGGTCTGCCTGAAGACATTGTCGTGAAGGTGATTTCGGATTTTGTTCAGGAACGCCAAAAACCCGAACCGCCGATCAACAATTACGCGGATTGGCTTATATCCAGCTTCGGCCGGACATTCGCCGAGAATTTTCCCATGAAGTACACGCGAAAGTACCACCTCACGAGCGCCGAAAACATGAGTACGGATTGGCTGGGTCCGCGTATCTACCGTCCGAGCTTGGAGGAAGTGCTGCGTGGCGCGCTATCTCCTTCGGCTCCTCAAGTCCATTATATTACGCATTTCCGTTATCCGAGCGCCGGCGGTTTCGTTAACTATCTGAATAAATTCGTTCCGCTGGGAAATCTGAAGCTTAACCACGAGCTTTTATCCATCAATCCTCATACAAAGGAGCTGCACTTTTCGAACGGACACGTCACCAGCTACGATGGTCTAGTTTCTTCCCTGCCGCTGCCGGAACTCATTCGCATGATCAAAGGCACACCACGCGATGTGGTCGATGCCTCCCGACGACTCGCTTGTTCTACTTGCGTTTTGGTAAATCTTGGTGTTGACCGTCAGGATTTATCCCCAGCGCACATGACATACTTCTACGACGAAGACATTTGTTTTAGCCGGCTTGGCTTTCCGCACATGCTTTCGGTGCGCAACGCGCCAGCCGGGACCGGAAGTATCCAAGCGGAAGTCTACTTCTCAGAAAAATACAAGCCGTTAACCGGCTCCCCTGATGATTGGATCGAGCCCGTTATCCGGGATCTCCGGCGCTGCGGTCTCCTTCGCGAGAACGACCGCATCTTGTCCAAAAAGACGATGTTGTTGCGATATGCCAATATCATTTTTGATCTCGACCGCGCAGCAGCCCTCGCAACCGTTCATGGTTATCTCGATGATCTCGGTATTGCCTACTGCGGGCGGTATGGGGATTGGGGATACATGTGGACGGATGAGAGTTTTAAGAGTGGGGAACTGGCCGCCGAGAGGGCTTTGACCAAGTCCCGGCACAATAATCGGGGAATCCATCCCCTTCGGGAGTCAGAATCGCAAGTGCCGTCGGCTAGGGGTTAAAACGGCTCTCTAGACCGTAAGAACGCATCTAATGAAAATCGCTTTCGTATTTCCACCGATGTGGAGCCCGCATTCCGATGGTTCCTTGCAGATTTGGAATCACCAGATTACGACGCACTTGTCGAGGTCTTCTGATGTCCTCGTATATTCGGGTTTGTTTGGTCTCAAGTCCGACGAGGATGTCGACGGGGTACGATATCGTCGCTTCTCTACGCGTTTCGATGAGCGGTTCTTAAAGCACTTTCGATCTATCCGTGAAATCTTGGGCGTGAATGGTCCGCTCTTCCAATCCGATCTTTGGTATCCGGGATATTGTCTAAAAGTTGCGCTCGATCTGCGCAGACAGGCTTGCGACATAGTGCACGTTCATTATTATCCCCAGTTCGCCAGTCTGATTAAGCGTCTCAATCCGACGCTTCGCGTCATTTTGCACATGCATGGAGAATGGCTGACGCAGGTCAAATTTAATAACCTAAGCTCGAGGCTTTGCCAGATCGATTTAGTCGTTTCTTGCAGCGAATTTATTACCAAGAGCATTGTCATGAGGTTTCCCGAGATCGCACGTCGTTGTCGGACCGTCCCGATGGGAGTCTCAGCAGATTTTTTTTCTCTCGGTTCCCAAAATCGTCACGCCGATGATTCCTCCCCGCGGCGCCTTTTGTGCGTTGGGAGAATCTCTCCCGAGAAGGGTACCCATGTTTTACTCGACGCTTTTGAGTTGATCATCCGAGAGTTCCCGGATGTCGCTCTAACCATCGTGGGACCGGAGTGGATCGCTCCACGCGAAGACATTACCGATCTCGCATTGGACAAGGATACGATCGCTCTTCTTGATCCCTTCTATAGGGATAGCTACTTGCTGCAACTGAAGCGAAAGCTAAGCCCAGAGGCTGAGAAAAAAGTCACATTTGCCGGTCTCGTTGCCCATGGCGATATACCTGCATTCTACGAAAAGGCGGATATTTACATTGGCCCTTCTCTTTATGAATCATTCGGTGCGAGCATAATCGAAGCGATGACCGCAGGTGTACCAGTGGTTGCTACGCGGGTAGGCGCGGTTCCGGAATTGATCACAGAAGGGAAGAGTGGTCTGGTAGTCGAGTCCAACAATCCGTCTGCGATTGCCGGTGCGGTGATAAAGCTCCTCACCAATCACAAACTTCGGAATTCGATGTCTTTCGCGGCGCGCGAAATGGTTTATAAACAGTTCTCCTGGGGCACCATCTGCTCCGCGCTTATGCAAATGTACCGCGAAGTCCTAGATCAAAGAACGGTTGGCCTGAATTATGCGGAATCTGTTCCCGAGTGATGCAATCGAGCTTCGTGACAATGAAGCTCTTTATTGATATGTCGAAGTGCTTCCACGGAGAAATTTGTCATGCGCGCCATAGTGATGCGTAACAATCGACTGCTTCTTGACAATATTCCTGCTCCCATACCGGGCCCTGGCGAAGTGCTGGTGAAAACGCTTGCTTGCGGAATTTGCGGTACCGATCTTCACGCACTGAAGTTTGCTGAAGCGCTCTCAGGAAGCTCGCCTTGCTCAGGGGGCATCTTTGCCATCGATCCCAACCGCGACGTGGTGATGGGTCACGAGTTTTGCGCTGAAGTCGTGGACTACGGCCCTGCTACGCGTAAGCTTTTCAAAGTAGGTACTCGAGTATGCTCGACACCATCTCTCGCACGGAGTGATGGCGACCAGAGCATCGGCTATTCCAGCGAGAATCCTGGTGGCTTTGGCGAGCTGATGCGACTCACCGAGAACAACCTGCTCGAGGTGCCTAAAGAGCTTACTCCCGAGGTGGCAGCGCTCACTGAACCGCTGGCTGTCGGCTATCACGCAGCGATCAAGGCAAGGCTTGAGCGCCGCGATGTTTCACTCATCATCGGGTGCGGACCGGTGGGGCTCTCGGTGATCGCTGCGCTCAAATTAAAAGGGGCGGCTCCGGTCGTAGCGGCAGACTTTTCCCCTCGTCGCCGCGAACTCGCGATCGAGATGGGAGCGGACATGGCGATCGACCCCAGGGAGAAGTCGCCGTATGAAGCCCTGCAAAGCGGCGGTTCATCGCGTCGGCCCGCGGTGATTTTCGAATGTGTGGGCGCACCGGGTATGATCGATGAGATTATGTCGAACGCCCCGCGTGAGGCGAAGATTATCGTGACCGGCTTATGCATGCAGCGCGACCACTTGTACCCCCTGTCCGGGCTACACAAAGAGCTTAATCTCCAGTTTGCGCTCGGTTATACCGGATACGAATTCGGCGAAACATTCCGCAATCTCAGGAAAGGTAAGATTCGAGCGGAAGCGATGATTACCGGCAAAGTTGGCATTGAGGGCGTAGAGAGGACCTTTATGGAACTCGGATCGCCGGGACTTCATGGAAAAGTCCTTGTCGAACCGTGGCGTAGCTGACGTTCCTGCTTTGCGACACAACGCCCTACGCTGCTCAGGAATTTGTTCGCTGATTTCGTCTGGATAAGCTTAGCTCTCGCTTTTGCGCCCAGTACGCACACGCATTCATAGATAACCTCGAAAGAAGGGCAGTCGTTCTAAACCGCCGGTTCTTTCATCCGGCGGGCCGAGCCGGTCCGCGTTACCTAAACTGAAGCAACAATGAAACCTTCCCGTCCAAAGTATGATCGTTGGTTTGAAACAGATACGATCAGAGCACACCTGAAGTCAAAATCAATACGCGGCAGCGCTTTTATGTTGACCTCGTCAGTCGCGAGCCTGGTCCTCGGCATCGCGGCCACCTCGGTGCTTGCGCGTATATTATTGCCTTCCGATTTCGGACTCTTGGGAATGGTATTCGCGCTCACAGCAATCGCCGAACGATTCAAAGACATCGGACTCGGCAGGGCCACGGTCCAAAAGAAGGAGCTGACCCATTCAGAGGTCAGCAATTTGTTCTGGCTAAACTTGGCACTGGGCGTCGCAATTTGTTTATCGATTTCGTTGCTGTCCGGTGCCATCGCTCGCTTCTACCACGAACAACGTCTTACGCACGTCGCTACGCTGCTTTCCGTTACCTTCGTATTCGGCGGACTCACGATACAGCACCAAGCTCTGCTCAATCGTCAGATGAAATTCTTAGCGACTGGAGTGATTAATATCAGCGCGTTAGTTCTAAGCACCGCGTTGGCGATAGTACTTGCATTGAAGGGGGCCGGGTACTGGTCGCTTGTGTGGAGGGAGATTGCAAGAAGCGTGTTTGTCGCTATCGGAACATTCATCGCTTGTCCTTGGATACCCGGACGTCCTGATCCTCAGAAAGAAGTGTGGCCGCAGATGCGGTTTGGACGAGACATTACGTTCTTTAATATCGTGACGTACTTCACCAGTAGTCTCGATCAGATCCTTCTTGGAAAATTCAGCGGCGCCAGCGCCTTGGGAGTGTATCGCCAGGCATTTCAACTGGTTTCCTTACCGATAAACCAACTGACCACGCCCATTCAGAGCGTATGGGAGCCCTTGTTCAGTGCCCTACAGGACGACGCGCCGAAGTACCGGAGGGGCTTTCAAAAGACTGTAAGTACGATCAGTCTGATAACCATGCCGCTCGCGGCTGGGGCCTTCATCTGTTCGAAGCAGCTCGTCGCACTGCTTTTGGGCCAGCGCTGGTCTGGAGCAGTCGATATCGCCAGGATATTAGCGGTAGCGATGTTTATCAAACCTGCGATCACCGCGGTGGGATTTGTGATGGTGTCGCAAGGAAAGACAGCCCGATACGCTGTGCTGGGAATTCTTGACTCGGTAACCTTGGCCGCGGCAGTCAGTATAGGTGTGATGTGGGGCGCGCGCGGAGTTGCCATTGGGCACGTGGCAGCCACATACCTTGCGTTCTTACCGCTTGTATGGGCAGCGCTCAGAGATACGCCGGTGAGTTTGGTTATCTGGTTGCGGGCAATCGCACGACCGGCGGTCTGTAGTCTCTTTATGGTTGCGGTCTTGTATGTTTTCTCGAGCCTGCTGCTGTTCAAGAATAATTTCGCGGCCCTCCTCTCGTATGTCTCCGTCGGGGCCCTCTGCTACGTTGTGGGAATGTTGATCCTGCCAGGAGGAAGAGGGGTTTTACGCGAATTGTTCGACGACTGCCAGTCTGCTTTCGGAGTAAAGCAAAAACTTCAGAATAGTCCCGTAGCCTTGGTGTGAGCCGCTGTAACGGGCAATCGGCCCGAACCGGAGCGCCAGAAAATGAATGGGAGCCGGGCAAATGAGTTTTGATGAATTGCCGCTAGTCAGTATCGTGACACCAGTTTACAACGGTGAACCCTATTTGGTGGAATGCATTGAAAGTGTTTTAGCGCAGACCTATCCAAACTGGGAATACATTATTCAAAATAACTGTAGTACCGATCGTACGCTGGAAATCGCACGAGAGTATGAAAAAAAAGACAATCGCATCCGGGTCTACAATAATCGCGATTTTGTTGGAGTCATAGCAAATCATAATTTGGCCTTCGGACGGATCGGTGCCAACAGCAAGTACTGCAAAGTGGTTTCAGCCGATGATTGGCTGTTTCCGGAATGCGTAGCCGAGATGGTGAGTCTTGCGGAAGCGAAACCATCGGTCGGAGTGGTCGGATCGTATCAGCTGAGTGGCGGTGGTTCCGATTGGCGAGCATGGCGCGTCCGATGGGCGGAACTGCCCTATCCGAGTGCGGTAATCCCAGGGCGTGAGCTTTGTCGGAAGCAGTTGCTCGGTGGTCCCTACGTCTTTGGAACTCCTACCTCTACCCTGTATCGGTCAGATCTCATTAAGAGAGGAGATTCTTTTTACCCGAATTCAACACCAGAGGCAGATACCAGTGCCTGCTACAAGTGTCTTCAGGAAACCGATTTCGGATTTGTACATCAAGTTCTGTCATACGAGAGAGTACACGAAAACACGATCAGCAGGAGCGCTAAGGAGCTCAACGCATATCTGCCATCCAAGATCAATGATTTGCTGGTGTATGGATCGTCCTTCATGTCGCAGCTCGAGGCTGACAAGCGTCTCAAAGATTTGCTCGAAGAATATTACCGACTCCTGGCTGTGGGCGCAGTAAACTTGAAAGGCCGAGAGTTTTGGGCTTATCACAAAGGCAGACTCCGGGAATTCGGTTATCCGCTGAGCGGTTTCAGACTGTGCAAAGCAGTGTCGCTGAAGTTGGTGGACTTGTTGTTCAATCCGAAGAACACCGTCGAGATAGTATTGAGGCACTTGAAAGCCAGCAATACGTAAAAACGCCACCGGATACCGTGAGGGCACTTCGGGTCACCAGAGGCAACTCGAAGCGGGGCGAAATCGAGCCCCTGAAGGAAACTGCGAATTTTCGATTGGTCGCAAAGGGATGCGCTACTCAAGTGAGTGTCAAGATTCAGGAAAGTTCGGACGAATGAAGATGACGATGATTGAGTATGCCTGTACCGCCGTCCCCGCGTCTCGAGCAGAGAGCGAACAGAAGGAGTAAGCCTATGAAAGTCGTACTTTTTTGTGGTGGCCTGGGACTGCGCATCCGCGATGCTGACAGTACCCCGAAGCCGATGGTCCAAATTGGTTATCGGCCAATTCTATGGCATGTAATGAAATATTATGCACATCACGGACACAAAGACTTCATTCTGTGCCTAGGGTATCGCGCCGAGGTAATCAAGGATTACTTTTTGAACTACAACGAATGCGCCTCGAATGACTTTGTCTTGTCTAGCGGTGGTAAGACGTTGGAGTTGTACAATAGTGATATCCATGACTGGCGTATCACCTTTGCCGATACGGGAATCAATTCAAATATCGGTCAACGCCTGAAAGCAGCGGAAAAGTATCTCGAAGGGGACGAAGAGTTTCTGGCGAATTATAGCGACAGCCTCACTGACTTGCCGCTCCCTCAACAGCTCGAACATTTCCACCAGCAAGGGAAAATCGCCAGCTTTCTCTGTGTCCGTCCAAACTTAAGCTATCATCTTGTCTCCTTCCAAGAGGGAAACGGAAATCTCGTGTCCGGTATCGACGCCATAAACAATGGATCAGTGCGGATCAACGGTGGTTTTTTTATATTTAAGAAGAAGATTTTCGACTACATACGAGATAAAGAAGAACTCGTTGATGGCCCCTTTCATCGACTTGTCGAAGAAGGACAATTGATTGCGTATCCCTATGACGGCTTCTGGGCCACCATGGACACCTTCAAAGATAAGCAGCACTTGGAAAACCTGTGTGAAACCGGAATCGCGCCCTGGGAAGTCTGGAAGGCAAACCGCAATGCCCGATGAGACCGTGGTACCGCTAGAAAGCTTATGCGATCTCTAAGCCTGCTCAACGATCGAAGCGGTTCCCTCACGATCCTCTGCCTTGGCGCACACTCGGACGATATCGAAATTGGTTGCGGCGGGACGATCCTTCAATTGTCCCAGAAGTATCCGAACTGTGTATTTTATTGGGTTGTATTCAGCGCAATCGGTGTCCGCGAGGCCGAAGCGAAAGATGCTGTTTCCCGGTTCGTCCCGACCGACCGCCTCAAAGGACCAATGCTGAAAACGTTTCCGGACGCTTTTATGCCCTTCATGGGCTCGGAAGTGAAAGAAGTATTCGAAGAGCTGAAAGGGACCGTTTCTCCCGATCTGATTTTCACGCACAATCGCAAGGATGCGCATCAGGATCATCGGCTGCTTTCAGAATTAACCTGGAACACTTTCCGAGATCATCTAATCCTCGAATACGAGATTCCCAAGTATGACGGAGACCTGGGACAGCCGAATGTATTTATTCCACTCAAAAGCGAAGCGTGCGAACAGAAAGTCGGTTACATCTGGGACTCTTTTGAGTCGCAACGCTCTAAATCTTGGTTTCGAAAAGATACATTTCTCTCCCTGATGCGATTGCGAGGGATGGAATGCAACGCTCCGAGCGGCTACGCCGAGGCGTTTTATTGTCGAAAATTGGTGCTGTGAATACCTTAAGCTCGCCGATGTACGGGCACGGGAAAAAGAAGTCACGGCCTTGTGCTAGCGGTCGCTCTTTACACTGCGAGACTCGTCCTCAACCCTAGGTCGGCGATGTCGCAGTCCTGAGAATTTGCCTGCAGCGGGCCAGCCCTCGGCTATTTATTCTGCCGAGACCTTCACTACCGAGTACGAAATAAAACCGGAACACCTTCACTCGAAGAGACCTAAACAGCCCCCGGTTGACTTCCCTTTAGGAGCAGCTATGGATGCAACGGTTGTCTCAGGCCAGGTAAAGTCGCTGTCGCGCTTGGCGGACCTGAAGGCACGGCATCTCTCATTCCTATTCTTGACAGTCACCCTGGTCGCGAGCATTGGAGTACGCGCGGGCGCTTGGCATCACTGGCACACAGGCGCAATAGAGTCTGAAGGCGCGGAGTATGCGAGGATTGCTGAAAATCTGAGGAATGGTCAAGGATACGTTGGGATATCGACGCCCGGTACACAATTGGTTTTTCCACCTCTCTTTCCGTCGCTCATTGCCGCAGCGTCCCTCATAACACATAACGATTATGAATTGGCAGGACGCGTGGTCTCGTTTTTGCTGGGTGCGCTTCTCCCCTTGCCGCTATTCGGTATCGCGAATCGTCTATTCGACCGACGCGTGGCGATGATCGCTGCGATGCTAACGGTTGTCTATCCGCTGTTCGTTAATCTTTCATTTTCAGTATTTTCAGAGGGATCGTACGCGACGATACTCCCCGGGGCAGTCTACCTGGTTCTACGCGTCTTCGATCGTCCATCGATCTTGAATTGGTCGTTCGTTGGCGGGGCGTTTGGCGCAGCGTATCTCACCCGGCAGGAGGCCGTCGGACCTTTTCTGGTCGCCATTGTGCTAGGGCTGATCGCCCGAGATGACTCATCGTTGGTCAAGGCAAAACGCGCTCTAGCTGCAGTGGTGGTGTTTATGGTTCTGGCGTCACCACAAGTGCTTCTGCTTTATAGGTCGACAGGCAGGCTTCGCCTCGAAGGGAAAAGTCTAATCAACTACGCTTGGGGGATTCGCGTTCTGAACGCGGAAACACGTTCCGGAGCGAAGGAGTCGATCCAGGACATCGACTATGATGCAGCGAATTCAATTAACGACAGACTCGAGGGAACTGGTGTGGGAATGCGTCCGAATGCAGAGATTATCCGTGAGACGCATGTTCACTTTAGAGACGCGATCAGATTTCTTCAGGAGGCCGTGCATCGGAATACTCCTGAGCTTTTCGCCAAGCTTCGTGAAAGATGGCTGGGCGCGCCGTTCCTGCCGGCTTTGGCATTTCTGGGCGCACTTCGTCGGCCCTGGCCGCGCCGGAGTGCGTTTCACCATTTGTTCTTCATTTTGGTTCCCGCAACCGCCATCCTGACGACCTTTACGGTTGTCCATGCCATCTACGTGAGGAATTATTTTATCCTTGCTCCATTCTTGTTGATTTGGGGAGCAAACGGTTTGCTGGGAGTCGCCCGTTGGACGAATAGAAATATCGCTGTTATCTTCGACCGTGCAAGCAGCTCATCCGTGCCCGGAGGGTTGGCAGCCGGACTGATCGTGGTTGTTATGTTAGGTTACGCGTTGAAGGATACGAGAAATTTATTTGTGTTCCGCGAGGGCTCTAGCGAAAGCCAGGGGGCGAAAGATGCGGGATTGTGGATCAAGCAGCAGCAGACCAGGCGGGTAAGAGTCATGGACGTGCTGGGCACGATAGCCTTTCACGCCGATGCAGATTATGTGCACTTCCCGTCCTGTGCTCCTCACTTAGCGCTCGCGTACATGCAACAGGAGAAGGTTGACTACATCATTTTTCGACGTGGATTCGAACAGCCGAAATATTACAAGGACTGGTTGACTTCGGGCAGCATCCCTGACGCTCGCACAAAACTGGTTTACGCGACTCGAGAGGGTGATCCTAGCGGGATTCTGGTTTTCCGACGGGATTGAAGCGGGTGATCATGGGTCGGCCGATAGTTGCCACCAGATTTCGCTTGTCTTCAGTCCTTATCCGCCGTTTCTAGTTTACTCCGACTAAGCGACAGCGACGCGAGCGAGTGCCGATTCTCCGTTGCACCCGTCGCAAGCTTCGATCGTATCCAACTTTTGACAGTGGGAGAAATATCGATGGAAATGCGGGCTTTTGGCCTTACAGGCATGGATGTTGGGGTACTCGGATTCGGCGCGGGCGAGATCGGTTCTGAAAAGACACCGTATCCGATGGTGGATCGGATACTGGGCGAGGCGCTGGATATGGGGGTAAATGTCATCGATACAGCGCCATTGTACTCAGACAGCGAGGAAAAACTTGGGCGAGCCTTACAGGGCAGACGCGATCGATTTTTGCTTTTTACGAAGTGTGGGCGACATCTGCCCCGCAAAAGTAGTTGGACTGGCTTTCGGCTTCGCGCGATGTACAAGGTTAGACGTTGGAGGTCTAAAGCAGAGCCGCCTGAGTTTCAATACCCCGAATGGCACCCACGATTGCTCGAATGGAACATAGAGCAGAGTTTGAAACGCTTGAAGACTGACAGAATAGATTTGATTCAACTTCACAGTTGTTCGGAAGGGACCTTGCGTCAGGGAGGCGTGATTGAAATCTTAGAAAGAGCCCGTAAGGCTGGCAAGGTGCGTCACATAGGCTACAGCGGTGACGGAAAGGCAGCCCTATATGCGGTTCGTTGCGGCCATTTTGAATCGCTGCAGACCTCGATCAACATTGCCGACCAGGAAGCCCTTGCTTTGACCGTACCACTCGCTCGGCAGAAGGGCATGGGGGTAATTGCAAAGCGCCCGATCGCTAATGTGGTCTGGAAGATTCCTAGACCCGAGAATCGCTACTACCAACCCTACTGGGATCGCTTGCAAGAGCTTCGATACGATTTCCTGCAAGACCGACGTGCTCTTGAAATAGCCGTAAGGTTTCCGCTGAGCATTTCTGGAGTGCACACGATGATCGTGGGGACGACGAATCCGGCACACTTCCGCCAAAATGTCGAATCTGCAGCTGCGGGTGTTCTGGATGAAGGCCAATTGGAGGCGATACGTACTCGCTGGAAGAGCGTCGCACGGATTGAGTTGGAAAAGGTTAATGAATTGGATGGCGGACGTTTTACCGCGGATCCGATGTTCCAAGTCGATTCTGACGCCGACTCAACCCGGCGGGCCTAAGCGCACAGGTTGGGCGAAGCCAAGCGGACTCGGAAGAACATTTCTCGGTTCGGTTGATCAAGGCCGTCAAGGGTTCCCCAAAATACGTAGCAACGAGATCTGCCGCAGGCTCGATGAACGAGAGCAACACGAAAAACAGTTTCCTCGGAAGGGTCAGTCTAACTCGCCTACGTACCTTGTGACTAAACCCCAACCGAAGGAACCTGAAGAGAGCAACCGGGGAGGCTCCTGAGCTCATGGAGATATCTGCACTTGAACGCGCCGAAGAACTACTGAACAGGCGCGCGCGAATCGTCGGAGGCATTGTTGCCCTCTGCGGGCTGGTTTGGCGCCTCTACTACGGTTCAGATTTTTATTTGAACCCCGATGAGGCAATGCACTACACAGTAGCTGCGGATAATTGGCATGGGTTGATTGGATTCTATCGCAACGCGACACGCCTCTTTCATCCCCCCTTGTTCATTCCTGTTTTACAAGGGATGTTGATTTTCGGACGCTCGGAATGGATTCTTAGGCTTGTGCCGACCATATCTGGAGCGCTGTTTCCCTGCTTCATCGCGCTTTGGGTGCAGCGCCTAACAGGTAATGTGGCGGCCCTGTGCGCTCAGCTACTTCTCACCTTTTCACCTGCCCTGATCAGCCTCAGTGCGGAAGTGCGGGGCTACACGTTGGCGTTCCTATTTCTCTCGATCTGCTTATTGTTGTTGGAAGAAGCGCTGGAGCACGGCAGCACGCGCTACATGGCTTGGTTCCATGTTTTTCTCTGTTTCGCAATCTTGACGGAGTACTGCGTTGCATGGTTTGCGGCCTCCTTGGGGGTCTATGCGCTCTTGCGTCTCTGGACAAGGTCGGCGTCGCGCAGTTTGCGAACGACATGGATACTCGGGCAAGTGGGTGCATTGAGCCTTTACGTATTCTTGTATTTCACGCAGATTGCAAGACCCTCCCCTGATGCCGGGCTGGCCGGGGTATACAGCACCTGGCTGCACGAGGCTTTTCCACAATCCCACGAACACGTACTGGAATTTGCCCTCAAAGGAACGTACCGCCAATTCGGCTACATGCTACAAATACGTTTGCTGGCCGTGATTGGGGCAATTGCTTTCCCTTTTGGACTGTATAGGGTCTGGAGAGACAAGTCACCATTGCACGCGCTCCTACTAGTTTTGCCATTTTGCGTGGCATGTCTCGGTGCAATATTCTATCTGTTCCCGTATGGCGATACGCGGCACACAGCCTTTCTTGGTATTTCGATCGCCGCAGTTTTGGGAACTTCCATTGCGCGCGTGTCTAGAAACCGCATGCTCCCGATCTCGATCGTTGCTTTACCGATGATTTTCATCTGGAATACGCTGTCGCCAGATTCGTCGCTGACTATTCCTCGTTATAGGCATCACCTATCCGCCATGCACGAGGCCGTCCAGTTCCTCGGTACTGATGTGCCGCCAGGATCAGTCATCGTTACGGATGTGGGTACAGATCTCATGTTGGGCTACTACCTTGGATGTCCGGACTTTGTTTATGACGGCACCGTTGAACCTTTTCGCATGCGCCAGTGTGCACGCTTGCAGTTTGTTATCGCACCGACTTTTGAGTTTGGTGGAATGACAGACCTCAGGAATACCTTAGCGCACGTGCAAGCCAAGTATCATTTGGAGCGGCCGGTCTGGGTAGTGGCTGGCGGATTTGGTATCCATGTGGCAAATCCTGTTTCTGAGGTCAGACCGTTCGGTCAAACGATGGCGATCTTCAAGGATTCGGATTTGCCAGCCATGCCAGCAGACCGCCCCTGAAAATGCCACAGCACCGTGGAGTGTAGTTTAGCTCGCGATCGTAAAACGCGAGATACGTTCCCTCTACGATTCTACGGTTGCGGTGATATGTAGAGCGTCTTGGCAGAACGCCAGAGGGTAGAACTTTTCGCCCGTGCGATGGAGGAAGCAGGATTTGCGAAACTTCATGAGTAGGATTACAGCTATTACTATTCTTATCGCCATAGGGTTAAATCTTGAACCCGCTGCGCATGCTCAGGAACTACGCCTTAAGATTGAGCGGTACTTGAACGCTCAGATGCTCGAGAATGGTTTTAGCGGGCAAGTTCTCATCGCGCACGGCGACGAAGTACTTGTTAACAAGAGTTTCCAGTCACCTCCAGGCCCCGGCAGTGACCTCCGCAAAGCCCAGGAGAGATTTCCTGCGGGATCTATTGCAGAGCAATTCATTGCTGCTGCGATTCTCCAACTTGACGTAAGGGGCCAAGTGCGGCTCGACGCTCCGATTTGCGACTACATCGCCAACTGTCCCGGCGATTGGAGGAAAATCCACATCTTGGATCTCCTGACACATTCTTCCGGGCTTCCAAGCCTGTCTGCCGTCGTGTCCTGCGCCGAGGGTCGGACTCTCAAACCATCAGCGGTTATAACAATGCTTTCAGGAAAGCCTTTGCTTTTTGAACCGGGGAACAGCTTTAATTTCAATAGCTTGGACTATTTCTTTCTGTCAGCCGTGATTGAAAAGATTTCCGGTCAGGCCACAAGTGAATTCCTCGATCAACGCATTTTCCATCCCCTCAACTTGGCCCAGACCCGATATTTAGTCCCCACTTCCCAGCAGAAGTGTACTGACGGTGAGCTTCCGGCTTGGCCGTTTTCCGGGGAACTGTACACGTCAAGCGACGATCTCCATCGATGGAACCAAGCGCTATCGGCAGGCAAATTCCTGCCCAAGAATTCCGTAGATCAAATGTATACGCCCTACATAGACGGCTATGGTTTCGGATTGAAGATCTTGAAAGAATTCGACAGGAGAGTTGCGGTTCAGAGCCATGAGTCTGATTCGAATTCCGTTTCGGTCCGAATGTATCTAGACGACGACACCTGCGTCATAGTCGTTTCCGAGGTGCCCGACGTTGCCGCTTCAGGGCTGAGCCGCGGACTGGGGGCCCTGCTCTTCCCCAAGCAACCGAGCGTTCGTCACCATCACTGAGACGCGATCACTGAGACCCCTTTCGCAAAAAGAAACAAAAACCTCGCTCCCGTAATCCACAAGGGAAAAAATCTGGCAAAGTAGTGCACTAGGTTCGACTTCCCTTCCTGACGCTTCTCCTATAGGGCTCGCGGTGAGCTTATAAGCCCTTTATTTGCAAGCAGATCATTTGTCCGCAAATAGTGCATGCTGGTCCGTAACTTGCTAGGTCGAACCTATAGGGCTCGATCTGGGCGGTCCTTGTGGTGTGAGCACGCCAAGAATAAGAGGGCTAGCTGGATGTAGCTGGCTCGAACTCGAATAAGACAGACTCGTCCTGTTAGGTGTCCGTTGGGATTCAATCCGTTGGTTTGACCAGTGTAGAGTCCAATGAAAACAGCCATTCGTAGTCTTAGTGCGCTTTTGTTTTTTGCCCTTTTAGGTCCAACGATCACCTCCACTTGGGCGCAAATCAACATAACCACCCAGCGGTACGACAACGCGCGGACGGGTGCGAATCTAAATGAAACCGTCCTGAATACTTCGAATGTGAATTCCACGCAGTTTGGCAAGTTGTATTCCTATGTGGTGGATGGCTCGGTGCAGGCTTCGCCTCTCTACGTTTCGAACCTGGCCATACCGGGAGGTGGCTCTCGCAATGTTCTGTTCGTGGTCACCATGAACGATGTGGTCTACGCCTTGGATGCCGATTCGAATGCCACCAACGGAGGGATTCTCTGGAAGGCCGATTACAGGAATCCGGGCGCCGGTGTCGGTCCGATCCCCATCGTGGACATCGTTCACGACAACACCCTCAACATCGTGGGGAACGTGGGAATCGAGAGTACGCCCATCATTGATCTCAGTTCAAAGACCATGTATCTGGTCGCCAGAACCAAGGAAGTTTCTGGGGGAACCACAAATTATGTGGCCCGGTTGCACGCCTTGGACATCACGACCGGTGCTGAAAAATTTGGCGGGCCCGTGATCATCCAAGGATCGGTACCTGGAACTGGGTTTGGCAGTTCCGGCACGGTATTAACGTTTGATCCTCTCATTCACAACCAGAGATCTAGCCTGGTGCTGGCGAATGGTTTAGTGGTCTTTGCTTGGGGCTCGCACGAGGATTATGGGAACTGGCACGGATGGGTGTTCGCCTATAACGCGCAGACTTTGCAGCAATCGAGTATTTTGAGCGTGAATCCTAATAGCTGGGGTGGCGGCATCTGGATGTCGGGCCGCGCGCCTGCGGTGGACTCGGCCGGCAATCTTTACTACGCCACGGGCAACGGTGATTGGGACGG
>AR_comb_assmDRAFT_10018081_pt1 | contig 15684 bp, 16 predicted proteins | sample ArasoioldDNA_FD_10543 | JGI IMG/M metagenome (IMG submission 10543) | reverse complement strand
GCGATCGCCACAGCCCGCTTCGCTTCGTTCTGACCGACAATATAGCGATCGAGCTCCGAAACTACCTCGCGCGGGGTCATCACCGGCGCCGGCGCACCGTTTTCAGCTAAATTTATTTTTGTTCCATCAGCCATGGAATATTTAGTCGTAGCAATTTTCCCGCCAAAAGCAATGAGTGGGAAGCATAGGTCCGAAGTGCTGGATATTGGAGTACTGGGTCTAACCACCACTCCAGTCCCGCAACATGCTCCGAAGCGGCCCAAAGAAAAACCAACTCGCACGAGTCCGAGTCTGAACCTACGGCAACTCTTCGAACGTGAGCTGTTCGTTGGTATAAACGCAGATGCTGGCAGCCACTTTCATCGCTTCCTCGGCAATAACCCGGGCATTCAACTGAGTGTGCTTGAGCAGAACTCGAGCCGCAGCCAACGCGTAATTACCTCCCGAGCCGATCGCAATAACATCATCGTCAGGTTCGATGACATCACCCGCGCCCGAAATCACCAGCAGATCCTCATTGTCCGCAATGACCATCAGCGCTTCTAGCCGCCGCAACACTCGATCCGTGCGCCAGTCTTTTGCCAGCTCGACCGCGGCGCGTTTGAGGTTTCCATTGAACTGTTCGAGCTTGGCTTCGAATTTTTCAAACAAGGTAAAGGCATCCGCGGTTGCCCCCGCAAAGCCGGCGATCACACGATCGTGGTGCAGCTTGCGGACTTTGCGCGCGCCACGCTTCATCACGGTTTGCCCCATGCTCACCTGGCCATCTCCGACAACGGCGACTTTTCCGTTCCGTCGAACCGCCAGTATGGTGGTAGCTTCAAACATAATTGAACCTGAGGGGGCGCAGCATGCTGCGCCCCTACTCACGGCTTTCGCCCTCACGCCTCGCGGCACATTCACGCTCTGGGGTGCGCTTTGTCGTACACCGCCGTTAGCTGATCCAAATTTAAATGCGTGTAGCGTTGCGTCGTTGACAAGCTCGCATGTCCGAGCAATTCCTGAATCGACCGCAGGTCGGCGCCACTGTTGAGCAGATGCGTGGCAAAGCTGTGCCGCAAACCGTGCGGTCCCATTTTGACCTGGATACCCGCATGTTTAAGATGCTTTTCCACAATGCGCGCGGCGCTTCGCGTCGTGATGCGTGTTCCGCGATTGTTTAGAAAAACGGCGGTTTCGCCCTTGCCGGCGACATTCCAGCGTTTGCGCTGTTCTTGCGCGTAATTCTGCAACGCCTCAAGCGCGATTTCGCCAATCGGCACGATTCGTTCTTTCGAGCCTTTACCGGTGACGCGCACAATTTCCAACCGGAAGTCGACGTCGACCCAATTGAGTCCGACAAGCTCGCTTACCCGGACACCGGTGGAATAAAAAAATTCCAGAACGGCGCGGTCGCGCACGTCAAGGACGGTCTTGATCTTGATCGCTCCGAGTAACTGGAACATGTCGTCCACCGAAAGAAATGCCGGTAACGGTTTTTCGTTTTTCGGTGAGTGAATCGAAACCATGGGATCGCCATCCAGTTGCCGGGTCACAACCAGATAACGAAAAAATCCTTTCAGGGCTGCAATCTTTCTGCCCAGCGAAGTTTTTTTTCGCCCGCGTGTAAGTGATGCCAAGAATGCGCGCACGATCTGAATCTCAATTTTTCGCACGTTCACGCAACCCGTACTATCCGTTGCCCACTTCCGCTCGCTAATAAAGTGATGAAATTGGTGTAAATCGCTAAGATAGTTTCGCAGCGTATGCGGCGAAACGTGACGCTCGTTAAGAAGGTGAGCGCGGTACTGCTCGATCAACTTTTCCATTCCAGCCGAACACCAAGATACCACGCCTGGTAATGCAACAACAATCAGGGCTCACAAGTAGGGTCGCGTCGGCTGCCCGAACATGTTAATTAACGTTGCGATGGTAAAATCCTTTTGGCTGCTCGGAGCGACGTTTCTTGCTCTTGTCCTGTGCGCCGGCGCATGTAGCCGCGATCTCAACTCCGCCCAAGGAGTCGCCGACGAGTTTGTCGATCAGCACTATGTCGTTATTGATTTGCCGAAGGCGAAGACGCTTGCCGTAAGCGTGGCTTTGAGCAAATTGAACGAAGAAATTCGCCTGACCTCAGGCCAGGCAATCGACGCTTCAACACGCAAGCCGCGGGTTCATTATACGCTTCTCGAAAGGAAGGAGGGCGACCAACGCGCCACTTTTCTCTATCAAGGCACAATCGAGTCAGACGACAACACGACGTTCACGCGCCAGTGGCTGATCACCGCGCGGAAAGAAGGAACCGAGTGGCGAGTGTCCAATTTCACGGAATCGGATTAAAGGCGTTGGGGCGATCACCGGTCGCCTCATGGAATAGAAAGCGCGAACCCTACAGGCGAACCGCGAGTGCCACTCCGCCCGCTAGGCTCCGGCCGGCACCGCACCGACCGTAGGGGTGATGGCTTCCTTCGGTTTCAGCTTGATTTGCAACGCGAGTCCGGCGGCAATCATCGCGATCACACCGCCGGACAAAAATGCAAATTGATAATCACCCATCCAGGTGCGGATCGCGCCCGCGGTCGACGCCATGATCGCAGCGCCGATCTGGTGCGACATAAAAATCCAACCGTAAACTCTGCCAACATTTTGCCTGCCGAACGTGTCGGCCGTGATCGCCATCGACGGCGGCACCGTGGCAAACCAGTCAAGGCCATAAATAATGGCAAAAAAGACCAGTCCGCTAAAATCTTTCACGAACGGCAGGATCAACAGCGATACCCCTCGCATCGCATAGACCAGAGCCAGCCATCGATTCGCTCTGACTCGGTCGACCATCCAGCCGGAAAAAATCGTCCCGACCATGTTCAATCCGCCCATGATACCAAGCAAAGACGCCGCGGCAATTTGGGGAATACCGATTTCGATTTCATGCGGAATAAGATGGGTTCCGATTAATCCATTCGCGGTTCCGCCACAGACAAAAAAACTGCCGGCCAATAACCAGAAAGTTGGATGACTCACGACTTCGCGCGCCGTGATGGTCGCGCCTTTGGCGGATACACCGCGAAGTGAGGCCGCACTCGTGCTGCCGGCGGCCTCAGGGTCACCAGCGCCGTACGGTTCCAAACCGACCTCCGACGGGTCATCACGCATGAACAAGAAGATCAACGGCAGTAACACGACCGCGACAATGATCAGCGCCATGGAACCCAAGCGCCAGCCGGCATAAGTGATCATCGCCATAAACAGAGGCAAAAAAATTATTTGCCCTGTTGAACTGGCGCTGCCGAGAATTCCCAGAGCCAAACCGCGCCGAGCAATAAACCAACGGTTGCCGACCGTTGCCGTCAATACGGAACCCACACCCCCAGCCCCAAGCCCCACGATGACGCCCCAGACCAGAAAAAACTGCCAGAACTGAGTCATCACGATGGTGCCGCTGACGCCTGCGATGAGCAGAGCCAAACTTCCCAGCATGACTTTGCGCGGTCCGAAACGGTCAATCAAAAAACCGCTGAGGGGTGCGGCGATGCCGAATAGCAAGAGATTCATGCTGACCGCCGAGGCGATCAGAGTGCGGCTCCAACCGAACTCGGCTTCCAGCGGGTGGATCAGCACCGAGGGCGACGAACGCACTCCAGCGCTGGTCAAAGTGGTTAAAAAGCAAAGGGAAATGACGAACCACCCGTAATAGAAAGGCAATGACAAGGGTGGGCGCTTTGGGATTTTTTCTGAGCTCTCGTTGTCCATCTATTTTTTATACTTAGCTTTTGCGGAAAGCACAAACCTGGGTGAAAGTTTGCCTGCACGTGGTTGGCCGCGCGGGGAAATTGTTGCGCAGATCTTTGCATGTTATCTATCGCCGGATGAAACAGCGGCCTCGAATGATCATGTTTTGCTGCGTGCTCCTGATTCCTCTTCAGCTGTGGGCAGCCGATTACCCGGAGGAGATCCCATTCGTTCCAACCCCAATGGAAGTAGTGGACAAGATGCTCGCGTTGGCTGAAGTGAAGCAAGGAGATGTCCTTTATGATCTCGGCAGTGGCGATGGCCGAATTGTGATTAGGGCAGCACAAAAATACGGAATCCGTGCGGTGGGTATTGAAATGGATCGCTCGCTGTTAGCCAAGGCGCGTGAGGATGCCAAAGCCGCGGCCGTAAGCCACCTGGTCGACTTTCGCGATGAGGACGCACTCAAGGCGGACATCTCTGCCGCCACGATCGTCACGCTGTACATGCTTCCCTGGTTCAACGACCGGATGAAACCCAATTTTCAGAAAATGCTCAAGCCCGGTGCCCGGATTGTCGCGCATGATTTCGGCATCGAAGGATGGCAGCCGGAGAAAACCTTGAAACTTCCCGGCTATGAATTGAGACCCGGCGGATACAAACATCAGCACACACTCTACTTATGGCGCATTATCAATCATTTTTAATCACGAGCCTTTGCGAGCGATAGACGATAGAGCGCAGCGGCATATCAGGTGATCAGATCAGATAATGTCGCCGATTCCGTCAAAACTACTTTCCGAATACCGGACAAAGGTTCATTACTGACAATCATCGCAGTCAATCCGAGATCGTCCAATGGGACCTGGTAAGGATATGCGCCGGGGCGACAAAAATGCGCGAGGCTATGGTTGTCGAGTAACCGCAAAGCCGCGGGGCTCGATCGCAAGTTGCACTGAAGTTTATAGGACGCTTCTCTTACGCACCAAAGCAGATAAAACGCTGCGCTTCTTTCGTTGTCTGGTCGAGCTGTGAACCACAACTGCTCACGCTCCGGAAATGCGACGGTGCAGATATCATCAAAAGCGCGATCCGGACGGTTCACTTCAATGTCGACGCCAACTACAGCTGCAGTACTAACGACACAGGCAATCCAATCGCCGCTGTGCGACAGACTAAAGTTCGGCGCGTGATAGGACGGGTCACTGAACAAGAGCTGCGGCGGTCCTCCAAATCTTTCCAGCACTGAAAAATCGTGGGACGCATGTCCGGTGACGGCGGTAACAGCGTATCTCAACAGGACTCGTCCGAGGAGAAACTGCCGCCGCCGGACACTCCTGGTGAAATGCATTAACCGAGAAGTTTCACTTCGGCTCAGCCGCGCGCTGAAACGCCGCAAATCATTTTCCTGGAAACTCTTCCCGTTCAGTAACCAGAGAATCGTGGCTGAGTCTAAATGCTGAACTGAGTCAATAATCTGGATAGATGTTGCTTCCACCGGCGAGCGGAAAATCTTGTTCAATCCGCAAGTTTGGCGAGATCGCCCCGCAAGACGGCGTGCGCCGCCGCGCCGGCATGACACTCGAACTCCGTCGCGCTCGCCATCTCGACGTTTTTGTAATAGCTCACGACGTTCACTACGGCATTGGCGCCGGCTTGCTTGGCGCGTTTTTCGAATTCCATGAGAGCGGCAACAAAGGCGAGATTGCACGCCTTCACGTCTTCCGTGCGCCGCGTATGCGCTTTCCCGTGCGGCGTCACACTCCCCAGCTTGGACGCAACCGGCGGTGTCGATGCTTTGCCGAAGAAAAACTTGACCGAGCCGTCAGGCTTCTGGCGCGGTTCAGCGGACTCCAGTGCCGCCTTGATCGGCAACAGGTATTTATCGTCCCGCGAGTGAGCTGGTGCGGCTATGACGATCAATAACATTACCGCGCTGACCACGACCACAACATGCATCATCGACTGACTCCCGCATGCCTTCGAGGGCACGATCATACTCAATGCTGGATCGATCATCACTCCTCGACTTTGACAAAATCACCTTTAAGCGCCACGCCGGCCATTACTGCGCCGGCGTGACACTCAAATTCCGTCGCGCTCGATACGACGTTTTTGTGATAATAGCTGACAATGTTCAGCACAGCGTTTGCGCCTAATTGTTTGGCGCGCTTTTCCAGCTGAATCATTGCCGATAAAAAGACCCAGTTGCAGGCCTTTTCATCGGACTTTCCGACCGCATTGGTTTTGAGATTGGTGACATCGCTACCAAGTTTGGTCAGGATCTTCGGAGTCTCTTGACTGCCGAAAAAAAATTTGACCGAGCCCTCGAGTTTTTGCTTGGCATCTTGTGTTTCCAACGCAGCGGCGATCGGCAACATATACTTGGTATCGCGTGCGCTGCTGGGCGCCACGATCGTGAGCATGAATGCAGCGATGATCAACCCTGCAAGAAGTCTTTCCATGGTTCACTCCAATTCTCGTTTTTCGGCAAAATACAAACTTGTCGTCTAAGAAGGCAACCGGATTTTGCGAGCCTTACCTCGGCTTGTGCCTACTGGCACCTTCGAAAAATCAGCGATGTGTTGATCCCGCCAAAGGCGAAATTGTTGGAGATGATGTATTCACAATCCAATTCGCGACCTTGCTCGACGATGTAGTCAAGGTTCGCGCACTCGGAATCTATCTGAGTGAGATTTACCGTTGGTGCAAACCAGCCGGCGCGCATCATCTCAATACTCATCCAGGCTTCCAGCGCACCGCAGGCGCCGAGCGTGTGCCCCATGTAGCTTTTGAGCGAGCTCACCGGCACGTTGCCGCCGAACACGTTCCAAGTCGCCCGCGACTCAGCGACGTCACCCTGCTGCGTGCCCGTGCCATGGGCGTTGATGTAACCAATCGCCGAGGGCGACAAGTTGGCGTCCGCCAGCGCCAGCTCCATAGCGACGCGCATAGTCTCGGCATTGGGATGAGTAACGTGACAGCCGTCGCTGTTGGTGCCAAACCCGGCGACTTCGGCGTAGATGGTCGCGCCGCGCGCCTTGGCGTGATCCCAATCTTCCAAAATCAACGTTCCTGCGCCCTCCCCGAGCACCAAGCCATCACGCTCCGCATCAAATGGCCGCGGAGTACTCTCCGGCGCATCGTTGTGCACACTGGTCGCGAACAAAGTGTCGAACACCGCCACTTCGGTGACACACAACTCTTCCGCTCCGCCGGCGATCATAGCGCACTGCTGCCCGTGCCGAATCGCTTCGTAGGCATAACCGATGCCTTGGCTCCCGGAAGTGCAAGCGCTCGATGTGGTAATGATGCGGCCCGTGACACCGAGAAAGACGCCGAGGTTGACCGGCGCGGTATGCCCCATCATCTTGATGTAAGTCGTCGCGTTGATCCCTCGGGTGCTTTTCTCATCGATCATTCTGCCGAAATCACAGATCGCCCGCGGCGTGCCGGCCGATGAGCCGTAGGAAATGCCGAGCTTCCCGCTCTTCACCAGCGGATCGCCAAGCAATCCCGCATCGGCGAGCGCCAACTCGCTCGCGCGTGTGGCCATCAAAGCGACGCGTCCCATACTGCGGGTTTTTTTGGTGGTATAGCCGTCCGACAACGCGAATTCAGCCGCCGGCGCGCCGAGAATTGTGTTGAGACCGTCATAGCCGACCCATTCCGGAATTCTGACGACCGCGTTCCGACATTGGACCAGGCGGGCGCGCACACTGCACCAACTGTTGCCGATGGGGCTGATGCCGGCCATACCGGTGACTGCAACACGACGCCTCATGCTAGTCCTCCATTGACTGAAATCACTTGGCGGGTGATGTAACCGGCGTCCTCGCTCAGCAGAAAACTCACGGCGGCGGCAACCTCTTCGGGCTTTCCGACGCGTCGCGCGGGAATCAGCTTGAGAATTTCTTCCAGCGGCGCGTCTTCGATCATTTCAGTTTCGATCAAACCCGGCGCGACGCAATTGACGGTGATTTCGCGCTTCGCCAGTTCGAGGGCCAAAGCCTTGGTCGCGCCGATGATCCCGGCTTTGGCCGCGCTGTAGTTGACCTGGCCCCGGTTGCCGATCACTCCAGAAACGGACGCCAGGGTCACGATCCGTCCGGGCGCACGCCGACACACCATCGGCATGATCAATGGATTGAGCACGTTGTAAAATCCATCGAGATTTGTTCGGATCACCGCGTCCCAGTCTTCGCCGGACATGGCAGGAAACGCCTGATCGCGAGACACGCCGGCATTGCAAACCACGCCGTAATAACAGCCGTGTTCTTTCACGTCGTTCGTCAGCGTTTCGGCTGCCGTTTCGCGCGCACCGATGTCAAACTGCAAAACCCGCGATTGCGCGCCGAGCGCCCGCGCCGCCGTGGCTACCTCGACCGCCGCTTCGCGCCGACTGTGGCAGTGCACGACAACATCATAGCCCTCGCGTGCCAGTCGCAGGGCGACGGCTTTGCCGATGCCGCGGCTGGAACCGGTGATCAGGACGGATTTATCCATGCGGAGATCCGCTCCGAAAACTCTGCCGGTTCTGTGGATTGAAAAACCGAGAGATTGGCGCTGGCGATGACGCCGCACTCATCTTCGATGCGGCACTCGAAAGAAGCGAGACCGTTCGCCTCTTGCAACAAGCGCCGCACATAAATGCGCAGCAGCGCACCGACTGAAAAACAAGGCCTCACAGATTCGTAGCGCCGAGTGCCGAGCAACAAGCCGCGCTTGACCGGCTCGCCTCGAAGCCGCGCCGTGTAGCCGGCCCAGGCGCCGATCGCCTGTGCCATATATTCAATGCCGACCCAGGACCCTACCGCACCGTTAACGCAGAAAAGGCTTTCCGAACGGATGCGCACCTCGGCGCACAGGTTTTCCTCGTCGGCTGAAATTGCTCGGTCGATAAGTACCATCGGTCCCGCGTGCGGCACGAGAGTTCGAATGTCGGGCAGCTCCACGTCGTCAGTCTCTTGCGAGAACCAGACTCGCGTTGGCGCCGCCGAACGCGAACGAATTGCTCACGGCGCAGCGCAAAGGATGGCCCAGGCTCATGCCAGCTTCCGCAATATTGAGCGGCGGCAGGGCCGGGTCGGCCGCGCCATCCCACAGATGTGGCGGCAGCTTTCCCGCCTTGTTATTATCCTGCATAGCGAGCCAGCAGAGGCCGGCCTCGATGGCGCCGGCTGCTCCCAAGGCATGGCCGGTAAACGGCTTGGTCGAGCTGACCGCCGCGCGCTCGCCGAACATCCGATGCACCACCGCCGCTTCCATGGCATCGTTCTGCACCGTTGCGGTGCCGTGGAGATTAATATATTCGATTTTGTCGCCGGCGATCTGCGCGCGGGCCAGCGCGCGCTCGATCGCGAGGCGCGCGCCCACTCCGGCGGGATCCGGCGCCGACATATGATAGCCGTCGGAGGACTCGCCCCAGCCGCGCAAGCTCACGGCAGCCGGCTCGGCGCTCAGCAAAAAGAGCGCGGCACCTTCGCCAATGTTGATCCCATTGCGGTTCCGGCTGAGCGGATTGCAGCGCGTGGCGCTTACCGATTCCAGCGCGGCGAAGCCCGCCACCGTAAAGGCGCAGAGGGAATCCACGCCGCCAGCGAGCGCTGCGTCACAGAGACCCATCGAAATCAGCCGCGCAGCGCTTGCCAACGCCTTGGCGCTCGAAGCGCAGGCGCTGGCGTGAACGTAGGCCGGTCCGCTAACGCCAAGGGCTTTCGCCAGCACCGCCGCTGGCGAGCCCAGCTCCTGCTGGCCATAATGAAAATGTTTCGGCAGTGCGCCGGATCTCGCGAGCTCGCGCAGCGCCGATTCCCCTTCGGCAATACCCGAGGTGCTGGTGCCGATCACGACGGCAATGCGATCCGCACCGAACCGCTCGATTATGTCGTCGAGCGCCGGCCGGATCTGCCCGAGCGCCGCCAGCGCGAGCTGATTGTTGCGGCTTCGGTCGGGCAACGGGAGTTCTTGCAGCGGCGGCAAGGAAAGTTTCGCGTCGATGCGACCGAGCGGGAGTGATCGTCCGGGGAGGAAATTCTGCGCCGGCTCGACGCCGCTCTCGGCTGCAAACATGCGCCGGGCGATCTCTTCGAGTTCGTTGCCCAATGGACAGATCATTCCGAGTCGATTTAGATAAACCACGCCTAGGAGCCCGCGGAGGCGGTGCGGATGGTAAGCCGATAGCGGAATCGCAAGTTTTCTAGCTCGACGGTGCCGCTCCAGCGCGGTTGAGTGCTGTATTGGATCACGGTCACCGTTGCGTCGTTTTCCAGGATCGTCCGGCGCCGGCCGTTTTCCTCGATGCGCCAGCCAGCCGGCAAGCCGTCGCCAATTTCTTCCGCCGGCCACAAAGCCAGTTGCAGATCTTCGAGCACATCTTCCCCGCGTAGTTCCGCCGGCATCATCGGGTGGCGCCAGGTTTCCAGCGTTTTGCCGTCGTAGTGAAGCGCCAGCACGCGCTGCCCTAACGCCAGACCGACCAGATCGACCCGCTCCGGGTCGATCTCCAGCGCCGCATCAAGCTCGTCCGTGCGACCGTCGCGATCTACCGTGAGATGCTGCTGTACGCTCACCGATGCGCCGAACGCGGACGGCGGTAATTTTAGCCCAATTCGGCCGCTGCGTGGTAGCGAATTTTCGCAGCCCATCGCGTCGAGTACAAGCAACGCGGCAAGCACGCCCATCAACGACCGCAGCACAGCTGCTCCAATGCCGCCAGACGGCGCGCGGCATCGCGTACGTATGGATTGGTCGTGTCCCACGCATAGCCTGCGAGGACCGCCGAGATCATACGCCGTACAAGCGGCGGCGGGTCGGCATGAAAAATGATCCGCTGAAAGCCGCCGCGATACCAGGATTCGACGAAGGCGCGGAAAGTATCGACGCCGCGCTTCAGCGGCGCGGCGAATTCGGCCTGCCAGTCGACAATTTCACCGCCGAATTGCCGGTCGAGCGCCGCCGCCGCAAGACTCGCCGATTTAAATGCAATGGTGACGCCGGAAGAAAAAATAGGATCGAGAAACTCGCCGGCATTGCCGAGGAGCGCGAAGCCGCGACCCCAGAGCGATTTCACGTTCGCCGAGTAACCGATCAACCGCCGGGCCGGCGTGTCCCAGCGCGCCGCTGCCAGCAAATTCTGCAGCCGGGGGTTCTCCTGAACGAGGCTCTTTAATCGCCCGGTAAGATCGCCCCCATCGGCGTTGAGATACTCCGGCGCGCCGACCACGCCAAGCGAACAGCGGCCGTCCGAGAAAGGAATCAGCCAGTACCAAACATCGTCGTGCTCCGGATGTACCGTGACCAGAATCTTTTGCCGATCGAAGCGCGCTGACGTGATCCGGTCTTCGAGATGCGTAAAAATCGCGCCACGAATCGGAAATTCCGGCGGCGTTTCCAACCCCAGCAACCGCGGCAACACGCGGCCAAATCTATTGGCGTCGAGAATGAATCGAGCGTCGATGAGGTACGAACCGCCGTCAGGATCCTTGATGGTGGCGCGCGGCCGGGGGCCAGCGATATCGACGGCAACGACGTCATGGAGGTAACGCACCTCGGCACCCTGACGCTCAGCTTCCGAGGCCAGTAAGTGATCGAAGCGCGCGCATTGAACTTGATACGTCGTGCTCCAACCCGTCGAATGTTTGTCGCTGAAGTGGAAGGCGGTGTATCGCTCGCCCCGGCCGAAGGCGGCGCCATTCTTGAGCTGGAACCCGGCTTGCTCGACGGCCGACAACATGCCGGCTTGTTCCAAGTATTCCATGCTTTGCGGCAGCAGGCTCTCGCCGATGCTGAAGCGCGGGAACTGCTCACCTTCGAGGACGAGCACCCCGCGTCCTTGGCGACGAAGCAGTGCCGCCGCGACTGCTCCCGCCGGCCCGGCGCCTACGATCAAAACTTCCACTGCGGTTTGGCGCGCGCTCACTCCATCAAATTTCACGTTGGGCTCTTCTTATTGCTCGCGCGCTCGCTGAAGACTGCGCTGTGGTTCACTGTCTTTTGTCTAATTTCCGTTTCTCTGCGGCTAAGTTTCTCCGCGCTGCTTCGCCCCGGCAAAGCAGGGCGCCAGAAACCACACCGTCATAGTGCCGATCAGCATCGTCAGTCCAAACGACCGGAGCGCTGGCGTCCGGCTGAGCCCGAGCAAACCGAAAGACAGAATCGTGCCCAATGCCGACAGGACCACCGCGAGCCAGGCGATCGGATCGCGCCGGCTCGGCTCCTCCTGAAGAAAGATTCCGTAGTCAATGCCGACGCCGAGCAGAAGCATAAGTGCCAGTACATGAAAAAGCTGCACGCCCTGACCGTTCAAACCGAGCAGCGCCATGGCGGCGATGCTTGCCAGCGCAGTCGGCGCAACCACGCGCCAAGTCGCACCACGATAACGCCGGTAGAGCAGAGCGTATACGGCAACATACGAGAAGAGCACGACCCAGCTCATGTAGGTCCGATAACGCGCCAGTATCTCGGAGATCGCCCCGACTCGATCAACCCACTCTATGCCCTCGAGCCCGCTGCCGGCTTCTCGCAGGCGAGGTAGGCTTTGCGCGCTCACGCCGCGCAGCGCGACGACAGTGGCATAACCGCCTGACACGGGACCGAGCCAGAGATGACGGACAGAAGCGCCGGCCGACGTGCTCAGAAATTCTTCCGGGGTGAGCTTTTCCCCTGACTTCGACAATCGCTCGCGTGTGGCGGCGATCCAAATATCGTCCGAACCGATCCGCCGGGAGAGCACGGGCAGCGCGCCGGCGCCGTTCAGCAAACGCTCATCGACGACTGCCCGGCGCACTTCCTGGGTCCGGAGCGACGGCACCCAATTTGAGACCGCCTGATAGCCACTGATAAGTTTTGCTTCGACAAGCTTATCAAGGCGCTGCTTGAGAGTTTCCTCGCGCCGTAGCACCGTCTCCGCGGTTTCACCGCGCGCAACAAAAAATTGCGCCGGCGCCGGCGCATCGAGCACGCGGCTGAGCTGGATCTGTTCGTCGATCAGCCGCTTGGGCGGATTTTGCAACAGACGCACATCATCTTGGGCATGGAGCCGCGCGAAGCCGAATGCGGCGAGCGCAGCCAAGAGACCAAGCACCGCCACCTTCGTCAGCGTTAAACGGTATGCCTCTATACGGGGCCAGTATTGCAGGCTTACGGCGCACCATCGCACAAGCGGCCCGCCGCCTTCGCTATCTCTCGAGCTCGCGAGTGCGGGAAACCAAAAAATCACGGTGAGCCAGGCGAAGATCAAGCCGAGCGCAGAGAACAGGGCCATTTGCCGCAGCCCGGGAAAGGGCGTCAACGCCAGTGCCAGGTATCCCGCGACCGTCGTGATCAGCGCCAGCGTCAATGACGGCAAAAGCCGTCGCAGCAGTTGGTGCGAATCGAGCTGGTCGTCGGCACCGAGGCGGTGACAGAGAAAGTACGTGCCGTAGTCCTGCGCGCCGCCGATCAGGCTGGCGCCGAAAACCAAGGTGAGCAAGTGAATGCGCTCGAACAGCAGAGAGCATACCGACAGCGCTCCCAGGCAGCCGACGCCGACCGAGAGCGTGATGAGCGCGATCGGCTTGAGGGAATGAAAGGTCAGCCAGATCAGCGCGACCACGCCGAGGAGTGATCCGATACCGATAGTCGAGAGCTCCCATTTCGCCTGCGCCGCGGCGGCGCCGGCGTAGAGAACAATGCCGGCGACGGTGACCTCCACCTGTGAATCGGCGCGGCGCGCCGCTTGACGGGCGTTTTCGAGCAAGGGCACAAGCGCCGCCTGCGCCACCATCGAAAAGGTCGGCACGCGCACCATCAACGGTAAAACCACGTAGACGCGCGCGCCCTCGGCGACAAACAAGCGGCCGTCGCGCGGTCGCACCGGTGTTTCCCGCGCACGCTCCTGCAGCCAGGCGCCGAACAACCCGAACGGGTCATCCTGCCATGCGCCGGCTTTAATGCTGAAGCCGGGACTGTAGAGTTTAGTCAAGGCGACATCGACCCAATACTGTTTATCGCGATCGCGCAGCGCCGTTTCGTCGTCGGCCGTCATCAGCACGAGCCGATGTTTGTGAAAGAGCCCCAGCCAATCCTGCTCACGCTTCGGCGATATCTCCTCGTCCGAGGTGAGGAGGTTTTTGCCGGGCGCGAGCGCCTCGAGGTAACGATCGGCGGCGCGAACGGCCGTATCCCAATCGGCGGCGCCGACGAGCACGACCAGGCGCTGCTGCGCCGATTCGACCATGTGGGCGAAAGCTTTTTCCAACACTGGATCGCGATTTTCCACGGGCAACAGCGCGAGAATATCGCTGTCGGTCGCCAGACGCGCGCCCAGCCAGATATAGAGGTTATGTGCGAGTAAGAGGCCGACCATGCCCGCCCAGAGCCAAACGGCCAAACCGCTCCGGTTCAAAATAGCGCCGCCTCGTCGGGCCGGATCGCGCCGTCGCCGGTCTGGATCGCGGAGAATTCGATTTCTGTGCGGTCCCCGCTCGTTTCGCTAATGACGATGCTCCTGACGTAAACGCCACCCGTCAAAAAAATCGAGCTGATCACCTTACCGAAGCCGCCATCGCGGGGTTTTAGCTTGACACTCCAGCTTTTTTCCTGAACCGCGCCGTCGATTTCAAAAATCTTTTCCAGCGGATCGAGATCGCCCGCCAATAGAGCGAACAACACGCTGTTGATCATGCGCACAGCGGGTTCTTGCCGCGCGTCCATGCGCACCGCCACGCGCTCGCCATTAAGCTGGATGATTTCGTCGCGGGTGATTTTCAGCGTGTTGGGAAACGGCTGGAGCGTGCGCCAGAGCACGCCCTTATCGGCAACGACGCAGAAGCGGCCGTTGGAAACAACGGGTTTTTTCAAGCCGACGAGCTGTTTTTGCTGGTCGAAGCGGCCGCACAATACTTGCGGCCGGGCCAGCATGGATTGGATTTTCTCTGCCGGCGCCGCGCCCAGAAGCGCCAGCACCGCAAGCGCCGCGGCGCCCGCCCAGCGCGCGTTCATGGCGGCTGCACTCCGAGTTTTTCGAACAGCACCGCTGGTGAAACGAAACACAATTCATGACTGCTGATCTCCACCCCCACCTGCGTGGTGGTCGCCCGTGCGAGCCGTCGCCCGGTCGCCGCGTCGGCGATCAGATAGGAAATTTTCAGTCGGTTCTCCCATTCGACGATTTCCGCCCGGAGCCTCAGCCGCTGCCCGTACGTGGCCGGGGCGGCGTAACGCACATGCAGATCTACCACCGGCCAGAAATAACCCGACGCCTTCATTTGGGCGTAGCTATAGTCGATGGCTTCGAGCAGAACGCAGCGGACGATCTCCAGATATTTGACATAATGACCGTGCCAGACCACCTCCATTGGATCGAGATCGTAGAACTGTACTCGGGTCTCGATCTCGGCAAACCAACGGCTCGGCATCTTACTCATATAAGTTCCAGGCGCGCGCACGGATGCGTTCTAAAAGAACGCGCAGCTCCGGCTCGAGGCGACGGTCTTCTTCGATCGGAGCGACGTCGGCACGAAGCAGTTTCAGCATCGTTTGGAGCGGCCGCGGCGGCGGCGCCGAATTGATCTGGCAGCGGAGCCAGACGCCCTGGCATCCGGCGATCAACACCCCGGCGGCAACCTGCTCGGTCAATTCGAGCACGCGCAGGCAATCGCGTGCGGCGATGGTGCCCATGCTGACTTTGTCCTGGTTGTGGCATTCGGTGGAGCGTGAAAACACCGACGCCGGCATGGTCAGCTTGAGCGCCTCGCCGGTCCAGGCCGACACGCTGATCTGCAAGGCTTTGAGACCGTGATTAATCGCCGCTCGCGGCCCTCGAGCGCCTGACAAATTGGCCGGCAAGCCGTTGTTGTACCGGCTGTCAACGAGCTGTGCCATTTGTCGATCGAGCAGATCGGCTAGATTGGCTACGGCGGTTTTCATGCAGTCCATGGCAAACGCGATATGGCCGCCGTAAAAATGGCCGCCGTGCAAGATCCGTTCGCCGGC
>AR_comb_assmDRAFT_10012131_pt1 | contig 15694 bp, 16 predicted proteins | sample ArasoioldDNA_FD_10543 | JGI IMG/M metagenome (IMG submission 10543) | reverse complement strand
GGAAGGCTTGAAATGCCGCGCTTCAGTCATTACGGAAGTAATATTCTCGCTGTCGACAATTTTCTTCGGCGATTTTTTTGTCATTCGCTTCAAAGTTACGCCTCCGTTAACTGAGCGACAATCATGGTGGCAGACAACTCTTCATCTTTAGCTGCTTTACAAAACCATTCCCACATCGATTTCACTTTCTTTAATTCAACAGGATCAAGCGCGCCAAGATCCTCTTTTTCTAATTCCTGAATTTTTGCAAACAGCGCTTCCAAATAACGCGAATACAATTTTTGAATTGAATCCGATTTCACCAACCTGAAATCACGCTTGATCAACATATTGCGACATTCGTTGTAAGTAAGCGGCGCGGACATCCAAAGTTCACGCATCTGTTGCCTGAAATCCAAAGTCGTCTTCCAACCAAAAAATGTATCAAGAATGATGAACTTACCTTGAGGTTTGAGATTTTTGCGCGCTAGATTGAACAACCTTCCCCAATCAGAAATATGCCATAGCGAAAAAACATCAAGAATCACATCAAAATGATCTTCCGGAAATGCATCTGGAAGTTTCGATTCTTCCAGTCGGATATTTTGATCCAGATTTTTTTCATGAAGTAATGCGCGGGTGTGTTCCAGGCGTTCCCGGCTGGAATCTACCGCAATTACGTTGCAGCCGCGTGACGCCAGCCACGCAGTGATGGTTCCTCGACCGCATCCAGCATCAAAAACTTTTGAGCCGGCTGGAATTTCGGGTTCCAGTAATTGGATGGTGTCTTCGTTAAACAGAAATGAATCGTGCGCAACTGGTTCCAGCAATCTTCGAATTCGCGCTGTCAGTTCACCGTACAGTAATTGTTCTTGTGGATTCGATTCCATGAATTTTCCTTTTAAGCGGACTAAAGTCCGCGGCCCGTAATGCGGTCCAGAGGGCCGCGCTCCTTACTTATTGCTGATCGGAGGATGATAAATCAATTGGATCGTATTTCCTCCAGGATCAGTGAAATAAATGGAGCGCGCTCCATCGCGATGAGTTCGTGGTTCTGTTTTTAATTTCACACCTTGCGACTTCAAATAATTTGCCCAGGCATCAACATCATCCGGTTTTTCCACCAAAATTCCAAGATGATCCAGGGCTCCTGGAGTCACCGATTCTGCAACTTCATGAAGCGCAAGATTGTCCGAACCGGAAGTAATGTACAAATTTTGCGGATCAGGCTGCCACTCAATTTCAAAACCTAAAATGTCTACATAAAATTTTTGCATCTCATTAAGATTATTAACTTTCAGCGCAAGATGACGGATGCCCTTTGATAACGGCGGTTTCATCTTTGATCTCTAGCCACCAGTCCATAAGGAAATTGTGAATTCTCTAAATAACGATTCTCCATCACCTTTCCAACATATCCAACCCATGTCGAAACACGTTTTTCGAGATTACTACGTAGAACATTTCGTCCCAACGCCTTAACGATGTTGCCATGCAGATTCGTAAGCGTCCGTTGTTCAGTAACCACCAAAGTTCTTGGCGTCTGGGTGTCAGTGTAATTAATCAAATGCGTAATGCTGATAGAAGATAAGTACGAATGGCTGCTGTAAACCAGCATTGAAACTTGAACATAATCTTCACCAACACGCTGCGAAAACACATGTCGAATATTAATAATTGGTTTTGATCCGAGAGTTTCTTTTGTCCAATAAAAAAATTCATCCGAATGCTCATCACTCGATTTCGGATATTCCAAAATATATTGATAAACGCGAGGAAAATACGCTTGAATGTGCGGAAAACGATAAAGGTGATCTTCAACCATTTTCTTTGATACAACGGTTCCCTCTTCTCCATCTCCAGTGAAGCTTCGAATTCCTCTTTGACGATAAGCCATTAAGCGGGTCAAAAGTATTCGACGATATATATCGGTAAAAGCCTCAATGCCTTCAGAGCTAGTTAGATCTGGACTATCAGGAATATGTTTGATTTCTTCCTGCGTTAGCGAGAGATTACAGGAACCCGAACGACAATTCAGAAATTCTCTCAATTCTGAATCGTTAAGCCTCAAGGATCGTAAATCTTGCAGATCAGGATTTTTTTTGAATTTTCCGATCTGTTCAAAATTCAAAAGACTTCCATAATTTTCGGCATACCGCAGAAAGTCGCGGAAGTAATAAACCGGAATATTGTAAACCTGCGCAACAATGATTCCGAATTCGCCAGGTGCGCGATTTTCAATCGAATGTGTAACCATTCTTCCGTTTTGTAAATAATTCACCTCATCTTTAGAAAATCCCAGCATGCGAAGATAAATTGGATATTCATCAGTGTAAGCAGCAAAGAGGAATGAAGAGATCATGAGCACAAGCACAAAAGCAATGCCACACATTCTTTTCATAAAATCTCCAGTACGTCCGAGAGTTGCACCATAAAATTATAAACCACTATGGAGCGCGGACTTTAATCCGTATTCTGGCCACGGTCTTTAGTCCCCAGGCTCTCCGCCAATGATATGATTGTCAAATGAAAATTACGGTCGGTGTTTTGGGCTCTTCCGTAATTTGGGATCCGCAGATGGAAGAGCTTGCAGTGCGCACCGGGATGTTAATTGCTCAGCGTGGAGCTATTCTAATTACAGGCGCTACAACCGGCTATTCTTTCGCGGCAGCGAAAGGCGCGACTGCAGCCGGTGGTGAAGTCATTGGTTTTTCACCGGCATTAAATCGTAAAGATCACATTTCAAAAGGATTGCCCACCACTGATCACAATCTTATTGTTTACACCGGTCTGAGTTCCCATGGCCGGAATATTTTGAACGTACGCGCCAGTAATGCTGCGGTGTTTATTGGCGGAAGTATGGGCACGTTAAATGAACTGACATTGGCTTACGATGAAGAAAAAGTTATCGGAATTCTGGAGGGCAGCGGAGGTTTCTGCAATCACTTGAAAGAATGGATGCCTGCACTGACCAAGCCTGACAACCGTTCAATCATTCACTATGCAACGAATCCCGATCAATTGATTGATCAAATTTTTGTATCACTAGAAGATTCTTTGACTCACCTCGAATGAACCCCCTGGTCTCTGTCTTAACATTAAATTGGAATCGCAAAGAAGATGTGACCCGCACACTTACGTTAATTTTGAAACAAACTTACGAGCCAAAAGAAATCTTAATGATTGATAATGGATCCACTGATGGTTCAGTAGAATCGATTCAACAATCTTTTCCAGCCGTAAAAATCATCAACCTGCCTGAAAATCGGGGAGTTGAAGGTTACAACCAGGGGATTTCTTCTGCATCCGGAAATATTCTTTTATTAATTGATAACGATATGGATTTACTTCAGGAAGATTCGCTGGAAAAAATCGTAACTAAATTTGAATCCAATCCGAAATTAGGCGTCGTTGCTCTGCAAGTGCGCGAATGCAGCAGCAATCAATTGTCTGCAAATAATCCCAAATATTGGAACGAAAAAGGAAATGACAGCATTGGTTATCCTTGCAGCACTTTTGATGGAGGCGGTGTTGCGTTTCGCAAGGAAGTACTGACGAAAACAGGATCGTATCTCCCCGAATTTTTTGTGTATCACAGCGAAGTAGATCTTTCTACGCGCATCTGGGATTCGGGATATGAGATCCGTTACTTTCCGGAAATTGCTGTTTGCCATCGCGAATCAGCAGCAGCAAGAAATTTACAGCGGCAGACGATGTACACATCTAGAAATTATTTATGGTACGTTTGGATTTACTATCCGCGAAACATGATCTTCAACGAAACTTTTGATTTTCTTCAACGCAGTTTTATCCAGAATTTACGAACGCACAAGCCAATCGGAGCCTGGTTTCGCGGCGTTACTGCTGCGATATTTGGTTGGAACAAGATTAAGAATCTTCGTAAACCGGTCCGTCGTGAAACTATTGAATGGATGCAGCTATTGCGCGACAAAGATCGGGAACGGAAAGAGAATGTAATGCGTAAAACGTAATTCGTAATGCGTAATTCGTAATGCGTAAATACGCTAGAGCGTCAGGAGCTAATTACGAATCACGCATTACGCATTACGTTTTACGTTTTACGTTTTACGTTTTACGTTTCATGAGACTTAAATGAAAAAAAGGCTTTTCATAATCGCAATATCATTTTTTGCGGCATTGAACCTGTCATGGCCAGGACACCATCGTTTCATAAAGACGACGCCCGAAAATCAATTCAGCCACCTCAAAACTGCACAAATCGATATTGCATATTTGCCCAACACGCCGGTGGCGCAAAATATAAAAAGCCTGGCGAAACAGCTGGAGAAAAATCTGGCTGAAGCTGAATCTGTGTTAGACATCAAATTAGATGAACCGCTTCACGCCTACATTTACAATTCATTTCAAGAAAAAGGTGATCACATCCAGGACATTCAGCTGGCAGATGCGATTGCTAAGAATAAAACGATCTACTGCATTTGGAACAAGACCTTTGATGGTCTCGCGGAGCGAATGGAATACGAGGTCTTGTTATATGAAAAATTCGGAGACTCTTCGGACGATCATATTGGACGTGCCGTAACTGCGGCCTTTGCTGATCGATGGAATCATAAATCGTTGCAAGATTGGAACCGCGTATTAGCTGACAAAGATTTGATTCCTGACTGGAATTACTTCACAAAGAATGAGCATAAGATCAGCGAATTCATTACAATCCCGTATCTCGCCATCATGGCAAACGATTTAAAAGAGAGATATGGAATGAACGTACTGGCGGAGTTTTATCGCAGTAAAAAACTTCCGGCAGAATTCGAATCCGAATTACAAAAGCCAAAACCGAAGACTGTTGCCGCGGCTAATCGGACCAGAAATTTTACGCCTGAATTCCAAAGAGGTATGACTTACGCATTTTGGAACAGCGCTAATGCAGGTTATGCCGGATCGAAATCGATCGATTCATTGCGTCAGCTAAAAGCGTCAGGTGTGGGATGGATAGCAGCCATTCCTTATGGCTATATGGAGTCCCATGATTCAACAAAAATTCATACAGCCGGTCATAACATTTACGGCGAAAGTGATGAGAGCATGTTTCAGTTGAAATTAGATGCGCAGAAGCTTGGGCTGAAAATTATGATGAAGCCCCAAATTTGGATTTCACATGAAGCATGGCCGGGAAAAATCAATATGGATTCTGCTGAGGATTGGAATGATTGGTTTGATAGCTATGAACAATGGATCATTCACTACGCATTGATCTCGGAACTCATGCATGCCGATCTGTTTTGCATTGGGACCGAACTGGTGGAAGCTACAACTCAACATCCGGAACGTTGGCGCGAAATTATCACGCGAGTACGACAGGTTTATTCCGGTCCAATTGTTTATGCAGCCAACTGGGGAAAGGAATTTGAAGAGATTACGTTTTGGGATGCATTGGACTACATGGGCTTAGATAATTATTATCCAGTTCGTAAATCGGTTGATGAAAGTCCCGCTGTAATGCGCGCCGCATTTTTGGAACAAAAATCCAAACTGAAAGCGATTGCAATCCGCTGGCAAAAGCCATTGTTGTTTACAGAAATTGGTTATATGGCGAATGAAACGGCTGGAATGGGTTCATCTGAAGATGAAAACACAAAATACAATGAAGGGATGCAAGCCGAATGTTATAAGCTTGCATTGGAAACATACTGGAATGAGCCATGGTTTGCCGGAATGTATTGGTGGAAGTGGTTCAGCAACCCGGATGATAGCGGAATTAATGCTGATGCCCATTCACCACATGGCCGCAAAGCCGGACGTATTCTGGCACAATGGTACAAAGGAACGCGGGTGATTCAATGAAGTATCGGTCATATTACGCCATACTTACTATTCTTATAGTATTATTCCTGACTTCCTATTGTGACTTCAACAACAACAATGACCCCCAAGATTCGAACTTAATCCAGATCCGCGACAATTCTTTTGATCCCCCGGTACTTTCTGTAGCTGCAGGCAGGGTTGTAGCATGGCGGCATGAAGGAAGCAGCCCACATACCGTCACCAGCGGATCCCCTACCGAAAATCCTGGAGCCAGGTTTGATAGCGGCACTCTTCGCAATGGCCAGGGTTTTACATTTACATTCAGCGAACCCGGCATGTATCCTTACTTCTGCAAAATTCATGGTGCGATGATGTCAGGGACCGTTCAAGTTCGGTAGCAAATTATGCAGGGCCAGAATGGCTCCAATTCAACCCTTTCACTAAAACCACTACTTTTTGGCGCCATCTTCTTTGAGGCGATCTACATCGCATTGCTGTTCGTTGGCGATTGGCATTTGCACATTCCGATTTTTCTTGCGCTGTACTTCAGCGCCTTCGCTGTTTATCTGTATTTTGTAATTCGTATCAGCGTGGGAGGCGGGGGCCCTGCGGAGGCAGAGCGCGAGAGTCCGGCGTCAAGCGTTGCAACATTTATTCTCGCGGCCTCATTTATTTTCCGCTTTACGATTTTTTGGACCACGCCATCATTATCCGGTGATATTTATCGTTATGTTTGGGATGGCCGTGTTCAGAACGCCGGATTGAATCCTTATGGCTATCCGCCTGAATCACCGGATCTTGCATCTTTGCGCAACGATCAATATGAAAAAATAAATCACAAAGACTTCAGCACACCGTATCCACCCGCAGCTGAAATGTATTTCCGAATTCTGGCAAAGTTATCTACAAACCTTCTTGCATTTAAATTTGGAATTGCAATTTTTGATTTCATTCTGATTTTGGTTCTGTACAAATTGCTGCAAACAGAACAGCGAAGTACTTCCCTGCTGTTAATCTATGCATGGCATCCGTTGCCGATTCTTGATTTTGCTGGGGCCGGACATCTGGATGTAATCGCGATGTGCATGCTGATGCTTACGATCTGGCTTGTTCAACGCGGATTACCGGCAGTATCAGGCGCATCCTTAGCGCTGGGCACTCTAACCAAATTTCTTCCGGCATTTTCATTGCCATGGTTGATCCGAAAAGGCAGCTGGAAAATGATGCTCGCAGGGTTAATCGTTACAATTGCTCTTACTTTGCAATATTACACGCCCGATCACCGGATGGTTTCCGGACTTTTTGCGTTTTATAGCAAATGGTGGTTCAACGACTCGATTTTCAGATTTTTGTACGCCTTCTTTGGTGCGGATATCGCTCGTTTTATAGGCGGCTCCGCTGTTTTGATCGTGATGGCATTTTGCTGGTTAAAAAAATATTCAGTCTATCGTTCACTGTTGATTATTTTGGGAACGATTCTACTTTTCTCACCCGTTGTTCATCCCTGGTATGTATGCTGGGTAATTCCTTTGTTGGTTTTTCATCAAAATGCTGCATGGCTTTTTTTCAGCGGATGGGTCGCCATTTCTTACATCGTCTGGTATGTCTATCCGGTCGGCGAATGGAAGCACGATAACTGGCTCATGATCCTTGTTTATGCGCCGTTGTATTTGATGTTGTTGATTACTTCGATCCGGTCGCTTTTTTTGCGCCGATCTTGAAATGGATCGACACATCATTTTGCAACTGCACAAACAAAACTTTTGGACGTAAAATTTTCCATTCATCAAGCACTACAGCCATATCACCTTCTGCATTTAATGTGTCACCGGACAGTTGAATAGTAACCGGCACAGTTACTTGCTTCTCCAAACCATGCATTTTTAAAGAGCCCTGAACGGTTGCTTTGATTGGTTGTCCTGCTTTCAATTCTTTTTGATCGGATTGAATCGTGCTGGAGTTGAATTCAATCAATGGATACTTATCCAATTCAAAACATTTTTCGCGCATATCTTTGTCACGCTTTTCATTATCGGTGTTGAATGATGATGGATCTAACTTAACCGATATTTTTGCGGTGGTGATGTCAGATGGATCACCGGTAATTGTTCCGCTAAATCGATTTCCAACGCCATGCACATGATGCAACTGCGCACTGACATCAAACGTCAAAGTACTCAATCGCGGCACAGCTACATAAGTTTCGGTTTCAGCAAACAAAAAAGATAAAGGCAAGACCAATAAAACAAGAAGCAATGAAATGTTTTTCATGGAAGGAATCTCCTTTTAGTGGCCATCGTCTTAGAGTAATCAGTGTATTGCATTAGCGCTTGTTCTTCGGCACGGATCCGCAAAAATAACAAACATGAAAAAATCAGCGCAACACACACTGTAGTGAAGTAAGCTTTTCCCATTAATGGTAACGCTAAACTTTCAGTCACCACTGCAATGTAATTCGGATGCCGGATCCAGCGGTAAGGACCAGTTGTCACTGCCTGGCTTCCAGGAACGATCAAAACTTTCATGGTCCAAAAAGATCCTAATGATGAAATCGCCCAGAACTTTAATGCTTTTGCAGCAAAAACAATCGATCCAAAAATAATCAGCCAGTTAAGACTCACTTCTCTTGAAGCCTTGTAATACTCAAACACTGATCCCGCAAATTGAAAGATGTATAGCAGCACCATGAATGGAAGTAGATATGGAGCGATGTCGATTGCGCCTCGCGCAATTAATGCCGAAGAATTTTTTCGTGAGATTGCTGCTTCTATTAAAGACTCTAGCAGAATGAACAAAACAAATGCAGGATAGATGTTGTGCAATCGTGAACTCAAAAGGTGTGGGTTGATAAAAATAATTCGCCTTTAGAGCCGCTCTTCAAAAACAAATAATTGTTGTAAATCAAACCGAATATCGAGCGCCAGTAATATCGCCACAGGCGGCTGTTACCCAGCAATCGCGGATGCCAGTAAAGTTTTGCTCCTTCCTTCAACATCAATCGGCTGAGTTGTTTTTGGGTGAGATGTTGAGTACGAACATTGGCGATGAAGCCATTGTATTTCGATAGATCATCTAAATTCGTAACCAATCCCATGTCAATCAATTCTTGCCGCATTTGCGTTTTCGGATACGGAGTTAATGTTTGAATGATCGGATGATCCACTCCGATTTCCAGAGTGTATTTGAAAACTTCACGCACATCATCTGCATCATCCGATGGATTCCCGATGATGAAACCACCTAAAACTACAATTCCATTTTCTTGCAGATACTTCACCGCTTCGCGCGTGTGAGCATTGATCGTGCTCTTTTTGAAAAGTTCAAGATTCCGTTTGTTGCCGCTTTCAATTCCCAGGAAAACGAATTTGAATCCGGCTTTGCCCATCATCTTTGCAAGTTCACGATCGGATGCGATTCCGATAACCGTTGCCTGCGTCATGTAATCCATGGAATTCAGACCGTTGCGGATAATTTCTTCGCACAACACTTTCATTCGCGGCACATTCAATGTGATGTTGTCATCAACAAAAAACACACCGTGCGTTCCGCGTTTCTTAATCTGCTTTAAATCATCGATGATCCGTTCGATCGGAAATTCACGAAAACTTTTTCCATACATGCGTGTGATGCTGCAAAATGTGCAAGGGAATGTACAACCGCGAGTTGTTTCCGCCAAATCAAAAGGTCGTTTTAAATAATGAAAGCGATTCAGAATCCTGACATCTCTCCGCGGCAATGGAAGGTGATCAAGTTCCAGCAATGGAGCATTATCGGGATGTGTGTATGAACCATCCGAATTGCGATAAGAAAGTCCAGGTATGCCGCTGTAATCTTCATCGCCGCTGCGCAACCGCTCCACTAAACTGCGAAGAATTGGTTCACCTTCTGCACGAACTAAAAAGTCGATAAACTCCGCGTCTTCAGATTCACCAATTTCACGATGCAACAAAGTTGCATGATAGCCACCCAGTGCAACTTTCGTTTTCGGTTGAACTTGTTTAACAACACGAGCCAAACGCCGTGCGGTACTATATTGAAAACTCATCGAACTTAATCCAACAAGATCCGGTTCGAAATCTTTTACCAATTTCGCAACAGTCGCACCAACATGTTGGTTCTTTAAATTCAGATCAATGATTTTTACATCTATATCTTGCGGAAGACTTCCTGCCAAAGAACAGAGTCCGAGATTCGGCATTTTCATGACCTGATCAAAACAAGAGGCATTATCGGGCATTGCCACCATCAGGATTTTCATAAGTCACCTTTTATGCAAAAACAAGTTTCAATAAGAAACGCAGGTTCCAAACATCTTCTACCGGTAAAGCGCAGCCTACTGCGCTAACTACAGTATCACCCAGATCAGTGTTTCTTGAAAAACGATTGATCAACTTTTGCGAAAGCCGTGGATTTGGAATAGCAAGTTGAAAAAGACGATTCATCGCTTTTTTCCGTGAAAACAACTTTCGTCTGGCAACATCATAGGTCCGCAAAAAAGCGTCATCAAATCTTTGACGTTTGAAAGCGGAATCCAGAACCACCGCTGCGATATCAGCACTCAGGAATGCTTGATTGATTCCTTCACCGGTAAAAGGATCGATGAAGCCGCAGGTATCACCAACTAATATTGTATGATGTCCGGTAGTTTTTGTAGTTTCAAACGCAAGAGGTCCGGCACACATAATAGTATCAACTGGATCCAGGCCATTGAATCTTTCAGCCAATGGACTTTGCCGGATGCGTTCTTGAAGGAATGTTTTAGGATCAACATCACCGCCGGGATATTCTTTTTCATCAATCACCAGCGCAACATTTGCCAGCACTTCACTCAACGGTGCAATTCCGATATAACCACCACGTACCAGATGAACTTCACCGTAATTGGAAAGATTTGGCAAACCTTCGAAATAAGTTTGAAATGCATACTTTCTGAATCCGCGAATTTCGCGAACCCAATTGAATGTTCTGCCAACCAAATTATTTCGTCCATCGGCGCCAATTAAAACCGAACCGGTGAAATCGAATTGTTGTCCTTCGCCGTCCGTACCTCTGACACCAATTACATGCGACCCATCGAACAACAATCGTTCAGCGCGAACCCCTTCATAGATTCGGATTCCAACACCGCGAGCCTGTCTGACAAGCAATGTATCAAAGCCTTCGCGCATTACAGCATAGCCGCAGATTTCGCGATCCGGACGATATCGACCCGTGAATGAATTGCCATCTAAATCATGAATCTTCATTCCGTAAATTGGATAAGGATGAAGATCAAGCAAACCTTTCAGAAGATCATGTTTTTTCATCCAGCGAACCGCTTGCGGATTTAGAAATTCACCGCAGATTTTCTTGCGCGGAAATTTCGCAGGATCAATAATTTCAATTCTGTATCCTTTGCGCGAGAGCAGCAGAGAGATAGCAATCCCGGCAGGACCGGCACCAAGAACGACAAAATCAGCTAGCATAATTTAACAAGAAATCGCGGAAGGTTCCCTACAATCGTAAATCCTCTAATTTCAATGTGCAATGATGATGATTCAATAGCAATTATTGTAAAGAAATTGTAAATTCTAATCATCGTTAACGTGCTCTAGGACTTCGAGCTTATACTTCTAAATATGACCACTCGAGTTGTAATTACCGGAATTGGCGTTCAAAGCCCGAACGGCAACGATAGACGCAGTTACTGGAATGCTCTCGCCAATGGCACCAGCGGAATCGACACTGTCACCCTGTTTCCAGTGGACGGTTTACAGTGCACAGTAGTTGGTGAAGTTAAAAACCTCAGTTATGAATGTCTGCCGCCAAAAGATCGCAGACGTGTTCCGCGAATTGTACCGCTTGCAATTCTGGCATCAGAAGAAGCATTGAAAGATGCATACATCCCCTACGAAACAATGAGCGAAAGTGAAAGACAGGATGTAGCTGTAGTCATTGGAACTGGCGGAGGCGGGCTGGATTTTGCGGAACGTGAATACAAAAACTTTTTTGCGCCGGTTCAAACACGAGTAAGTCCATTCGCAATTGTTTCATCTTTTGTCGGAATGGTATCCAGCGAAGTGAGTATCCATTTCGGATTTCGCGGTCCGAGTCATGTGTTGTCTACAGGATGCACCAGTTCCACTGATGCGATTGCTTATGCTGCAAGCATGGTTCGAGGCGGAATGGTCAAACAAGCTCTGGTTGGTGGAGCTGAAGCGTGTATTACTCCAGGAATTCTTACCGGATTTGTGTTGATGGGAACGACAGTAACAAAATGGAATCATGATCCGCAACGTGCATCACGTCCATTTAATGTAGACCGCGATGGTTTTGTGCTTTCGGAAGGTGCCTGGATGTTTGTGCTGGAATCTTATGAAAGCGCCGTAGCACGAAACGCAACAATCTATGCCGAAGTCGCTGGATATGGATCTACCTGTGATGCGTATCACAAATTTCAAATCATGCCCGGTGGTGATGAATCTGCACGCGCAGTTCAAAAAGCTTTGGAGTCAGCACACCTGACAACGGAAGAAGTCGAATACATTAATTTGCATGGTACGGCTACAAAGTTAAATGATGAGATTGAAACGCTGGCAGTAAAAAAAGTTTTTAACAGCCGCGCTCATCGCATTCCTACAAGTTCTACAAAATCGATGATCGGACATCCGCAAGGTGCTTGTGGTGCGGCAGGCGTTGCAGCCGCGTGCATGGCGTTAAATAAAGGGATCATTCATCCAACCATTAATCTTGAAAAACCGGATCCGTCCTGTGATCTGGATTATGTGCCGAATGAAGCGCGCGAAAAGAATGTGAATATCGCGATTTGCAACTGCATTGCATTCGGATCAAAAAACAGCGCACTCGTTTTGAAAAAAGTCGAATAACTTCTCGCAAAGGATGTTCATCGAACCTGCAATGATATCGATTTCAGGTGGCCTGTTCCTGATGGGAAGTGAAGCCGGTGCAGATGATGAGAAGCCGGTTCACGCAGTTTTTGTAAGTCCATTCCAAATTGCACGATATCCAATAACGAATCGTGAATTTGCTCAAATTTCGGAAGATCGAATTTCGCATGATCCAAATTTCAATCATCCCGATCAACCTGTAACAAGCGCGAACTGGCTTGATGCTGTTGCGTATTGCGAATGGCTGAGCAAACAAACTGGCAAATCCTATCGATTGCCATCGGAAGCAGAATGGGAATTTGCGGCAACCGCCGGCGATCCGAAAAATATTTATCCGTGGGGAACGCGTGATTGGCACCAACGAGCTGAATTGCATTCGCGATTTCAGCACGGACCAGAACGCGTCGGATCATTCGAAGCAAATCCGCTTGGCATTTATGACATGGGAATGAATGTTCATGAATGGTGCAGCGATTGGTACGATCATGGTTACTATTCGCAATCTCCGCGCGAAAATCCGAAAGGTCCATCGAATGGAGAGCGGCGTGCATCGCGCGGCGGATCATGGCGGCATCAAATCAAAATCACAAGATGCGCAGCACGCAGTTCGATTCCGCCGGCTATGCGATATGCAGATTATGGTTTCCGCGTAGCAATATGATCAGCACACCAATCGTAATAAGTGATCAGCCGTGCGCTCATTTTAAACAGCAAATAAGTCCAGGCCCATTGCAGAAAAACAAATAAACGATTACGAAAGCCGATCAGAAAAAAAAGGTGAATCAGCAACCAGCCCATCCAGGCAATAAATCCTGAAAATTTTATCTTCCAAACATATCCAACAGCAGCAGACCGCCCAATCGTTGCAAAATTCCCTTTATCCCAATAAACGAATGGTTTGACGCTCTTGCCTTTTAATTTTGCGCGAATTGCCTTTGCTACATACTGCCCCATTTGAATTGCAGCGGGCGCAACTCCTGGAACCTGCTTCCCTTCTGCATCAACTACAGCAGCCAAATCACCAATCACATAAATTTCCGGATGTGCTTCGATCGTTAGATCAGGATTTACTTTTACGCGGCCTGACCGATCGGTCGGAATTCCGAAAGATTTTCCCAGTGACGATGCAGCAACACCCGCTGCCCAAAAAATCGATTCCGTTTCAATTTTTTCGTCTCCAATATAAACAGCACCTTTTTCAACTTTAGTTACTAATGCATTGGTGCGAACTTCAACTCCTTTTTGTTCTAATTGCTTTTTCGCGCTCTCCGATAATTTCGGTAGATATACTGGAAGCACCCGAGGACTTCCTTCCAATAAAATCACGTGCGCTTCGGTTGGATCTATGTTTCGAAATTCCTTTGATAACGCATGCCGCGCTACATCAGCCATCGTTCCTGCTAACTCCACACCAGTTGCGCCAGCACCAACAATTACGAACTTCATCAATGCTTCGCGACGTTTCGGATCCGATTCTTTTTCCGCCTGTTCAAATGCCAACAAAAACATACGCCGTATTTCGATGGCATCTTCCAACGATTTCAAACCGGGCGCAACTCGCTCCCATTCATCATGACCAAAGTAAGCGTGAGTAGCGCCAGTTGCTACGATCAAATAATCGTAAGTAACAAAACCATCACTCAATTGGACGCGCCGATTTTCCAAGTCAATGGTTTCTGCGGAAGCCATTAACACTTGAACATTTTTGAATTGACGGAAGATATGCCGGATCGGTTGTGCAATATCACCCGGTGAAATTGCGGCAGTTGCAACCTGGTACAACAATGGCTGGAAAAGATGATGATTACTGCGATCGATGATGGTAATTCGAAACGGCCTCCCTGCCAGATTTTTGACTGCATATAAACCGCCAAATCCTGCCCCGATTACAACAACATGCGGATTTGAATTCGTTTGCGGATGCTTGATTTCGTTCAACATATGTCAAGTTTATAATAAGTTATCTTCTGATCACGGAAACACGGAATTCTCAGAAATCAAAAATACATATTCAGTGCCTTCAGTGATTCAGTGACAAAAATGGAAATCAGGAAGATTAACGATTATCTGTGGGAAATTCCGAAAACTGGCGGAATGAGAGTCCCTGGACGCATCTATGCAAACCAGGAATTCATCGATGCAATTAAGCACGAAGATTCACTGAAACAAGTTGCTAACGTTGCTCATCTGCCTGGAATTGTAAAGTATTCGATCGCCATGCCTGATATCCATTTGGGATACGGATTTCCAATCGGAGGAGTGTGCGCAACTGATCCGAATGACGGCGGAATAATTTCACCTGGCGGTGTTGGTTATGACATCAACTGCGGTGTGCGGCTCGTGCGAACAAATTTAAAAGAAGAAGATGTGCGCGAAAAGTTGCATGATATTGTCCGCAATCTTTTTCATCACGTTCCTTCCGGTGTTGGATCTGAAAGTGCGTTCAAGAAATTAAGCAAGCAAGAGTTGTGCGAAGTTTTGTTGAAAGGTGCGCGCTGGGTTGTTGAACGTGACATGGGGACGGAAGAGGATCTCGCGCGCACCGAAGAATATGGTTGTTTGAAGAATGCAGATCCGGATGGAGTTTCAAAAGAAGCGATGGAACGCGGAGGTGATCAGTTAGGATCTTTAGGATCGGGAAATCATTTCCTGGAGCTTGATATTGTTCATGAAATCTTTGATGAAGATGTAGCGGAAGCACTTGGATTGGATTTGGGACATGTTTGCATATTTATTCACAGCGGCTCTCGCGGACTTGGACACCAAGTTTGCCAGGATTATTTACGCACAATGCAGAGCGCGATGAAACATCACAATATCCAGGTTCCCGATTTACAGCTTGCATGTGTGCCGGTGCAATCAGCGGAAGGTAAAAATTATCTTGGCGCAATGTCGGCTGCTGCAAATTTTGCATGGGCGAACAGACAAACCATGATGCATTATGCAAAGAAATCGATTGCTGAATCGCTGAATATGTCTGAAGCCGAATTAGGTTGGCGGATGGTTTACGATGTTTGTCATAACATCGCGAAATTTGAAAC
>AR_comb_assmDRAFT_10973669_pt1 | contig 15707 bp, 14 predicted proteins | sample ArasoioldDNA_FD_10543 | JGI IMG/M metagenome (IMG submission 10543) | reverse complement strand
CCCTGAGTGCCTTGGTTCTGCTGTACATCGTCAACCAGTACTTTAAGACCGCCATTCACACCGCCGTGGTCGAGATTGAAGCCAAAACGGCGAATCTCGAGGGATTTGCCTCCCCCTTCGTGCTGGCCAGCGTTAATGCCCGCCGCGAGCGTGTCGAAAATCTGATCGTCGCGCGAAAAGAGTGTGTTCTTATAAACAGTGCCGTTTCGCTGGTCGATGGTTGGATTCAGCGCGGTCGCCGAAATTACCAGGCTCTCATGGACTGCCGGAATCTTGAATTCAATGTGAAGTATCAAATCATCGACCGAGTCCGATGCACCGAACACAACAGGTTCAAATGCGAGATACTTGCCACTGAGTGAGAGCGTGAAGGCCCCGTTTGGACCCTCGACGCGAAAGGTTCCATCATCTGACGTGAGTCCTCTGTCTTCCGTATCCCGCGAACGAACCAAAACCTGTACTCCGGCCACGGGCTCGTTTCGATCCGATAGGACGCGCCCAGACACCATCCGCGATTTCGTCGTTTGCGCCCAACTCAGACTGCTTAGCAAAAGAAGGCAGGCCAGCCCCATTAGCAAAGCGGTTCCGCCTCTGCTGTCGGGCAGTGCAGGACCAGTATGATGCAACGAGGCGAAACCGCATCGGCGTCGCCCCGCCACAACTAGCCCGCCCCGCATTGCCCTGCCCAGCATCAATTTGTCCCTTTCGCGATCTCGCCTGACAGATGCGCGAGGGCCGTTCGAGCGTCTTCCGAGGCCGATGAATTCAGTTCTGAAGATTGGTTCAGGTACTTGCGAGCGGCAACCTGATCCCCATTGGCGTTTGCAATCTCGCCGGCATGATATAGCAGGCGGGAGTCGCGAATCCCCACTGCTAGCGCTGCCTCGATCTGTTCCCTCGCCATCCTCTCTTGCCCAGTAGCGTGCAGCGCCCACGCGTAGCAGTCCAACGTGAACACGTCGTGCCGATGCGCGTATTCGCGAACGGCGACCGCAAGAGCTTTTTCGGGATTGTGCGCATAGTCGACGTAGTAGCTCACCAGTTCGTGATTCGAATTGTCGGGACGCGCACTCTCCAACAAGGACTTCTGCTCAAATTCGGTAAATGCCTGCTGTGCTTCGTCGAGTCGTCCCGCAAGCTGTAATGCTTGTGCGAGTTCAAACAGGTTTTCTGAGTGTGGCGCAGCCTGGTACCGCTGTTGAAGCAGGACCACTGCATCGGAGTAGCGATGTTGCTGAATTCGCGTCTTCGCTAAAGCGCCCAGCGCATAGTGGTATCCGGGAAACATTGCCAGAGCATGTAGGCTCAACTGTTCCGATTCCGTGATGCCCCCTCGAGACAGTTGCAAGTGAGCCATCTGCGTGAGTATCCATGCACCGTTCTCGCGCTCTCCCGGCGGCGTTGACTGGTACGCCATATTCATCAAATCGAGGGCGCCATCAACATCCCCAAATAACTCGCGTAGGTAGGCCGCGCGCGTGAGGGCAGGAAGATTGGCAGCACGCAGATCAAGCATCATTTGCGCGGCGCGTTCGGCCTCCGAATAGTTGCCGAGTTCGACATTGGCGTCGGTGAGAAAACCATAGACCATCACATCATCAGGCATCTTCTTGTTCAGTTCGATGGCTTGCTCGCGCGCCGTGGCAAACTCGTGCTTGCCGAGAGAGAGCCATGTTTCAATTCGCTTGCCATCGAAGTTGTCGGGTGAGATGGCAAAGGACTTCGCCAGGGCATCCTGTGCCATCGTGTAAAAATGCACATCGGAGGTCTCGCGGGCACGACGAGACAACGCAAGTGCGAGGGCGTTGTATGCCTCAAAGTTCTTGGGATTTTTGTCTACGAGGCGCTGGGCAGTTGCCATCGCCTGCTCGGCGGGAGAGAGTTGCGCGTTTGTAGCCTTGCTCTCTGCCATCAGGGTTCCAGCTATCAAAAGTAACGGAAGCACAAAAGTTCTCATCATCGCCTTTCTCCTGGCACATACATGGGAAAGCGTGGCCGCCATGAAGGACGGCCACGACCGTTTAGTTAATCGGGCAGAGAGCGCGGGCACGTCCAGTGCACCCCACTTGTCCCGGACCAACGTGATGGCTGTCTCGACCGCTATTCGCAGGTTGGACATATGGGAAGATCGCCCCATAACCTTTTTCGTTAAGGTTCACGCCATCGCCAATCCGCGCGCCGTACTTCTTGTCGCGAAGAATGCCAGCCACGGCCCGGGATGCAATATCGACGACGTCGTCGACCGGGCGTCGGCCGTTAGGGAATCCGGCAACATCGCCCGCCAGGAAACCTAGCCGCTTCTGGCTCCCAACAGGTGTTGGCGGTATCCCCGTGTTAAGGCGTAACAAGTCGGCTACTGGACCTGTGTCCTTCGGCCCGCACCCTGGGCAGATCGGCGCCGCATATTGGACCAGCGGCAGTAGATCCGTACGTGGTGCTGGAGGAACTGGGATATTCAGCGTAATGGAGAACAGTTTCGCGAGTAGAGGATCGAGAAAGAAGTTCGCAAACTGGGCATCCTTGTTCGGGTCCGAAATGCTGAATAAATCTTTGGATCCGGTTCCAATGATCAGTTCGTTGATCAACGGGTTCCCTTCGCGATTCACCTGACGCCAAGGCCCTTGACCGTCCACTTGCCCGTTGACGCGTCGGATGGTGACGCGTGGCCGCGACGTAGCACCATAGGTCCCAATTACAGCTTCTTTGTCACCGGCTCCGTGCAACTGTCCATCTGAGGTCAACATCGCAATCGGCACTTCCAGCACGATCGAATTCACGTTGAAACCTGCGACCGAATCTGGAGCATAGTTTCGAGCGTCGTCCTGGTCGACCGCGCGCTTCAGAATGCCTCCGACCCCCATCCTGAAATTCAGCGAGTCAAAAGCCGCACCCAGATCGATGTAAAACGGATCATCCACCGTACCCGCAAAAACCCGCATACCGTCCCCGAGTTCGTAAATTCCCTTACTGAACAGTCGGGAGTACGACGGCATGGTCTTTGGGCCGACGTTCGAAGGTACGGCAAAGAGCTTCTGTCCGCCTGTCAGGTCCGTGGCAACGCCATCCTTCACCATGGTGACGGTGTAGTACTGCCGCAAGCTGAGGCCTTCCGATCCCGGCCCGTCGAGCGAGGTAATCGGAGGTATGCCTGCGATGTTTCCTGCAAATCCGGTAAACAAGCCGGGTTGGCGAATCTCAGTGGTAAACCGAAATTGAAACGTAATGTCTTCGACTCCATCACGGTTGTTGTCGATCTTCATCTCGTACAGCACATTCGGGTCGAACGGAAAATAGTTGGGACCATTCGCGGGTTCTAGCAACCCATCGACATTCAGGATCATGGTGACGCGGTCTGGATGGTCGTAGCTGACAAACGCGTACCAGTCGGTCACGTCCGCGCCACGGTCCAGCGCTGTAATCGGTGCCTCACGATGGCTGGACGCGAAGACGCTGTTTGGTAAGAGCATCAACGCCACCAGCAACCACGCGAGAACAGAGCGGGTCTGCTGCTTTTCCATATTCTTTTCCTCAGAAATTGCGGAGATTGGTAGCCCAGATCTGTCCGTATTACGGAGCACAGGGTGAAATCGGATTTTCGGATTTCACAATTGCGGCGAGGTTCGAAGTGGATTTGTTAAGCAATCCAATCAGGCCGTCGGCCCGTAATATAAGGAGGCGAAAGCCAAATGTCTGTTCTCTCTTCTTGTGAATGGCGGGGTTTTATAAGCCTAGAATTGGCTTTGAACTAAGCAGGAGTTTGTGAAGAGATTGGTTATTGCTTCGAACTCGGTGTAGCGCTACCGCGCTTGCGGCAACTTAATCCCGAGACTCTATATCTCCCATCCTCGACCGTTTGCATCTCGACGGAGAACACCTGATCCATATAGTGGTTCGTTTTGCAAAGGTATTGAAAGCGCAGTGTCGTGTGTTTATTTCCGCCCGACTGGAGGTCTTCACCTAAGACCGGAACCCCCTCATCCAAGCTTTTGCTGTTCACGGGCTTCCCACAAAGGCTGAGAATCCGTGTGTATTGCCAGCGGAGGACCTCGCTACTTCCTCCGTTGCGCTCTGCGTCGCTGGTTTTCTCTATTGCGTCTGCAACGCGATTGGCCACCAAGTCTTCCATGAACGAGTCGCTGACCTTCTTGGCGGCCTGCCGATCCAGGTTGTTGTTCTGCGCGCCGGAATAGTGGGCCAAGATTACCCAGCAGCAGATCGCGGCAATTCGGCGCACCTCACCCATGGAAAGGATGATATCGCAAGCACGTGGCGTATCCTTGCCTATAGAAAACTCCAAAGTCACTTACGGACGCTGCACCACCGTGTCACGGATCGCACCCGTTCAGATGTAGAGCCGACGAGCTCCAGGTGAGTTCCACTCCAATCAAGGTCAGGTCGCCGCCGGGCGATTTCTGTCAAGTGTGAGATGCGCTCAGCACGCCTGCGCTGCTCATACCCTCAAGGAGCCAATACCTCATAGGCGATAATCTTCCACTTCTGATTCTCCTTGGCCCAGAGCAGGGTCAACGCTGCCGCATGCTCGCCCGGTGTCCGCATGCTGAAGAGCGTGGCGTAGTAGTTCCCGTAGACGATCCCCTTCGGATCGGGCGATACGTCGTAAGGGTGTCTCTTTGATTCCTTGTCGCACAGAAACAACTCTGTAAGGTAATCGGGTACGGCAACTATCGTGTAAGCCCCGTCGCCGTCATGGCGCATTGTCTTCAAGTCATCGTGCTCGGGCCGTACAGGCTCCACCGCATCACTTAGGTGCTGAACGGGACCGATATCTTGTCCAACGCTGGTCAGTGCGGTTCGAATGTAAGCTGCGTATTCCGTGGCGCTCGATGGTGCCCGCTGCTCGGATGGAAGATAATCGGAGACGCAACTGTGGGATCGCTCCGAGAAATAAGCAGCGGTCCGCTCGAAGTTATCGGCCACCAGCCATGAGTTCAGAAAATCTTGTGACGCACGCACAAATCCGGGATCGGCACTCGCTCGCGTCTGGAGGGGAGGAGACTTGCTGACCTGACGCCTTCGTCGCACATCGGGAATCTTGTCGGGCGCAGCTTCTTCGGGCTCAACCTCCCATGCAATCACCTTCCAGTACTTTCCTTCCTTTCTCCAGAGAAGCGTAACGGCATCACTCTTTGTTTGCGGACTCTTCAGTCGGAAGATGGCCGCAAAATAGGTTCCGGATTTGCCGTTCGTGCCTTCCGCTCGCATCTTATTGAAGTCGTCAAAGGCGTGGTCGGAATCGCAAAGGAACTCTGTCGCCAGTCCGTTGGTCACTTGGTAAAGAGAGAATACCGATTCATAGCGATGTTTGACCGCCTTCAAATCTTCGTCGTGCATGCTCAGAGGTTCAACAGCGTCTTGCAGCGCCCGCACATTTCCGATTGTTCGGTTCGCTGCGGCCATATTGTTCGCGGCTAGGTAGGGTGCAACCCCAGCGCTGACAACCTTGCCCGAAGCCGGGCCGTACTCCTCGAGGCACGAATACGAGAGCGACGACAGGTAAGCAGCTGATACGTTAGGTTTCTGCTCCACCAACCATGCCGTGAGGTAGTCAGTAACCGCGACTTCAACCTTGTCATCGCCTTTGCGGGGTATCGCCGGGATCTCGCCTTCGGGAATGCTGGTCTCGGGAGACTCGACTTCCTCCGGGAAGCCAAAGAGGCTTTGCCACCAATCAGTCAGCCCTTGCCAGCGCTGGAGATGTTTTTGAGTGTTGCCGCGCGCGCGCACGTCGGAGTTGGCCGCCGTCAGATGCCCGTTCACAAGTCCCTGCGGGAACTTGGCAGAGCGATAATCCACATCAATATCTGCATGACGTACGTCCTTGGCAACCGAGATCTGAATTGTGGGAGCCGCACCGTCCTGCCGATAGTTCAGAGGATAGCCATGGTGGTAGATCGTGTTGTCGCGGTCCCGAAAGAACTCGCTCGAAGCCTTCAACTTCTGCAGCGCATCAGGTTTGAGCACGACGTAGATGCGGAATTGCAGATCGCCTCGCGCTCGCGGAACTTTGCCATTGATGGCCTCGATGGACTGCACTAGGTCCAACGCGCTCCCAATGGACTTTCCAGACTTGTCCGTCAACTGCGTGGTCATCAGAGCATGGGTGACGGCCTCGAATGTCGTACGCGTTGACTGAGAAAACTGGTTGTACTCAGTCGGTTGCGAATGGTCGTGCGTCATCTGGTTGTAGTCCGCGTACCATTCGTCGATCAATTTCTTTTGCGCCGGAGTCAACTCTTCATAGGTACCGCGAAACTCGTGGTGCGCAACCGTGGCCTTGCTTTGTGCGCTGAGGCTCGATGCCAGGAAAAGCACCAATATACCGGCAGACCACGTGACCATTCGATTCTCCCGGAGAGCCATTCACAACCAAAGTTAAGCAGGCAAACATGTTGCCTGTGCTCGGCCTGAAGATCAATACTTAGGAGTCGGTCTGGCCGTACAATCTTTTTTCTTAGGCATAGGTGTTTTGCCCTACGGCGCTGAGAAGAGCTCGACAATGTTGTCGAGTCGTTCGCCGAATGCTCTCATGCACGGCTGAGTTTTTGGACCGGTGCCGCCGATTCCAGTTCCAGCAGAAACCGTTTTCTTTCGAGTCCTCCACCGTAGCCCGTTAGGCTGCCGTCACTTCCGATAACCCTATGGCACGGAACCACGATGCTGATGGGATTGCGCCCGTTGGCCATTCCCACTGCTCGAACTGCTTTCGGGTTCCCGTTTGCTTCCGCCAGTTGCGCATACGTCCGCGTTTGACCGAAAGGGATACCCAGAAGGAGTTTCCAAACTTCCTTCTGGAAGTCTGTCCCTTCCATATGAAGGCGGATCGTGAAGTGACTCCGTTGACGTTCGAAGTATTCCCTTAATTCCGACTCGGATTGCTCGAATCCGAATTGACTGCGGGCGCCGAGCTCTGCTGCCTTCGGTCCATATTTATGTTCGATCATGTACAGGCCGCTTAAGATGCCGTTCGTGTTTACCAAAGTGAGCGTTCCCACTGGCGAATCCATAAAGAAGTGCGTCTTCATCGTCATCGATTCTTGCCACCTTAGCTTGGACCTACATGAAAAGCATTTTCGCATCGTACCCCAAAGCAGAATAGCGGTTTTCGGACTTGGTCATTTTTTTCTGTTAACTTCACCCCGATTAGCCCGCCTAGTCCTTGAATTCCTCGCCCGGCGCTCAACCACAGAGTCACCAATGCGGCCTCTAAGCTATCCTTAACGATAAAATCGTGGAGACACTCGCTTCGCGAGCGATGGCATGAGGAAAAACATGACTGACGCCGGTGACCAACGCTTCGAGAGTGGCGCGGACAAATATGCCGCATACCTCGACACAGCCGAGGGCCGATTGCGCCTTGACCTCGCGTTTGCCAACTTGCAACAGCTTCTTCCTCGTACCAAATCCCTATCCGCCCTGGATCTCGGGTGCGGTACCGGTGCCATCGCCGTGCGTCTGGCACAGCAGGGCCACCACGTCACCTTGCTCGATTCGTCTCAGTCCATGCTGGATTTAGCAAAGTGTTCTGCGCAAAAAGCAGGAGTTGCAGAGAAAATTGCGCTGAAACTGGGAGACGCCAGGCAACTTGAATTCTTATTCAAATCCCGGTCGTTCGACCTGGTTCTTTGCCACAACATTCTGGAGTATGTTGATGAGCCGATTGGTGTGCTGCAAAGCGCGGCAAGCGCGTTGAGAGATTCGCATAGCATACTCTCGATTGTGGTGCGCACTCAGGCGGGTGAAGTGTTGAAGGCCGCGATACAACAAGGCGACGTGGCCGCGAGTGCGCGCAACCTCACCGCTGAGTGGGGACACGAGTCCCTGTATGGTGGAAAGGTGCGGCTATTTACGCCGAACAGCCTGCAATCTATGCTGGCGGCAGCATCACTCACAGCCACTGCCGAGCATGGAATCCGGGTCTTGTCGGACTACCTGCCAACAAGGATCTCCCGAGAGGACGAGTACGAAAACATTCTTGACTTGGAGCGCCGGCTAGGAGCGCGACCGGAGTTTGCCCCCATCGCCCGCTATATGCATTGCGTAGCACGTCACGCAGTCCAGGACACACAGGACGACAAATGAAAGGCGACGCAGCGCAATTTTCGTCTGCACCTCACGAGAAGAATCCTGATTCGGGCATTTCCCTGGGACTTGGATTGACGAACGAGTGCAATCTCGCCTGCAGTTTCTGCTACCGCGATCCGGCGCGTACGGATCGTCTATCGCTCGATCAGGTGACGGCCGTCATGGAGCGTCTGCCAGTCCACTCGGTCAATCTCGGCACCGGCGAGAACGGCATGCACCCAGAGTTCAAGACAATACTGAATTACTTGCAATCCACGCAGGTCAAACTCACCATCACTTCCAACGGCCATAGTGTTGCCGTTCTGGAAGATGATGATTTGCGCGCCTTCCACGACATCGAATTCTCTCTCGATTACCCCACACAAGCCGAACAGGATGCGCAGCGCGGGAACGGCAATTGGGAACTCATCCACAAGCAGGCACAACGATGCCTGAGGCTGCACATTCCGTTAACGATCATCGCCGTGATGATGAAGTCAAATTACCAGCGTTTAGCGGATGTGGCGCGAGTAGCCAAGAAATTTGACGCTCCTCTGCGAGTGAATGTGTACCAGGCTGTGCGTTCAGACGTTTACGCTTTGAGTTACCAAGAATACTGGGATGGATTTCGTCGCCTCTTTGAGGAAACGGATGTAATCGCGATTGGCGAGCCGCTCGTTCGGGCGATGGCCGGGCTCACTCCGCTGGCGGGAGGATGCGGAGTAAGCACGGTGCGAGTGACGCCGCGTGCTACGACCCAACCTTGCGTCTATTGGCCAGGAGCAGGCGAGCCGCTATCACAACTGATCTCCAACGGTCTCGATATCCTGCAATCCACACCGTTCGAACAAGCGAGAACTCTTCCCGAAGCATGTCAGTCCTGCGAATTTCGCCACTCCTGCCATGGCGGATGCGCTGGAAGACGAAGCCTACAAGGTGCGCTCCTTCAGCCGGACTTCTACTGTCCGATCATTCGCGGGGAACGACCGAGCCTCCACATCCAAATGGCGCCTGACCGCGATCTGCCTAAACTGCGCAGTTCGTGCACGACAGTGGTAATCGCTAGAAATGCGGACTCGTAACCAGGACCATCGCTTTATTTCGCGTCCATCCAGGTATCGGATCCCATCACCTTCACGGCTACGTTCGAGAACGTAAGATGAAAGGGCTTACCATCCGCTGTGCCGCGATGCTCGGTGGAGATGAGCAAAGGGCCGGCCTTCTTGTACCCTGCCCATGATGCGATGACGACGCTCGGTTTCTTTGGGCCACCGCGGTGATAGATGAATTGCTCGACGCGGTTGTCTTTGCCGACGTACAGATCCCACGTATCGCCGGGCGTGTAGCCGCCTTCCGACGGATACTTCACCGAAACCAATGTGCCTGAGCCGACTCCCTGCGGAAGTTTTTGCACTCCCTTGTCTTGCACATCGGCACTGGTGTCCCAGTAAGCATGGAGTGGAAATATGAGCCAGTAATTGTCGTTCACGAAGCCCGGGTCAATATCTTCTTTTACATTGGCGGGCTGGCTGCTCAGTTCAGACCTAGTGTAGGTAACCGTCACGGGCTTTCCGTCCTTGCCCTTGGCTTCATAGGTGACCTTGCCAGTCTTCGGCTCCCATTCCCACGAACGAACGAGATTCACGCCAGGAAAGCTTACGTTGAACGCGTATCGGATTGCCTCGATCTGCGCATACGAATCGAGACCATAAGCCTTTGCAATTTGCCCAAGAATGGGTGGCCGATTCTGCGCCCAGGATGTCGTGGCAAGGGCAAACATCCCAAAAACCACGACCCAGATCTTAACCTTGCTGCCCAACGTTGCCATAGTGGGTCCTCCTCATTGCATTGAAATAAATGTTGTGTTGGATGACGCGCAAGCCTCTCAGGATACAGAGTTGCCTCTCGCGCAATTACTCTTCACCCAGCTGGTGTGGCGATCGTTTTTAGACAACCCGACGTGTGAACCGTCGCGAAATCAAGATCGCAGCAGCAATCGCTACAGATCCGTACTCCAGAAACATAATCCACTCAGGGAGGATCCACGCATATCCCAGTGCGCGCAGATGCCAAACGTAATAGGTCGGCAGAATACTGACTGTCCAGATCACCAGCGGCAGTGTTTCGACCGATTGAAGGAACGGCAGCAGCCACAGAAGGTACCACGGATAGATGACCGGTGCGAATAAGAGCGACCCTGCCATCGGCCAGGCAAAGGCGTCCGGAGACAGTTCGGCAGATCTCCTTCTCATCCATACTGCAGTCAGAAAACCGATGAATACGGCTATGCCAGCCACAACCCGCGGAGCTGCAATCCGCTCAAGCACTGCGAAAGCGGGATCATTGAAACGAAAGCTGTGTATGTAGGTTCCGAGCGATCCAAAAGGAAGTCTTCCCTGCTGAAGAAATGGAAGGCACGTAATTGCGACCGCCACAACCGCCAACGCAGCGTCGCGTAAGCGAACCCGCCTCCAGTATAGAGGCACGAGCACGATGGGCAGAAACTTCACTGCCACGGCGAGCCCAAACGTTACCGCCGCAATCAGCCGCCAGCGTCGTCCCAGGGCGGCCATCGACATCAAGAGCAGCAGCACCCCGACGATGTCGACATGACCGCTTCCGGCCACTTCGGTGGCCAGCAATGGATGCCAGGCATAGGCCAAAATCCAGTGCTCAGCCTTTCGGACACTCCGCAAGACATCTAGCAACACGAAAACGACCGCCAGATCGCAAACGACGAATGCGACTTTCAAGGCCAACGTCGACTCATGAATCCCGGTAATGGCACGGAAGAATAACTGAGCTCCAGGTGGGTATGGGCTTGGTAGATAAGGATTGTTCAAGCTACGAGTTTCAGAGGTATGCAGGCCTTTAACGGCAGGGTCGTCAGGAACGACAAGGTATGGGTTGTAGCCGTGCCTCTGCACCCGTCCATCCCAAACGTATCGGTGAATGTCATCGTCGCCAACCGCCGGCAGCCGAAGAAATTCTACGTGCCAAACAGCAGCTACGATGAGCCCAAACACAATCACATGTCGGGGAAAACTCGGCGTTGCGAAAAACTCCCGGATCGCGACGAGGTACACGATGCCGGCGAACATCAAAGAGGCCATGAAGTACGGCCCCCCGCGGTCGCCAAAATTGCGCGAGCAGACCGTGAGCGCTAAAAGCAGGATGATCCCAAGTCCGTAAAGCCTGATTGCGGGAGCAAGCTTCACGGCTCTCCTCTCAGAGGTCGCAATTGCGCAACCGAATCTTCCCACTCGGCGAACCAACGTGCCGTTCGCGGTGCTCGCGTTGGCGCCAATCGCAACTCCTGACCGAGTTGAATCAGATCATCGGCGATGTCAATGTCATAAAAAGGATCAGTGTAACCGGTAGAAAGTCCCAGGAGCTTCGTTCGCGCCAGCAACCGGTCCAGCGCTCTCGTTGTCCCCATCCCGTCGCCTTCGAAGAGCGAAGGGTGTGCAGTCTTGGCTCCGACCAGATAGTAGCCGCCGTCATAGGTTGGTCCTACAACCACATCATGCGTCGTCAGAATATGGAACGCGCTCTCCAAGATAGTTGGCGCAAGGTGTGGACTGTCGCTGTTAAACGCGATGACGCGCTGACCGCTGTCCGCGGTGAAGTCTCGAAAAACAGAAGTGAGTCCTGCAGCAAGGCCTTCCCCCTTTTGCGCGACTACCGGCACGGTGTCCCCCAGAAAATGTGCTAGGTCGTCTCTATCAGACTCCGGGCACATCACCGCAACCGCGACGCTCCTTAAGGACTTCGCTAAAGAAACTGTGTCTTCCAGAAGGCAACGATAAAAAGCGGTCACGGCGGTCAAAGGAAGGCTCTGAATCAGACGAGTCTTGACCATCCCCGGCTTCGGCGCTTTCGCCATAATGACCAGAGCACGGTTTTCGGGAGAAACACGCACAGTGGTCTGGCCGAGGAATTCCATGAGCTTCGGTTATCAGGGCCTTGCTGATGGCGGCGCTTCTGTTCGTCGACGTCGGAAATGATAGCGCACGATCCGGCTCAGAATGAACCACGCGGCGCCTACCGTGCCCTTGACTGTGCCGCTGATTTTCGACTTCCCAATCCTCGGATGATAACTGACGGGAACTTCGATGATGCGGAATCCCGCCAGCGCCCCTTTCAAGATCATTTCCACCGCCCAGCCATAGGTGGGTTCTTCAAGAACAAGGGAGCGAAGCAAGTCGGCTCGGCCGGCACGAAAAGGCCCAAGGTCAGTAATTTTCACGCCATACAAAAGCCTGATCAGCCGAGCCGCAAGTCGATTACCCATTACTTGGTGCCAGGGCAGCGACCCTTGGTTGCTTATGCTGCTAAGCCGCGAACCAAGTGTGATGTCGGCACGGTCTCCAACAATCGGGGCTAACAGAACTGGCAATTCTGAAGGGCGATCACTGTAGTCACCGTCGAGAAACACCACCACATCCGGACTGTTCGCACTGTCAAACCCTGTCAGGCAGGCCCGACCGTACCCGCGCCGAGGTTCTTTTATGACGCGAGCTCCCATGCTCGCGGCAATCTCGGGAGTTCCGTCACTCGAATTGCTATCGACAACGATGACCTCGGTGACCAGATTGGAGGGCAGCTCGGCGAGCACGCGGCCGATGGCCTGCGCTTCGTTGTGGGTAGGAATGATGACGGAAACTCGCACGAAGCTTCGCTGATCACCACAAGGGGGATGAAGGATGCCGCCGTGCCAGCAGCGCATCGATCCCCCAGGTTCGACCGGCGCGTCCCACCGCAAGAGCAAGAGCCCCGAGCATTGGCACTAGCAATTCCCAAATCCAGGATGTGCCCCATTCCGACACCCAAAGGCTACTGAGGAAAAGGAATGCCACAATCGCGGCCGGGCGTGTAACCAAACCTAGAACCAGCAAGATCCCAAGCGAGATCTCGGTCATCGCCTGCATGGGTGCCGCCAACGCCGCGTGGCTTGCCGCCACACCCATGATCGTTTTCCACACGGCCGGTGAGTGACTTCGCTCAATGTAATAACGGATGAGACTTGCGTAGCCTCCGGGTGTGTAGAGGCCCTTCCCGAGATTCTCGAAGAACACCCATACGAACATCGCGCCGATCGTCAGCCGCACAATAGCCAGTCCTTTTGCGGTCTCCGGTTGATACGCCACTCCGGTCGTCTCATTTTGTTGTGAGGTTGCATTGCTGGTCATGGTCAGCCTCGTTCCCAATGGATGCTATATCAGGGCGCCAAGATTCGACAGTCCCCAAAACCTCTTCGAACCGTCGCGAGGCGTTTGCCCATGGCACGTCAGGTTGGTGGATCGCGGAGGGTGCAACCCCATATTTCGTTCGTCCACATGCTCGGACAGTGCACAATGTATAGAAGTGTAGTTTTACGATCGCATCTGACTCGAATCCTCTCGACTGTATCCCTGTTGTGAATGCCAGCTCTCATATTTTGAATACGACCTCGAACAATCCAAACGAAGGAATATTGAAATGAAATTCGATGCGTTGACAAATCCGACGGTTAGAGCCGCGATAGAGGCACTGCAGAAAGGTGATCGAAAAGCGTGGTCGGCTCTTTTTGAAGATGAGGTTGAATTCTACGACGATGGTAGCCCCCGCAGTTTCAAAGAATTCACCCGCGACGCGTTGGCCCACGAACGATTCACCGCGATCGATCGTGTTGAGAACGATGGTCTTGATGTGATGGGTGACTTCCACTCAGACAAATGGGGCGATTTTAGAACCTATTTCCGGTTTCGGCTTTCACCAGCAGGCAAAATCAGGCGTTTGGAAATTGGGCAGGCTGCGTAGCCACGCGATCGCGTATTTGCAACCAACATGGGATCTCCGCTCATCCGTCGGCGCCTGCTCCTCCCAACACCACCTTCGCTGGTGGCAACGGCGTTCGGCGTGGTCCACGGGGACCAGTGACCTCACCCTCGGGCTCGCGCCGGGTCCCGCACAAGACGAATCGAACCCAAGCGATCCGTTGCAGTAATCTCCACCTGCTGCATGCTGCAATGTGAAACGAGTTATGGTAGTCAGCCACATCCTGTAATACCTTTCCGCGTTAGCGACAGGGTATTGCGACAGAAGTCCGCACTCTCTACAAACGCACAGGCCGGGGGAATAACTCTGTCTCTGAGTACAACGGCGTATCCCTCACCGAGGACGAACTATCGTGATCGTGGCAAAGCTGACCCTTGTCATTTTCGTATTCTTGGCTGTGATCTTCGCGATCCGCGAGGCACGATCTCGCCCGTAGAACGGACCGCTGTGTCCGAGGCCTGTCTGCTGCTTGTTTGCTACATCACGTGAAAATCTCCGTTCTGCGAGCTCATCCAGGCGAGTCGTGTCGCCCACGTAACTACCATCGAACTGTCAGTTCTACCAGTATCGGGTGCAGCCCATGATTTCTAAACTTCTTTCACCCCCGAACTGGGTGTCGCTCTAGGCTGCCGTGAGTGCCACAACTAAGGGACTCTCAGGCTCGTACCCCTTGGTAGGGTCTCGTCGGCGTCCGATGCTTCACCATACGCGGACAAATCCACTACTAAGAACAAATGACAAGGTCTTGATAAAGAGGTAGTATGCCGGATCAACCCCAGCCCAAAAGGACTTCGATCATGGATTGGAAGAAAGCGTTGAAGGCGTCAGTTTGCGTACTCTCGGTTTCGGCCCTGTCTTGGGCAGCAGAAGACGGAGCCGCCCTCTACAAGTCAAAGTGTTCTGCATGTCATGGTGCGAATGGCGAAGGCAAGCCGGCGATGAAGGCTCCAGCGTTGAAAGGAACCAAACTGGACGCCGGCCAGATTGTGCAGCACCTCACCAAAGGTGAGCCACAAAGCAAGGCTCCTCACAACAAAGGCATGTCAGGACTGAATGAGGAGCAAGTCAAAGCGATCGCCGACTTCGTAACTACTCTCAAATAGGTGCAGATGTTGTCCAGCAGGAGATGGCCATTTGATTGGTACTGCATCCCCCGCGGGAAAGTCAGTCTGGACGGCAGCGAAAATGAGGTGGGAAATCATGAAGTTTCTTCGATCGCGTACCCACTCGCCTGCGCACATCCTCGTGCCACTGTTACTGTTCTTCATTCAGGCGCCCCTGACTGCCCAAAGTCAGCAGAGTAGTTCTGCGGTTCCAAGCAAGGCCACCGCTCAATATGTTGGTGTAGACGTCTGCAAGACCTGCCACGAAGATCTTTACAAAAAGAGTTTTGAAGCGACCCCGCACTTCAAAACGACGCTTGAGGGCGGTCACGGTTGCGAGTCCTGCCATGGGCCGGGCTCCGAACATGTAGAAGGCGGAGGGGACATCAACAAGATCATCCGCTTCGAAACCCTTTCTAAAGAGGATGTCAATAAGACCTGCCTGACCTGCCATGGCGACAGTCCGAAACAAAGACACTTCTCGAGTTCGGTTCACGCCAGCAATGATGTGGCGTGCCTAGACTGCCATTCGCCTCACAAAGCTCAGGAAGAACAGCATCTGCTCGTGAAAGCCGAGCCGCAACTCTGTTACGGCTGTCACGTGACGCAGAAAGCTGACTTCGCGAAACCCTACCATCATCGGGTTAATGAAGGGCTGATTCAATGTGACGACTGCCACAACGTCCACGGAACGACCACGCT
>AR_comb_assmDRAFT_10060941_pt1 | contig 15707 bp, 9 predicted proteins | sample ArasoioldDNA_FD_10543 | JGI IMG/M metagenome (IMG submission 10543) | reverse complement strand
TCACCGTACTTGTCACGTTCCGCCCTGGTCGTTCGTCTTCTGGGCATGACGAGAACATACAATCGCCCCTGGATCTGGCTCGGCGGCGTCGTTATCGCGCACCTGGCGATCTCAGTCCTGCACGGCGCAGCCCATGCTCAAGCACATGTCCCGATGTCTCGCGCCGCCAACGTGTTTGTCTTCGTCGTCATTCTCGCGGGACCGCTGATCGGCCTTGCCTGGACGTGGCACTCGGTGCGAATCGGCGCATGGCTGATCGCGGGCACCATGGCCGCGTCGCTGGTGTTCGGATTAGCAAATCATTTCCTGTTATCCACTCCGGATCATGTCTCGCACGTGGACCCACGTTGGCGACCGCTGTTCGCAACGACCGCCGTCCTCGTGGCGATCACCGAAGCACTTGGCACCGCCCTGGCGATTCGACTGGTTCGCGAACGGCGGCTCACATGAATGTCTTCGTTGCCGGTGGATCGGGGACCATTGGCGTACCGCTGATTCGCGCTCTCGTCGATGACGGACATCAGGTCACGGCGTTGACGAGGTCGCCTGGTAATCGGGAGCCGCTTCACGCGCTCGGGGCGGCGGCCGTCGTGGCTGATGCCCTCGATCCCGACGCGCTTGTGGCCGCGGTTGCGGCTGCGCACCCGACGCATGTGATCCATCAGCTCACCGCGCTTCCGAAGGAAGGACCGCGCCGGGCGAGCGATATCGCAGCGACCAACCGCCTTCGGATGGACGGCACCTCCAATCTTCTGCGGGCGGCGATCGGCGCCCGTGCACGGCGCTTCATCGTGGGTTCGTTTGCAGCCCTTTCGACGAGCGATGCAGCCGGGCCACGGGATGCAGCGGCAGCGGCCGTTCGATCGATGGAGAGCCAGGTGCTCGGGGCGACCCGAGGCGGGTTGATCGAGGGTGTCGTGCTTCGTTACGGGATGTTCTATGGGCCCGGCGTCCCGTCAACGGCCGCCCTGGTAGAACTGGTGCGGCGGCGTCGTTTGCCCGTGGTCCGCGGGGACACAGGACAGCTGCCGCTCATTCACATCGACGATGCCGTGAGTGCGACCGTTCTCGCGCTGGACGACGCACCAAGCGGTAGCACGTACGAAATCGTGGACGATCATCCAGCCAGCATGACCGAGATCGTGACAACGTTGGCGCACTACGCTGGTTCGCGTCCGCCACTCCGCGTCCCCGCGTGGCTGCCGCGGCTGGTTGCTCCATATATGGCGCGCGTGACCGCAATTCGAATGCCGCTCTCGAACGCGAGAGCGAAGGCGGAACTCGGATGGGAGCCCAAATATCCGACGATACAGGAGGGTATCGCGCAGATGTTCCGATACGCGGCCTGAACGATGGACGTCGACGTCTTCAACACTGATCGCCCGCTGTTGTTTTCGATCGCATACCGCATGCTCGGCAGTGCGTCGGATGCGGAGGACGTTCTGCAGGATGCGTGGCTGCGCTACCGCAGCGCGGAGGGGACGACGATCCGCTCGCCCAAGGCATTCGCCACCACAATTGTCACGCGCCTCTGCCTGGATCGTCTGAAGTCGGCGCGGGCGGCACGCGAGCAGTACGTTGGGCCGTGGCTGCCCGAGCCCGTGCTCACGTCCGAGTTGGAGCGGCCGGACAGTGCTCTTCAGCGCGTGGAGTCGGTCACGCTCGCGTTCCTGGTGCTGCTCGAAACGCTGTCTCCCGAAGAACGTGCGGTCTTTCTCCTCAAGGATATTTTCGAGTACGCGCACACGGAAATCGCCGAGATACTTGGCATCACCGTCGACAACTCCCGTCAACTGCTCCATCGCGCCAAGGCGCGCCTTGCGGAAGGACGGCCGCGGCTGAGCGGAACTGCCCATGCGCGACGTGCGGTGGCCGAGCGGTTCGCGCGCGCGTTCGCCTCTGCCGACGGATCAGCATTGACGGCGCTGCTCGCCAGCGACGTCGGCATGTGGAGTGATGGCGGGGGAAAGGTATCAGCAGCGCGGCGGCCGCTTGTTGGACACACCGTGGTGCTCAATTTCCTCTTGGGCGTGCAACGCACCGCGGAGACCGCAGGGCTGACGCGCGAGGCATCCTGGACGATCGAGGATGTCAACTCCGAGCCGGCGCTCGTGCTGCGTGTCGGTCAGCGACTCGAGTCGGTATTCGTGCTGTCCATTGAGAACGAAACGATTTCAGCGATCCGGGTGATGCGCAATCCCGACAAGCTCTCGCACATCGATCGGCAGCTCACGATGCCCGAGGATAGGCGGACCTGAAGGTCCGCCTCTACTTGGCCCGGCCTGAATGCCCCGCGCGATCATGGCCACTCGATTTTGCCGTCCCTTATCCGTTCTTGATCCACTGCTGAGGTAACGATCACTGCGACTGCAGTAATCGTTACATCGTGATTCCTTACAAAGTCCTCCTTCGCGATCACACGCCGCACTGAGAACCTCGACTTAGACAACAGCACACCGACGGAGAGCCGGCACCAACCGCTCTGGCCTTCCGATTGCTCTTTCGCGCGATTCGATTTCTCCACAACTAGCGGAGAACGTTTGATCCGGACAATTCCATCGACCGTGCAGCGCAATTACAAAACCGTGGCTGCCGGAAAGTTTCTTCGCGTCGCGAACGAAGACTTTCTGGTGCGCGGTGTCGCGTATGGCACTTTTGCGCCGCGATCTGACGGCCATCAGTTTCCCGAAGCGGACCAAGTGCGTCGCGATTTCGCTCTGATGCGCGCCGGAGGAATCAACACGGTTCGGACGTACCTCGTTCCACCACCGGACGTCCTCGATTTGGCCACCCAGGCGGGCCTGCGTGTCATGGTCGGGGTGAGCTGGCCGCAACATGTGGCTTTTCTCGACGATCGATCGCTGCGCCGAGACATCATCCGCGGGATCGGCACGCAGGTTCGTTCGATCGCGAGCCATCCCGCGGTTCTGCTCACCGCCGTCGGGAACGAGATACCCGCGGGAATCGTGCGATGGCATGGCCGGCGGAACGTCGAGGAGTTTCTTCGAGCGGCATTCGACGAAGCGCGCGACGCAGCGCCCGACATGCTGCTTACCTACGTCAACTTCCCGCCGACCGAATTTCTGGAGCTGCCGTTCTTCGACGTCCATGCATTCAACGTGTACCTCCACGATGAGGCAGCAATGCGCGCGTATGTGGCGCGATTGCATCACATCGCGGGGAATCGTCCGTTGCTCCTCGCCGAATGCGGCGCCGACAGCCAGCGGGAAACGCTGAATGGGCAGGCACGTATCGCCGCTATGCAGGCGCGTGTCGGGTTCAGCGAAGGTGCCTGCGGCGCAGTCATGTTCACCTGGACCGACGAATGGTGGCGCGCCGGGGCATTCATCGATAACTGGTCGTTCGGCCTGGTGGATCGCGACCGACGGCCGAAGCCTGCATCGGCAGCCGTATCTGAGGTCTTTGCAACTGCACCGTTTTCCGCGCACGACGAGGCGCGGTGGCCATCGGTGTCCGTTGTCGTCTGTGCTTATAACGCGGCAGAGACGATTGACGACTGTCTGACCGCGCTCGCGGGCGTGCAGTATCCACGCGTCGAGATCATCGTCGTCGACGATGGTTCGACGGATGACACGGCGTCGCGAGTGCGTAGACACGCGCGAGCGCGGCTCATTCAGACACCGAACAGCGGCCTCAGTGCGGCGAGAAACGTGGGGCTTGATGCAGCGTCCGGCGACGTGATCGCCTATGTCGACGCCGACGTCCGCGTTGATCCGTTGTGGCTGATGCACCTGGTACAGCCCTTCGTGACGTCGACCGCTGTCGCTGCCGGTGGCCCGAATGTCGCGCCTCCTGACGATAGCTGGTTCTCTCAATGTGTCGCGCGTGCGCCAGGGGCGCCCAGTCATGTGATGTTCGACGATCGCCAGGCGGAGCACATTCCGGGGTGCAACTTCGCCGCGCGTCGCGAGGCGTTGCTGGCCATCGGCGGTTTCGATCCCATCTTCCTTCGCGCCGGCGATGACGTGGACGTGTGCTGGCGACTTCAGGACCGCGGCGGGTGGATCGCGTTTGCACCCGCAGCGCTCGTGTGGCACCACCACCGCGCGCGCCTGGTCGCGTACTGGTGGCAGCAGGTCGGCTACGGCGAAGGGGAGGCGTGGCTTCGCCTCCGGCATCGTCATCGGTTCTCGCGATCCGGCGTGGCGTGGCGCGGTCGCATCTATAGCGGCCTTCCGTTCGTCCGCGCCTTGACCGACAGCCGTCTCCATTCAGGCGTGTGGGGAAGCGCTGCATTTCCGACCGTGTACCACATGCGCGCGCACGCCCTGCGCGCGCTTCCGCACAGGCCCGAGTGGCTGATCGCCGCGATGCTGCTGCTCGCGGCCGGTGCATCGACGTTCGCCTCTCCCGGCGCATGGTTGTTTTCCAGTATCGCGATCGCGGTTGGCCTTGCCGCTATCGGATTCACGCTCCTTAAGTGTGCCGTTTACGGGTGGCGATCGGATCTCAACGGCCTTCCTGCGCTGACTCGCTTCGGATCCGCGATCAGCCGGTTCATCTATCGCGCGACGATCGCCGCGTTGCACGTCGTGCAGCCGTTCGCACGTTCGTACGGGTTTGTGCGGGGTCTGTTGCAACCGCCGAAAAGTCCTCATGAAGCGGTGTCCTCCGCAGCACAACCGGCCATCGACGCGCCGCCGCGGATTCCGCAGCGACATGTGGCCCTGCTCTTGGGCGCAGGTGAGTGTCGATTCTGGAGCGAGACATGGACGGGCGTCGACGCGTTGTTGACGAATGTTGTTGAGCGGTTGCGGACCGCACGCTTCGGCCGCGGAGTCCACGTGGATGATGGCTGGCGATCGGATCGCGACGTGAGTGTCGGTCTGGGTGCGTGGGGGTGGGTGGACCTTCGCGCCGTGGTCGAAGATCACGGCGCTGGGAAGTGCCTCGTCCGCGTACGCCTGCAACTTCGTCTTCGCCCTGGGACCATGCTGCTGCTCGCGCTTGCAGCGGTTCTGGTCGCATTCACCGCGATGCGCGGGCTCGATGCGCTCGCTGGATTCATCGCGACCGGCGGCGTGCTCCTGCTCCTGAAAATTGCCCGGGACATCGCGACTGACGCCGGCGCCATCGTCGACGTTGTTGCGGCCGCGGCGGACGACTTTGGGATGCAGCGACTCGGCGGCCCTGCTCTCCATCCGCCCGCGCGCGGGGAATCGCAGTGGACGCGCCAACTGACGCGTCCCGAGCCGACACAGGGCGGATGATCGATGGATTTGCTCTTTCGCGTACTTCCGTACGTGCGACCGTACTCGAGGCTGGCGGCGCTCTCCGTCTGTGCGACGGTTGCCTCGGTCGGTGTCGGACTCCTCTTGCCATGGCCACTCAAGATTGTTGTCGACAGTGTTCTTGGATCGCGGGCCTTACCTGCGTTCCTGAACGATCGATTCGGGGCGGTCGACCGTGTAACCCTTCTCGGCCTCGCCGTGCTGGCAGGCCTCGCGTTCACGCTGCTCGTCAACGGCCTGGCCGTCGCGATGAGTTATGTGAACACTCGACTCGAACAGGGAATCATTCTTGACTTCCGGAGTGATCTATTCCGCCACGCCGAGCGCCTCTCCGTGGCGTACCGCGATCACGTCAGTACAGGCCGACTGATTTACGCCATCAACTTCGAATCAATCGCAGCCGGACGTCTCGTGATGGCGTTGCAGCCGCTCGCGCAAGGTGTGCTGACGATGGTTGGCATGGCATGGATCACATTTCGAATCGATCACACGCTCGCGCTCCTCGCGGTTGTCGTCGTGCCCGTCCTCTATTACGCCATTGGGTACTACGCCACGCACATGCAGCCGCGGCTGCTGGAGGTGAAAGGACTCGAGGCCGACGCCCTGTCGGTCATTCACGACGCCATGTCGATGGTGCCGGTGGTGACTGCCTTCGGGCGCGAAGACCACGAGCTGTCGCGCTTCCGCCGTCAGAGTCTGACGACGCTGCGTGCACGCGTCGGCATCACGGTTCGTCAGACGCTCTTCTCGCTGTGCGTGAACATGACGACGGCGACTGGCACGGCACTCGTGCTGGGCGCTGGCTCGTATCAGGCGCTGCGGGGCCGGTTGAGCGCGGGCGACCTGCTGGTCGTGCTCGCGTACGTGGCGGCCGTCTACAAACCGCTCGAGTCGATCAGCTATACCGTTGGTTCCCTTCAGGACAACCTCTCAGGTCTCAGAATGGGCTTCAACATTCTGGACACCAAACCGGTAATTCGAGAGGCCGCGGATGCGGAGATCCTGCCGCGCATCGCGGGGAGCGTCAGGTTCGAGGACGTTTCTTTCAATTACCCTGGGCGCGTCGACACGCTCAAACGGATTTCGTTCGACGTCTCACCCGGACAGGTCGTGGCCATCGTCGGCCCGACGGGTGCGGGCAAAACGACGCTTGCCAGTCTCATTCCGCGCTTCTACGACCCGTTGAGCGGCCGAATCTTGATCGATGGCCGCGACAGTCGTGGACTCACGCTCCAGTCGCTCCGGGATCACATCAGCATCGTCCCGCAGGAGCCGCTCCTTTTCTCCGGCACCATCGCGGACAACATCCGATATGGGCGCCTCGACGCGACGATGGACGAGGTCGTCGCTGCGGCGACCGCGGCCAACGCGCACGACTTCATCGCACGGCTGAGCGACGGCTACGAGACCCAGATTGGCGAGCGCGGTGTGCGTCTCTCCGGCGGTGAGCGCCAGCGCCTGTGCGTGGCACGGGCGTTTCTGAAGAACGCCACGATTCTGATTCTCGACGAGCCGACGGCCTCCATTGATTCGCGTACGGAGGGAGTGATCCTCGACGCGCTCGACTCGCTCATGGTCGGCCGCACGACCTTCATGATCGCTCATCGTCTATCAACGATCAGGCACGCGGATGTGATTGTTGTGATGGACGGAGGCGCGATTGTCGAGCACGGTTCACACGACGAGCTGCTCACACGAGGCGGTCTCTATGCGCAGCTCCACGCGGTACAAACCTCGCAGCGTGAGCGCCGCCGTCCGGAGCTGTTCGCGTCCGCGGCCGGAGAGCCGGCATGACGCGCCCAGCGATTGTCGTGCTCGGCGCCATGACGCGTTACCCAGTGGCCGGCATCATCTGGCTGACGCTCCAGTACGTGCTCGGCTTTCGCCGTCTTGGCCACGAGTGCTACTACGTCGAGAGCCACGGCGGAACGCCGCGTCCCTTTGTCATCAATGGCGACGACGGGACGGCAGGCGCTGCCGCATTTCTCGCACGCTTGATGGATCGCTTCGATCTCTCCGATCGGTGGGCCTTTCATGCGCTTCACACCGATGGCCGCTGTTACGGGCTTTCCGCGCTGGAACTATCGCGCCTCTACTCCTCAGCCGCGCTGATTGTGAATCTTCACGGCGCCACGAAGCCGCGGCTTGAGCATGCTGCCACAGGTCGTTTGGTGTACGTCGGAACCGATCCGGTGCTGCTCGAGATTCAGTTGAGTGAAGGTTCGCCGGAAGCACACGCTTTCCTCGAACCCCACGTCGCGTTCTTCACGTGGGCAGCCAACCACGGAAGGGACGATTGCCGGCTGCCCGTCTCCGAGCGGTTCACATTCTACCCGACGCGTCAGCCTGTGCTGCTCGACCAGTGGTGCAACGAAGGGCCCGGCGAGCGCGACCGATTTACAACCATCGCCGGATGGAAGCAACTGTGGCGCGAGATCACGTTCGAAGGTGAGACGTACCACTGGAGCAAGCATTTCGAGTTCCTCAAATTCCTGGCGCTGCCGTCGCAGTGCGGCGCCGCCTTCGAGCTGGCACTGACCGGCTACGAGCCGGAGGACCGCGAACTGCTCGAACAGCACGGCTGGCAAGTCGTCGATGCGGCGACGCTCTCTGCCGACGTCGATCGGTACCGGGACTACATACGGGAGTCGTCCGGCGAGTTCACGGTCGCCAAAGACCAGAACGTTCGTTTTCGCACAGGGTGGTTCAGCGATCGCAGTGCGGCGTATCTGGCGGCGGGAAGACCGGTGGTCACGCAGGAGACGGGCTTCAGTTCGAGTCTGCCAACAGGGCGAGGATTGTTTGCGTTCTCCACCTTACAGGAAGCGGCGGCGGCGGTTGATGCGGTCATGTCCGACTACGGGCGTCATCAGACTGCGGCACGGGCCATCGCCGCCGAGTACTTCGACCATGCGGTCGTTCTTCCGGCACTCCTCAAGGATTGCGGAGTCTAGCGATGAATTCAACACGCCGGCGCGGCAACGGCGCGCCCACAACCAGCACACGAACGGCGACACCCGGCGTCCTCGATCGCGCCATCGAGGCAGCAGTCCATGCACGGGCAAACGGAAGCACGGCGTTGACGCCGCGCGCCTCGACGCTTCCACCGGCGGCATCGCGTCGGTCGCGCGTGCTCCAGACGATCTCGCCTCCCGCGCCTCTCAACGCATCGATTTCACGCGGCGAGGCCACGGACGCTGTCGTCGCCGGTGACGCGCTTGTGCGCGCGCTGCGCCACCTTCCGCACACCGTCGTTTCCGTTGTCGGAGCGCGAGCCGGAGACGTGGCTAGGTGGCTTCGCAGTCGCGGATACGACGCTGAGCCGCTGCAGCCGCGGCCACAGCGTGAGACGAAGCTGCCGGCGATTCTGGTACCCGAGTTGCTCGATACGGCGACCGACGCCGGGCAGGCGTTCGGCGCGGTCAAAGAGATGCTGGCCCCCGACGGTCTGGTCATCGCCGTGGTGCCCAATCTGATGCACGCGCGTACCCGTATTGCGGTGTTGCTCGGGACATACCGCGCGCAATCCAATGGCACCGCGGCAGCACTCACGCTGGACGATGTCGACCGCATGTTGCACGAGGCGGCATTCACGGTCATCGACGTCGAACGACAGGTCGACAGCCGGGACGCGCTGCTGGAGATGAGCGAGGGTCTCCCGGAATCTGTCGTCAACTTGCTTGCCAACGACGTCGATGCGATGACGTCGCATTTCGTGGTCCTCGCCGAGCCGACCATCTCTGCGAGCGCGGGTCGATGCCATCGGCGTATCAGCGAGATCTCGAATGCACACCGCGCCACGACGCGCGAGGTGACGCGCGTCGAGGGTCGAGTTGCTGATCTCGAGGTGCGTGTCCAGCACTGGGCGACCGAAACGGATCGGCTTGCGCTGCGTGACGTGACGCAGGCTGCCGGTGCGCTCACGCAGGTGAACAACAGGCTCGAGGAGGAGATACGTGGCCTCACCGAACGCCTGGCCGCGCAGCGCGCGGTGGAAGCGGAGCGCGACGCGGCGCTCACTCGTGCGCGTGAGTCGGTACAGGCGCGCATCGGCGACATCAAGAAATTGACGGCACGGATCGAGGGGACGCGATATCGGTGCGAGGTCCTGCGAATCCGGCGACTCGTTGGCCGCCAGGTTCCCGCCGGTTCGATTGTCGCGGTCGTCAGCCGCGGCGACGATGAGCTCCTCGCCTTCGATCGCCGGCGGGGCTGGCACTTTCCACGAACGGAAAAAGGTGTGTACGCCGGCCACCATCCGGCGGACAGTGCGGCGGCGATCGCGCACATCGAGGAGCTTCGCAAACGCGGGGCGGAGTATCTCCTGATTCCACGCAGCGGCTTCTGGTGGCTCGAGCACTACACCGAGTTCCGCGACTACCTCGAGTCACGGTCCCGTCGTGTGTGGCGCGACGAACGCGCCTGTGTCCTGTATGCGCTCGAGGGCAGGCGGGCAGGCAAATGACGAGTGCCGCCGCGGTCGCGCTCGAACGGCTTCACCGTTTCAACGGCTGGTTCGAGCTTCGCCTCGAACACCGTCAGCCCGTTCGCGACGACGTCCGCGGCGTCCGCGTGACCGGATACCTCTCCGATGAAAGTGGATGGGGCGCCGCGGGACGTGGTTATGTACGCGCCCTCCGCCAGCTTCGGGTTCCGATGCGGATTCACGACGTCTCCGCTCTCACGACGAACCGGTCGGAGGACCACAGCCTCGGGGTACCGGACACCGCGGAAGACACCGACGTGAACCTCGTGTGCGTCGACGCGGGCCAGCACTTCGCGTTGCTGTCGGAGGTCGGCGAATCGTTCTTCGCCGGTCACTACAACATCGGCGCGTGGGCATGGGAGCTGCCGCACTTTCCGGAGAGCTGGTACAACCGCTTCGCCTACTACGACGAGATCTGGGTCGGAACGTCCTTCATCGCTGAGGGGCTCAGCCCGATCTCGCCGGTGCCGGTCGTACGGGTTCCGCCTGTCGTCTCGGTCCCACACGGGTCCCGCCTGCGAGGCCGGCGACGTCTGAACGTCGATTACGGCACGTTCGTATTCGCGTTCATCTTCGATGTCCACAGTCACCTGGCACGGAAGAACCCAGAAGCGGTGATTGCGGCGTTTCGTCGCGCCTTTCCTCGACGGCAGGATGTGCGCCTGGTCCTGAAGTCCGTCAACGGAACCGCAGATCCCGACGGATACGCGGAGTTGCGTGAGCGCGCCGCGGGCGCGCCCATCGATTTTTACGACGAGTACTGGCCAGCGCAGGAGGTCCACGACCTGATGGCCGCGTGCGACGCGTACGTCTCGCTGCATCGGTCCGAAGGGACGGGCCTCACGATTGCCGAGGCGATGGCGTGCGGCAAGCCTGTGATCACCACGGACTGGTCCGGGAATACCGACTTCGCGGACGCTTCCAACAGTTTTCCGGTCGCCTATCAGCTCACCACGATCGCGAGCAACGTCGGTCCGTACAGAGCGGGCGAGACCTGGGCGGAGCCGGACGTGGAGCATGCAGCATGGCTGATGCGGCAGGTCGTCAACGACTCGAACCTCGCCGCGCGTCGCGCGAATGCCGCCCGTCGGCGCATCCGACGCGACTTTTCAGAGGACGCGGTGGCCACTCTCGTGCGTCAACGGCTCGATGCGGTCCGCTCCCGCGATCGGTTGGCGGTGCTGCGGCGCACGATGTCGGCGTTTGCGGACGGATATCGGGATCTCGTGACCGCCATTCGCAACATCGCGTTCGAGGTCGTGCCGCCCGGCGAGGTGATTGCGGTGGTGAGTCGCGGCGACCCGGAGCTGCTGAAGTTCGACCACGCGCGGGCGTGGCACTTTCCTGAGGCTCGCCCGGGCGTCTACGCGGGGTACCACCCCGCTGACAGCGCAGCCGCCATTGCGGAGCTCGAGGCCGCTCGCGCCCGCGGCGCGGCGTTTCTCTTGTTCCCGGGTACATCGCTGTGGTGGCTGGAGCACTACGACGGACTTCGGAGGTATCTCGACCAACGATACCGCCCGGTCGTCAACGACGCGCGGTGCGCGATCTTCGATCTGCGCGAGCAGATGCACGGATGTCCGTGAACAACCTGGTAGTCGTGAGCAGCGTCATCGCGAACAAGCCGCACAACGGCGGGAACGCGCGGATGGTGTTGAACTGGCTCGAGGGACTCGAGCAGCTCGGGCTGGACGTGTTTTTCGTCGAACAGCTCCGCAGCGAGCACTGCGTCGACGCTTATGGCGCGCCGGCGCCGGCTACCCGGAGCGCCAATCGGGCGTACTTCGAAGACGTGCTGAACAGGCACGGATTCGGCCGACGCGCCGCGCTGATCTGCGATGCCGGCGACACGCTCGACGACGCTGTCGTGCACGGGGCCACAGCGTCCGAACTGTACGACCTCGCCGATACTGCGGACCTTCTCATCAACATCTCCGGGCATTTATCCGTAGATGCATTGAAGCGACGGTTTCGACGGAGGGCGTACGTCGATCTCGACCCCGGCTACACGCAAATGTGGCATCACCAACAGCCGGGCGCGGCGCGCCTCGAGGGCCACGATCTGTTCTTCACGGTTGGACAGCGGGTCGGCACGGATGGCTGTCGCATTCCCAGCAACGGGATCTCGTGGCTGCCGATGCGGCAACCAATCGTGCTCAAGGAATATCGCGCGGACGGGCCAGCGTCAGCACGATTCACCACAATCGCGAGCTGGCGCGGCGCCTACGGGCCGATCACGCGCGACGGCGAGACATTCGCGGCAAAAGCGCACGAGTTCCGGAAGTTCATGGAGCTGCCGCGTGTGTCCGGCCAGGCATTCGAGATCGCCCTCGACATCCATCCACGCGAAACCAGAGACCTTCGAGCGCTTCAGGACTCGGGATGGCGCCTGGTGAATCCTCGATCCGTTGCGGAAACGCCCGAGGACTATTGCCGCTACATCGAGGGTTCGGCCGCGGAGTGCTCGGCCGCACAAGGCATGTACGTGCACACCAGGAGCGGTTGGTTCAGCGATCGATCCGCGCAGTACCTGGCTCACGGAAGGCCGGTGCTGGTGCAGGACACAGGCTTCGGCGCGCCCCGCACCTGCGGCGAAGGACTGCTGGTGTTCGACACGGTCGCGCAAGCGGCCGATGGCGCCGACCGCATCGCACGCGACTACCGCGGGCATAGCGCCGCGGCGCGCTGGCTCGCAGAGCAGTACTTCGACTCCGATACGCAGCTTTCCCAATTGCTCGACAGAGCCGGTGTCTCGTGAGGAGACGACAGAAGGAGCCAGTCATGGACCAGTTGCCGGATCTCCAGTCGGACGCGGACGTGGACGCGCTCATGGCTCGCGTCCGCGCGAAGCTTGTCGTCGCTGCACCACCTGCCCCTCCAGCGATCCCGATATCTGAACGCACAGGCGACGCGCTGCGTGACTTCCTCGCCGCGCAGGAGGAGTACGCCTCCGTGATGACTCACGCCCTGGAGGTGATCGGTGCGGCGCTCGAGGATTTCGACGACGCACGGGAGAACGCACAGTCCTCCCGCGGCCGTCGCATTGGGGCCGCCGCGCGGCGCTTGAAAGGACGTCAGAGGAAGACGCGATGAGGGTGGGTGTCGTTACGGCGCGAATGGCGTCGGGAGAGCGCGGCGGCGCAGAAGCGTTCTACCGCGGTCTCATCGACGCGTTGCGGACCGCAGGACATGACGCCGCGGAGGTGCCGGTCCATATCGACGAAACGACGTTCGAATCGGTACTCGAGTCGTATGCGCGCTGCTACGCGCTCGATCTCCGCGACTACGACCTGGTCATCTCGACGAAGGCGCCGACGTTCATGGTGTCGCATCCGAATCACGTCTCGTACCTGGTGCACACCGTCCGCGTGTTCTACGACATGTTTGAAGCGGAGTACGGCCGTGGCACGTCCGCGCAGCATGCACAGAGACGCATCGTGCACGCGCTGGATCGCTTCGGACTTCGTCCGGGACGCGTGCGCAGACATTTCAGCATCGGCGAAACGCCGTCCCGGCGTCTGCTGGACGCGTCGTCATGGTGGCAGTCGGTCCGCTTCGAGACGCTGCATCCGGCGCCCACGCTGACCGGCTTCAAACGTCCCCAGCGGCAGGACTACATCCTGATGCCGGGCCGCCTGCACCGATGGAAGCGCGTGCGCCTGATGATCGAGGCCTTCAGGCACCTGAAGCGCAACGTGCCGCTCCTCGTGACAGGCACCGGAAGAGACGAGCAGGAGCTGCGCGCGCTCGCTTCGGGAGATCCCAGGATTCACTTCCTTGGCAGCGTCAGCGAGACGGCGCTTGTCGATCTCTACGCAGACGCGCTGCTCGTGGGTTTCATTCCGAAACAGGAAGACTACGGTCTCATCACGATCGAGGCGTTCAAGAGCGGCAAGGCGGTGCTCACATGCAGCGACTCCGGCGAGCCGCTGCAGTTCGTGCGCGATGGTCACAATGGCTTCGTGGTACAGCCGAACCCCCACGCGATCGCGGAGCGGCTGACACATGCGATCGATCACCGCAGACGCATAGCACAGATGGGGGCACATGGCGCGAAGACGGTCGCACACATTGCCTGGCCGGCAATCGTTGAAGCGCTAATCGATCGGCGCTGCGTGGGGCGCGCGGCGCCGGGCGCACAGCGTATCCGGCGGAGCGCTGCCAAGAAGGAACGGTTCTCCGTCGCGGTGCTCGACATGCAACCCATCGATCCGCCTATCGGCGGTGGGCGACTGCGTCTACTGGGCCTTTACCACAACCTGGGACCGATGCTGCCCACCACGTACGTGGGTACGTATGACTGGCCAGGCGAACCATTCCGGCGACACCGCCTCAGCGAGAGTCTCGAAGAGATCGATGTGCCGCTCAGTGACGCGCATTTTGCGGCCGCCGCGAGTTGGAAGGAGCGCGCTGGCGGCAAGACCATCATTGACAGCGCGTTTTCCCACTTGGCTCACCGTTCCGGTGCCTACGTGGAGACAGTCCGCCACGCAGTGGCCTCCGCCGACATCGTCGTCTTCTCCCACCCGTGGGTGTTTCCACTTGTCAAAGACGTCCTGAAGCGCCGTCCGCAGCTGGTCGTATATGACTCACACAACGTAGAAGGGCTCCTTCGTCACACGTTACTGGGTGACAGCGAGTTCGGTACTCAGCTCGCGCGACATGCGGCGGTAATTGAGCGGGATCTGTGCCGTTGCGCCGATCTCGTCCTTGCCTGCTCGAGCGATGATCGCCGGTTGTTTCACGAACTGTACGGCGTACCGTTCGGCAAGAGTGTCGTCGTTCCCAATGGCACGTTCACCGATCTCGTTGCGCCGGCGACCGCGGAACGTCGCGAGCAATCGAAGCGCGAGCTAGGCCTTCCCGCGGGACCGGTTGCGATCTTCATCGGAAGTCCGTACGCACCAAACGTCGACGCCGCGAGGTTCGTCAACGCGACGCTGGCTCCGCTGATGCCACACGTCACCTTCGTCGTCTGCGGGGGCGTCGGCGAGGAACTCGCGAAAGAAGACGTTGCCCCGAACGTGCGGCTGACGATGGCCGTTTCCGACGCTCAGAAGCGACAGTTCCTCGACGCGGCGGACATCGCGGTGAATCCGATGTTCTCCGGCTCGGGGACGAACATCAAGATGTTCGAGTTCATGGCCGCGGGTTTGCCGATCGTCACTACGTCGGTCGGTGCGCGCGGCTGCGAGGGGGCGGATTGTGCATTTGCGGTCGCGTCAGCGCATGACTTCGCGTCGACCGTCCGCGACGTGCTCGCCAACGAGCGGCGCGCGTCTTCTCTGCGCGACGCGGCACGGCGCCTGGTGTGCGAGCGGTATTCATGGGAGCGCATTTCTCCCGAGCTCGGACGACGGTTTCACCGGTCCCGCGCCCGGCTCGGCAAGCCACGGCCCGCGGTAAGCGTGATTGTCGCGACCTACGAGCGGCACCACGCCTTGCCAACGTTGATGGAGTGTCTGGCCGGTCAGACGCTGCGCGACTTCGAAGTGATCGTGGTGGACCAGAGTGCGACTGCCTGGCGCCGGGACTCCGCGCCTCCCTTCGAGCTCCTGTACGTGCACACCGATGTCAAAGGTGCCGCCAGAGCGCGCAATGCCGGCGCCTCGCACGCGCGTGGCGACCTGCTGGCCTTCACTGACGACGACTGCCGTCCCGATCCGGATTGGTTGGAGAACGGGCTTCGCTATTTCCAAGATGCGAAGGTTGTCGGCCTCGAGGGGCTGATCGTCTCCGACCGCGCCCATGACGAGCGATATAGAGCCGTGACGAACGTCGGCTTTGAAGGCGTCGGCTTCATGACCGCCAACCTGTGGTTGCGCCGCGAGACATTTTGTGCGGTCGACGGCTTCGATGCGCGATTCGACGATCCGTCTCCCTTTCGCGAAGACACCGATCTCGCGTGGCGGGCGCTCGAGCACGGAGCGATTCCCTTCGGCGCCGACGTACGCGTGTACCACCCGCCG
>AR_comb_assmDRAFT_10013819_pt1 | contig 15723 bp, 10 predicted proteins | sample ArasoioldDNA_FD_10543 | JGI IMG/M metagenome (IMG submission 10543) | reverse complement strand
GGCGAGCGGCTGCCGCACGCCGCCGGCAGACGGCCGCGTGGTCCCGGCAGCGCGCGCCTCCTCGTACACTTCGCTGATGGCGTGCTTCACACGCGGGTCGCGGATCACAATGAAATGCCAGGGCTGGGTATTAGAGCCGGAGGGGCCGTGGATCGCGGCGGTCAAGACCTGATTGACGAGTGCGTCCGAGACCTCCTCATCGGTGAAGCTGCGAATCGCCCGTTGGTAGCGAAATAGCTCATGCACGTCGGTGATAGGCTTCATCGTGTGCCTTCCTGTTGGTATGGCCCACGACCGGTGCGGAGAGGCACGCGTGGCGGACCACCGCGGAACAGCCGTGGGCATGGTGCAGAACCCTATGACAGTAGCACATGCGAGCACAAGAGGGGCATGAGTCTATATCTGTCATGCTAAGTCCCCCAGAAGCGCGCGTTATTCTACGCTGAGCGCATACCTTTTTACCCCCCCCTTTCGTAAAGGAGGGATAGGGGGATTTCGGGGTGGCTACCTCAGGCCAATCCCCCCTCGCCTCTCTTCCATCCGCCCTCGTGCTAGCGCCCGTGTCGACGAGGCTACTTCCCGCATCTTCCTCGAGGCACTCAGTCGTCCCTGCGCCTCTGGCCGTTGTGTTGTAGCGCCGCCAGGGCATTCAACAGACGAGCTTGCAGGTTGAGCGGTCCCTGCGTGGCTTCCCAGCGATAGACGGTTGCAGGTGAAACACCAAGCTGTGCGGCGAATTGGGCAACGGAAAGTCTCCGCTGTCGGCGTAGTCGGGCGACTGATTTGCCGGTAGGGCGAATCTTTGGCGGGGTGCCAGTGGCAACCTTGGCCGCCGCGCGCATTGTGGTGGTCTTAGGTTGTGGGGATAGCTCCCGTCGGGTCCCTTTGCGGGCAGTTTGTGGGGAGCGGCCGGCAGATGGCGCGGTTGGGACGATTTTGCGGCCCGGCGTGGTGTGCGCTTGCTGCCGTGTTGTGGTTGCTGCAATACGCCTGGTGGCACGTGGTTGTTTCTTCACGGGCGTTGGTGGGGTGTGAGGCGCGTCGGTCTCGGTATCCAGGTCGATACCGAAAATGGCGCCGAGTTGATCATCGGCCAGAGCATCGCCCGTTACACTGGCATCGGCGCCGGGCAGGGCCATCTCGGCGGCAATCAGTTCCTGGGCATCGACGTCGCGCAGCAGGAAGAGCAGTTCGGGCTGACTGTCGAGTCGACTGCCCACGCCGTAGAGCACAGCGGCAACGTGTTTGCACATGCCGGCCCAGTCAGGACAACTACAGTCAAGGGTGATCTCGCCTGGCTGAGGGAACAGGCCATGGTGGCGGTCGGTCACGATGGCCATCACCTGATCAGACAGCTTGCCCTGGAGCAGTTCGAGCATCGAGCCAATATGCCCGGAACATGTATTTTTGATGGAAGTCCAGGTGGCGGCTTTCAGCTCTTTGATACGAATGACGATATTGTAGAGTTCTGAACCGCTGACGATGGCTTCGATACATCCGGGTCGGATGTCCAGATGGCAGACGGAACCGTTGCGGACATAGGTCCGCCCGCGTGGCAGGCGGTTCGCGTAGTCGGAAAAAGATTCCAGATGCGCGCACCATCCTTTGCCCCAGAAGCTGCGGGCGATAGTGCGCCCATCAATGGTCACGGGCTGGATGTTTTTGCCTTTTTTGTGCAGCTTGTCCATCTCCCGTCGCGCCTTGGCGCGGCGCTCGGCTACCGACACGTATCGCCCCCATTCTCCCCAAAATGCCATAGCGCTCCTCCTTACAATAGCGCGCGGGTCACGTCGAGGCGGACCAGTTGCAGCAGTTCTTCATCAGGCAATTCTGTCAGGTTTACCTCACCGTCGCTGCTCAGAATGTCGTCGGCAAATTGTCGCTTTTCCGCCAGCAGCGCGTCAATACGTTCTTCGATGGTACCGCTGGTAATGAACTTGTGGACCAGCACATTGCGTTGTTGCCCGATACGAAAAGCGCGATCGGTAGCCTGGTTTTCCACAGCCGGGTTCCACCAGCGATCGAAGTGGATGACGTGCGAAGCGGCGGTCAAATTCAGGCCTGTTCCACCCGCTCTCAGTGACAGGATGAAAAACGGCGGGCCATCGTCGCTCTGGAAATGCTCGACGAGAGCTTTGCGCTTCGACACGCTTGTGCCACCGTGCAACACCACACCGCCCCGACCAAAGATAACGGCCAGGTGGGCGGCCAGCGGGTCGATGATCTCGCGAAACTGCGTGAAAATCAACACCTTCTCCTGGCGCGCGGCAAGTTCGTCGCAAATTTCGGCCAGCCGGAGGAATTTGCCGCTGTCAGTGGGCTTGTACTCTCCGTCGCCAGAAAGCTGGCTGGGGTGGTTGCAGATTTGCTTCAGGCGCAACAGCGTTTGCAACACCAGCCCGCGCCGCGCCATACTGTCGACGGATTCCAATGCCGATTGCAGCGTTTGCACAGTATGCTCGTAGAGTTTTATCTGTGGCCTGGTCAGGTGACAGTAGCGTGGCGTCTCGGTCTTCTCCGGCAGGTCAGCGATAATCGTCCGATCCGTTTTCAGGCGGCGCAGGATGTACGGTCCAACCAGTTGGCGCAACGGCGCAAATTGGTTGTGCTCACGCGCTTGCAGGCTTTTCACGAAGGACTGAAACACCGTGGTCGAGCCAAGCAGGCCGGGGTTTAGAAAATCGAACAGCGACCACAGATCGCCCAGGCGGTTCTCAACCGGCGTGCCGGTCAAGGCAATGCGCGCCTGGGCGGAAAGTTTCCTAGCCGCTTTGCTCTGACGCGTCGTGGGATTCTTGATGGCCTGGGCTTCGTCAAGAATGACCAGCCGCCAGCTCTGTTCTGCCAGCCAGGGTTGCCGGGACAGCATGGCATAGGTTGTGATGATCAGATCAGCATCGACCAGATGGGTCGCCGGCGATGCGGCGATTTGCGTCAGCTTGGGCTGGTCGGTTTCGGCCGGATGCAGGAACATCAGCCGCAGCGAGGGCGCAAACCGCGTCGCTTCGCTTTTCCAGTTCCCCAGCAACGACGCCGGTATGACCAGCAGCGACGGTGCCTGCTGTTGTGCGGATGCTGCGTGGCGAAGGCCCAGCAACAGCGCCAGGACCTGGATCGTCTTGCCCAGGCCCATATCGTCAGCCAGGCAGGCGCCGAGGCCCAGTTGCGTCACAAAACGCAACCAGGCCACGCCTTGCCGCTGATACGGTCGTAGTGTGCCCTGCAGTCCCGCGCCAGCATCCACCCCGTCCAAGGCTCCTGGCTGGCGTAGCTGCGCCAGTATCTCGCGCATCGCCTCGCCGGCCGCGACATGCACCCAGGGCCGCTCCGCGTCTGCCTGCTCCTCGTGCTGCAAGTCCACCGAGGCCCCGGCTAGTAGCCGCATGCCCTCAATGAAAGAAATCTGCCCGTCCTTGGCCTGCTGGCGTAGCGCCTCCCAGTGTGCAATCGCCTCCCGTAGCTTGTCGCGATCCACCTCGACCCACTGGCCTTTCAGCAGCACCAACGGGTTCTCACTGGCCAGCAGGGCCTGCAACTCCGCTGCCGAAAGGGGTTCATCGCCCAGGGCCATCTGCACGTCGAAGTCAAGCATGGCGTCAACGCCGAACATCGCTGGTGTCTGGGTCCCGATCCTTACCGACACGTGCGGCCGGGGCCGTTTCTTCCACCAGTCCGGCAGCCGCACAGATATGCCGCTCTCCTCGAGCGCCGGCACGCTCTGCAGGAACTCATAGGCTCGCCCAGCCGACCACGCCATGGGCTGATAGATGGCGCCAGAGTCCACCAGCTTCTGCACCCATGCGCAGTGCTCGGCTGCCTGCTGCACAGGGGAAAGGAGCTTGATGAGCGCCGGCCGATTCTGCGCCCCGGCGTACTGCTCGAGCGCCTTACGCAACGGCAAGTGTTGCAGCCGTCCCGACGCGCCAAAGCCAGCGGTATAGGTCGCCATAAAGGCAAACGGGCGCGTGTCATCGTGCTTGTTTTCCGCCAGATGAAAGCACACCCGCCCGACCTGATGCCACTTCGGCGCCCGCGTCTGCAGGAACGTTTCCAGTCCACCTATCGCGGCGACCGCCTCGTGTACCCAGCGGTCCAGAGCCTCCCAAATGGCCTGCGATACCGCCTCGGAAAGATACTCCCCACCCTGCATCGGCGGTGCTGTCAGGATAAGGTTGGCGCAATCGGCCGGTGATGGTGCTGCCACCTCGAACGTCTCCGTGGCCCCCGGAATATGACACAAATCCGTCAGATACCGTTCTGCCAGGGCCTGCCAGTAGCGCAAGGTCAGCGCATCATCCGCATTGATCTTTTCCGCTGCTAGCGTAAAGAGCCCCTCCTGCCAATCGGCCTGAAACGCTTTCCGTAACGATGCAAATGCAGCGGATTCGGTCCCGCCCTCGGGCGCTTCCCAGCGGAGCTGCCCTGTCGGTGTCAGTCGTATTTCCATGCTTATCTCTCCCAGGACCGCATGGCCGTCAAGAGAGTACCTGCGCTGCCATCTGTTCGAGTTCCGTGAGGGCTGCATCGCTCAAGGTGGTCGAGAGCCTGACGATCGCTCGACTGGCGCCAGCCTCTGCGAACCTCTGCAGTGTGTCGCGCTTGCTGGCCTGGCCAAAGATCGTGATGTCTATGGTACTGGGGTCCCGTCCGGCTGCCGCAGCGAGCGCATCTAAAGTGGCTCGGCCCATCTTGACTTCCTCAGGCGTGACCCGTATAGGCAGCCAGCCATCGCCCCAGGCAACCACCCGCTGCAAAACATTGCGGGCCGAACCTCCTAAGAGGACCGGCGGATGGGGCTGCTGCGACGGCTTGGGAAACGATCGCACCGGTGGAAAGTCGTAGAATGTCCCATGATATTCCGCTTCTTCTTTGGTCCAGAGTTCTTTCATCGCCAGGATCGCTTCCCTGGTCTGGCTCCACCGGTGCGCAAAGTCCCCGCCCATGATCTCCGTCTCCTCTTGCAGCCAGCCGGCGCCAATGCCGAAGAGAAATCTGCCATTGGAAAAATGGTCCAGGGTAGCAATCTCTTTGGCGAGCAGGAGGGGATTGCGCTCCGGGACCAGGCAGATGCCCGTCCCCAGCTTGAGCGTCGTGGTGACGGCAGAAACCCGCGCCAGCGCCACGAAGGGATCAGCTATATCGCGCATAGAGGGCGGAATAGCCCCATCCGGGCTCCCCTGGTAGCGAGTAGTCACCTGCACAGGGATGATCGGATGTTCCGGCAGCCACAAGGACTCAAAGCCCAACGACTCGGCCTTGTGCGCCAGGACTGCCACATCTATTGACTGGCTCGAGAGCGTCATATTCACGCCAATTTTCATAATCCCCTCCATGGCTCTCTGGGTGCCTCTATCGCGCCAAACGCCTGCTGCAGCAGAACGAGAGTATAGGTCTTTGCTCTGTGGTTGCAAGGACGCCTACCCTCTCCCAGGGCCATGCAGTTTGCGGTGGATCGGCTCCATTCCCCCCTTTGGCAAAGGGGGGCGAGGGCGGATTTGCCTTCTGCGGATGTTTAACGGCCCACCTCTTGGGTTACATAATCGCCACATGATAGGAGGGGCATAGGGGAGCGCAGGGCTCCCCCAACCGAGATTACCGTATGCAGCCCTGCCGGGCGCAGCATTTAGATCGGCAAGACGGGCTCGGTCCGTTGTGCCGGCAGGTCGATCTCGAACGCGTTGGCGTTGAAGGCCAGTAGCGCATAGTAGCCCATCAGAGTGGTCAACTCAGTCAGGCCCTGGGCGCCGAATTGCTCCAACGCCGCTTGAAACGTCGCCTGACTGACCTTATGGGTAGTGAAAAATTCCGTGCCATAGCGCACCACTGCGGCTTCATCGATGGGCAAAGACGGCAGAGGCCGCCTGTCGCGCAGGGCGTCTACCAGGGCGTCACTTAAGCCCTCGCGTCGGCCACGCGCCGCATGGGCATTCCAGATAAACTGGCAGTCCATGGCGCGGGCCGTGACCAGCATCGCCAGTTCCTGGATTTTTTTAGGCAGGGTGGATGCATCCCGCAAGTAGTTGACCAGGTGGTTGGCGCGCCGACGCATCTCGGGACTATTGATCATCACGGACCCAGGCCCGGACGCGACCACACCGCCACTGCTGGCAGTCTCCGTGTCGAAGGCGGCGCGCAATGACTCGGGAACCTGGTCTCTGGTCACTATAGGTGTACGTGGCATACTCTCCTCCTTCTCTCTCGAACCTCCTCCGCCAAGAGCAGTAACGCAGCCCGCTTCCGCTCCGGTGGCAGTTGCTTGACCAATGCAATCACCTGTTTATCAGTCAACTGTACCATTGGCATGATGCGCACCTCCACGGCTACCCATGCTACAATCGCTTCCTCTCACCACTGCCACCACCACTGCTGCGTGGTCAGTATACACCGTGCCGGCAGTCCGTACATCCGCTTGAGCCTGGAGGATACATATCTCGAAGACCTCAACCTCGACATGGCGGCAGCTTCGCTCGGGCGTCATTTCTCCCCCGCTACCACATAGCCCCAGAGCGCCTCGACCTCCGCGGGCTTCAGGATGTCACCCCAGGGAGGCATCTGATTTTTCCCCCGCAGCACCGAGGTAAAAAAGCGTTCGCGCTGGTCTCGCGGGAATTGACGTAGGTCGAAGGCGCCCTGCGGGTCCAGCATGCGGGTGCCGTGGCATGGCGAGCAATTGCGCGCGTAGATATCAGCACCAGTGGCGAGTTGCTCCGGCGTGAAGCTCTGCCGCTGCGGGCCTTGTGCCTCGGCCGGCACGCCCATGCACACAGCAGCAACGACGAGCAATACGATGACGCGTTTCATAGGAGCCGAATGTGCCTCACAGAAAAGGCGCCCATTGGCGCGAGTGCGAACCTTCCAGGGTGGTGGACGATGCTTGTCCTCGCGCCGCTCAATCCTGGATCAGCGCAAAGGTCCACACCGAGCCGCCAGGCGGTACTTTGTCCTTAAGCTGTTCGCGCGCGACGTTCCAGTAAAGCCCACCAATGCCGGACAGCACGGTGACGTATTGTCGGCCGCGGTGCGTGTAGGTAACGGGCTGGGCGTTGATGCCGGAGCCGGTCTGGAACTCCCACACGATCTTGCCGGTATCGGCGTCGACGGCGATGAACTCGCCCGTCTCCTTGCCGGTGAAGAGCAAGCCGCCACCGGTCGCCAGCATGGCCGACCAGATCTGGTAATCGTGCAGCGGTGTGCGCCATTTCTTCTCCGCCGTCAGCGGATCAATAGCTTCCATATGGCCAATCGGCTGGCCGTGCGGCCGCGGGATGGGCAGGTTCTCTATGAACATGTAGCGCTGGCCGACCACGTACGGCTTGATCGGCAGATGTTTGTACATGCGCCCCTCGTGCAACGTGTTGGCATAGAGCAGGCCGGTCTCAGGATTAAACGCGGCGTGCGGCCAGTTCTTGGCCCCGCGCGTCGACGGCCAATGCTCGATGGCCTCGCCGGCCCGCACTTTCTTGCCGAGTTCGGTCTCGACCGGACGGCCGCTCTCCAGGTCCACGTTCGTCGCCCAGGAGAGCTTCTCGTATGGCTTCGCCGAGATCAGCCGGCCGTTGGTGCGGTCGAGCACATAGAGGAAGCCGTTGCGGTTGAGCTGCATGACGACCTTGCGCTTGATCCCACTCACGTTGATGTCGGCGAGGATCAGCTCCCAGCAGCCGTCGTAGTCGTAGGCATCATTGGGCGTGAACTGGTAGTACCACACGATCTCGCCGGTCTTGGGCCGCAGCGCCAGCACCGAGGAGGTGTAAAGATTGTCACCCGGCCGGGTCTGTGAGGCCCACGGCGCGGGATTGCCGATGCCCCAGTAGGTGAGGTCCAGCTCGGGATCGTATGACCCCGTGATCCAGGCCGAGCCGCCACCGATCTCCCAGGCGTTGTTGTCCTGCGGCCAGGTGTCGTTGCCCTGCTCGCCACGGGCAGGAATGGTGTAGCGGCGCCATAGATGCTTGCCGGTCTCGGGAACCCAGCCGTCGATGAAGCCGCGCACGCCGAACTCGGCGCCGGAAATGCCAGTTATCAGCACGCCGTTCGCAATCTGTGGCGCCAGGGTCAGAGAGAAACCCTCCTTCCACTCGGCCGCTTTCGATTTCCAGATCTCCTGGCCGGTCTTGGCATCGAGCGCGACGACCTGGGCATCGAGCGTGGTGCGGAAGATCTTGCCGTTGTAAATCGCCGCGCCCTTGTTGGAGACGCCGCAGCACACGATGCGCGGTGTTTCGGGCTCCCACTCGACCGGGGTCTTCCAGATTTGTTTGCCCGTGGCCACGTCGATTGCGACGGTCGCCTTGGCATCCGTCACGTACATCACGCCGTTGTAGATGATCGGCTGCGCCTGCTCGCCCCACGCATTGTCGAGGCTCAAGTTCCAGACCGGCACCAGGCGCTTGATGTTCGTCATGTTGATCTGCTTGAGCGGGCTATAGCGATGCTGGTGATAGCCCATGCCGTAGGTGAGAATGTTGTCGGTGTTGTGCCCGTCGTTCCTGAGGTCATCGAGCGTCTGCGCGGAGACCATAGTACACAGCAAAGACAGAATAGTCACAGCAGATACAATGAGTTGCATATACATGCGGACCTCCTCTCCTGCCTGCAGCTCTGCGGGCTGGAGGCATTTTGGAGCCACCATCGCTTACAAGTCAAAGCCTCTGGTTGCATACGGCCATAGTGGCATAGCGTGCGGCACTTTTCCAGAGCAATTTTTTACAGCGCCACACGCATTCCTAAGCTGGGCGGCTGGAGCGTTTGCATTGAGATCGCATAAAAAACTAGTTGACCTCTGGCCAGGCTCAACCTATTATGCCTTCTACTTGCAATTATGCGACAGCTAAACTACTAAAACACACGTACACGATCGCGCCAACCTTGGCTGTGCTGCCCTGTAGACTTCGATGACCACGTTGGCTCCTGGTGGGCACTCAGAGGGCAAGGTTTTTGTGTATGGTCATGTTGATTCAGAGCGACGTGCTTTAGGCATTGCCCCAAGATGAAGCGCGGGTGATAGGGCATGCCGATCGACGTGTCGTCGGCGCTGTGGCTGACGGAGACTCGCTGGCGCCCAACCCTCTCCTTCCAAACATGCAGCATGACAAGAGGACACAGGCGATCTCCAACATGCGAGATCATGAGGAGGACATCTGTGCGGCGCCATGCTTATGGTTGGCGCCATCTCAACAGACCAGAGTGGTACGGAGAGCACAAGACCTCAAGCAGGATTCCCAGAGAAGGTAGAAGGATCACCCTATGTCGTCCAAACACCGGGAAGGCGGCCTCGTCTACACATGGCTATGCACACTCCTTTGCACCTTTGTGCTCGCTCTTATCCAGGAGCCTGTGCCTGCCCCCTCTGCGGAGCGCCCATCCATTACGTTGCGGGCAGGCCCGGGGGAGCAGTATGCCATCGTCGCAACAGTGCCGATAACGAGCAGCTTGGAGATCGCTATCCTCGACGAGCACCAGGAGTGGTCCAGGGTGCGTGTCCCAGGTGGTGAGGAAGGCTGGATGCGGTTAGGCCCACGTTCGCTGCCCTCCCCTGCTGCCGACACAAAGCTCGACCGCCCCCCAGCTCCGGCGAGTCCTCCCATCCAGACCTCCCTCCCTACTGCCACCCCACGGTCGGAGTCACTGCCTGGACAGGGTGCCCCGCCGCTGGCCAAGACCGAGCCAGTCCGCTCACCAGGATCAAGCTCGGCGAGCCCTGTCGTTCTGCCTGCTCCATCTCCTGCAGACCGCCCGCCTGAGCCAGCGCCGCCCGCAGCGAGTCTCCCGTCCGCCGCTACGGCTCCGTTAGTCGTACAGCGTACGGCACTCGTCATTGGCAACGCCGCCTATGAGCGCGAGATCGGCGCTTTGTCAAACGCTGGCAACGACGCCGAGGACGTCGCCAGCACTTTGCGCCAGCTTGGTTTCCAGGTCATGCTCGTACGTGATGCGGTGTATGGACAAATGGACGAGGCTCTACGTACGTTTCACGAGCAGCTGCGTCGGCATAGAGGGGTGGGACTCTTTTATTTTGCAGGGCATGGGGCTGAACTGGATGGCCTGGGGTATCTTCTGCCACTACACTCTGGTATCCGGGACCGCTGGCAACTCCCCCATAAGGCTCTGAATGTGAAATATATCCAGGCAGCCATGGAGGAGGCTGGCAACCGGCTCAATATGATTATTCTCGACGCCTGTCGGGATATCCCTGCCTTCGAAACGTCAGATATGCAGTTACGGGGTAGGGGGCTCACACCACAACGTGGCTTACCCGTGACCACTGCGGGGCCCGATATGCTCATTGCGTATGCCACTAGCCCTGGGAAAGCCGCGCTCGATGGGGCTGACAAAGGTCGTAATGGGCTCTACACGAAACACCTCCTGCGTGCCATAACAGTCCCCGGGATGAGCGCAGAGGAGGTGTTTCGTGAAACGCGACGTGGGGTCATGGAGGAGACCAGTGGGAAACAGCGGCCATGGGAGTCTGTTTCCTTGACCGAGCGTTTCGAGTTTATGCCCTCTCCGCGCAGCAGCCGGTGACGAGCGCCGGACACGCTGTCGCGGGCGTTTTGCCCACAGTAATTTCAGGCCGGAGAGGGGGGCAGAGAGCCGTCGACCTGCCGGCCGTCCTTACCGTGGTATGTCATGGTCAGGCTGAGGTGGTGATGAACGGAGTGAGGGCAGCGCAAAGCCGGGGGTACATCCCCGCCACGCACGTCTACCGTGGAGCAGTCACCTTCCCCCTTGACAGAGCCGCGGGGGCTCTGTATAAAACCCCTTCAGTTTCTAATAGGATAACGACTTCTGCACCTGATAGCGGTCGTTTTTGCCCCCCAAAGGGTCTATTGCAGCAATACGTTCCCCTCTTGACTACGAGACCCTGACTGGCTTCGCCTGCTGACCTGCTGCTGGGCCTGCGAGGTCAGGACAGGCTCAGCCTCTGCGGTTCTGTGGAGCCTCAGCGTACGTCTGCAACCCAGCACAGGGATGTGGCATAGCTGCCGCCTCGTAACGCATTGAAGAGTTTTTGATCGGCCGTTACAAGTTGGCATTGCGTGAGCATGGCTAACGCCACGTAGCAACTGTCATAGACCGTACGGCTCGTGTCGAGGGCCACCTCCAGAGCGGGCTCAAGCACGAGGCGAGACGGGAAGGTACTGATTAGTTGTCGCTCCAGCCCATCCCAAATGAGGCGTGCCTCGTCGGCGGTCAGTTCCCCACGCCGTACTTTCTTCCACAGAATATTCCCACACTCTGGCCAGAGCAAGTCTGGCGCGAGCAGGCCATAGTGATCGGCTTGCAAATGCCGTGCGGCTTCAGCGTGCACCTCATCGATGAACCACTTGATGACCACACTGGCATCGACTCCATGCTGGGTCATCGCTCGCGGTCTTCGGCTTGCAGATCGCCGCTATCGGTATGAAGACGTCCGCCGATGCGCTGCCGAATGCGGGCCGCTAGGGCACGTGCCTCCGCTTTCGTCACCTGCCTTGCCTGCGCTTCGAGAATGGCCTTGAGCTCGGCCTGCAGCGAACGCCCATGGGCTGCCGCGCGCGCCTTGAGCTTCTCGACTACTGCTCCATCAAGATCACGAACCAGTACTTGGGCCATTGTCAACACTCCTCTCGCTATGACATGCTGCTAGCAGCATGATAGCAGCCGCTATTGGCCGCCGCAAGATTCCCCTGGCGACCAGGGTCGCTAAGCGCTTCGGCCAAGGCTGCAGCTCCGTGCATGCACACAAGAGAAGCACGTAGAAGCTTTTAACTGCGCCGCTATCCTGGGCTGGACACGCCCCACAGGCTGGGGGAGGGGAGGGCCACTGGGGGTGCCCCTCGGGACGGGTGACGTGGGGAGGTTAGTCCAGCCTGGCTGAAGTAAAACTCCCTTTCGACCTGAAGGTGTTCTATCCACAGGGGTCCATTTCAAGGGCTTACAATTGCGGCATTAAAATACGCGACAAAGGCCAGCACACGTGTTTTCAAATCCTCAACGGAGGTGAAAGTGACAGGCTTGAGCAACTTGCGCACAAAAATACTGAACCACATCTCAATTTGGTTCATCCACGACGCAGGTGCGGAGCGCGGCCTGGACATGCGGCGCAGGATGGGATTTCGAAGGCTCTTCAGGCATAAGACATCCCTCTGTGGCGCGCACGTCGCCCACGAGACCACGCGCACCGTCGTAGGCTGAGGCAACCCAAGCGCACGTTGCTTGGCGCACACGGGCAGGTGTAATGGGAGGTGGGATGGAGACCAGGGTGAGATGACGCAGGAGGCGCGTGATGACCGCCTCCTGCATCAGGGCGGCATTGATGCGGAGCGAGCCACATCGGCCCAAGGGACAAGGAGCCATCTCCAGGTCAAACACGCGCCACAGCAGCCGCACCGAGCTTCAGGAAGGTGTTCCAGGCGGCGCCTCCTCTCCGTCCACACCCGGTTGGCGCAGGCTGGTTTCCCTGATATGGACGGCTCGGGACAGGCCCAGGGCAATTATCCGTAGCGGGCAGGTACACGACCGATCGACTACGCAAATCAGGTTAGACCAAGTATAAGTGATGGCCAAACCATTGAGCGCCGCGAACTGACGGCCGCAGAACGCCAGTAGTTTTTCTTACAATGACCGCGCCTGTAGAGTCGTTCGTAGGCGTATAGATGTGATGAAGCGGCTGGTGAGATTGTCCCGGTCTTTGGGAGAGGGGCCACGAGTATTTCTGCGGCTATCCGCTCTCTGTGTGCTAAACTGCGTACAGACAGGCCACTGCGAAGTAAGGTGGATGTGAGCAAGGCTCAGCTTTTCCAAGACTTGGATGTCTAAGCGGGGACAAGTGTGAGACATTGCGAGGAACCGGCTGTCCTCCAGCACGTGGCAAGGGCTGTGCCAATCCCCTCTGCTCTCCCTGAGGAGCCCGTTGTGCGTGTGACGCCTGTAGAGCCGCATGCATAGGAGAGGCACAGGAGTAAGCACAGGTCGTATAGATGACCCACCGATTGATCCGCTGAACCACGTCTCCTGCTCCGCAGAAGCAGACGTCTGCGATCTTGGCATTGATGACCTTCCCCCTTGACAGAGCCGCGGGGGCTCTGTATAAAACCCCTTCAGTTTCTAGAGGATAACAACCTCCACAGCCTGGTAGAGGTAGTTATTGTACCCTAACCACGGCCTGGCCAATGCTACATAGCATGGGCAGCAATAAGTATGGAGCGCAGCACGCGCATGACGACAGAGGCTGAACTCAGGGTCCAGTACGTTTCTAAATATTTCGGTGGCGTCCAGGCTATTAGTCAGGTGAGTCTGGAAGTCAGGCGCGGCGAAATTGTCTCGATTATTGGCCCCAATGGGGCCGGAAAGACGACGCTGCTGAATATGGTCAGTGGCTTTTACCACCCGGACGGCGGCGCGATCTTTCTCGATGACCGTGACATGACCTCTCTGGCGCCTAGCCGTATTGCTGCTCTGGGTATCGCCCGTACCTTTCAGAATATTGCCCTCTTTCGTGGCATGACCGTCCTCGACAACCTCATGTTAGGCCGACACACGCACATGCGTACGGGTGTGCTCACCGCCATGTTACGCTTTGGACCGGCTCTGCGTGAGGAAGTGGCGCATCGCCAGTTCGTGGAGGACGTCATCGAATTTCTTGAAATCGAAGCCTTGCGCAAACGCCCGGTGGGGTCGTTGCCCTATGGGCTGCAAAAGCGTGTCGAACTAGGGCGAGCGCTCGCGGCACAGCCACGCATCTTGCTGTTAGACGAGCCCATGGGCGGCATGAATGTCGAGGAGAAAGAAGACATGGCCCGCTTTATCCTCGATGTGAATGAGGAATGGGGCACCACCATCGTGCTCATTGAGCACGACATGGGGGTCGTGATGGATATTTCGCAACGCGTGATTGTCCTCGATTTGGGCGAAAAAATTGCTGAAGGGACACCGCAAGCAGTGAAAGAAAACCCACAGGTCATCAAAGCCTACCTGGGGGTGCAAACCGTCGGCTCGAAAGATGGGTAGCAAGGAGACCACGATGGCCGGGATGACGCTCCCACAGTATCTGTTGAAGCAAGCCCAGGAGCATCCACACGATGTTGCCATACGCGAAAAGCAGAAAGGCATCTGGCAGGAATGGACCTGGGCACAGTACCTGGAGGAAGTGCGTGCTCTGGCCCTGGGCCTGGTCGCGATCGGTTTGGAAAAAGGCGACAAACTGGCCATTCTGAGTGACAACCGGCCACAGGTCTACTGGACCATGGTGGCCGTGCAGATAGCTGGGGGCATGCCAGTGCCACTGTATCAAGATGCCATCAGCCGCGAACTGCAGTATGTCATTGACCATGCGGATGCTACTCTTGTGCTGGCGGAAGACCAGGAGCAGGTCGACAAAGTTCTGGAGATCAGGGAGCACTTGCCCAAGGTGCGCCACATCGTCTATGACGATCCGAAAGGCATGCGCCATTACACAGACCGAGCGCTCATGCGCTTCACCGAGGTCCAGGCACAGGGCCAGCAGCTTGACAGGACACGTCCTGAGCTGTTTCAGGAGTTGGTGGCGGCTGGACAACCGGACGACGTGGCCCTGATGAGTTACACTTCCGGGACGACCGGAGTGCCGAAAGGTGCCATGCTGTCACATGCTAACCTCATTTCGGCCGTCGAGGGGATGCTGCAGATTGAGTCTTATCGGCGCACGGATGAGACGCTGGCCTATCTCCCGCCGGCCTGGGTCGGCGATACTTTCTGGTCCCTGGTAGCAGCCCTGATCGTGGGGTTTCGCGTCAACTGTCCGGAGCGTCCTGAGACGGTGCAGGAAAACATTCGCGAGATTGCCCCGCATTTCCTGGTGGCACCGCCGCGTATCTGGGAGACCCTGGTGTCGCTCGTGCAGGTGAAGATGGAGGATGCCTCGTTTGTGAAGCGCCGGCTCTATAATCTGTTCATGCCGTATGGGCATGGGGTGGCTCGGCGCCGTATGGAGCACCAATCGCTATCGTTCGGGCAGCGCGTTATGCATGCCCTCGGGGAGTTTTTTGTGTTTGGTCCACTGCGCGATCACCTCGGGTTTCGGCGCATCCGTTCGGCGTATACGGGCGGGGCGGCCCTGGGGCCTGAGGTGTTTCTATTCTTCCGCGCCCTCGGGATCAACCTGAAGCAGGTCTATGGCCAGACCGAATGTGGGGTGTCATGCGTCCAGCGTGACGAGCAGGTAGCCTTGGGCACGGTTGGTACCCCATTCCCCAACGTTGAGATAAAGCTCTCGTCAGAGGGGGAAGTCATTATGCGCGGTCCGTGCGTCTTTGTGGGGTACTACAAAAACCCGGAGGCCACGGCCAGTACCATCCGAGATGGCTGGTTGTACTCGGGGGACGCAGCGTTCTTTGACCACAATGGTCAGTTGGTAGTTATCGACCGGGCCAAGGACGTCACCGCGCTCACCAACGGCACAAAGTTTGCGCCCCAGTTTATCGAAAACAAACTTAAATTTAGTCCGTACATTAAGGAAGCGGTGACGATAGGGCAGGACCGCTCATATGTGGCCGCGATGATCAACATCGATATGGAAAACGTCGGGAAATGGGCTGAGCGTCGTCAGGTAGCCTATACGACATATACTGATCTGACCCAGAAACCGGAAGTGTACGAACTCATCGCCCGCGAGGTCGAGCGCGTCAATCGTGACCTGGACGAGGCGATGCAGATCAAACGCTACGTCCTGCTCCACAAAGAACTGGATGCGGATGATGAGGA